>PR_CR_10_Liq_1_inCRDRAFT_1000724_pt1 | contig 20060 bp, 19 predicted proteins | sample PRCRCaboRojoPR_3_FD_10241 | JGI IMG/M metagenome (IMG submission 10241)
TGGTAGTTAAGCCTTACGCAGACCCCATACTTCAGTTCGTCAACACTTTTGCAGAGTTCGGAATCTCGTTTATATTCTGCGGAACCTCTTACTTTTTGTTTGAAGAGAAACCTTATATTGAAGAAGTTGATAATGTTATTTTCTACTTGACTTTAGTTATCATGGGGGCTCAGACTTTGGCCTCTGTGATTATTTTCTTCAGAAATTTAGTTCAGATTATCAAGGCTGCAAAAGAAAGAAAAGCCAAGAATATTGATCTTTCTGGCTCAGGAAATTCAACTAATATTGCTCGTGAGCAAGATCCCAACAGACCAAATCCTCACACATTTTTTGATAGGAAGAAGAAACAAGAACTTTAAGTTAGCTAACCAAATAAATCTCCAGGAAGTACCATTTGGTTCATTCCTTGTTCTGAGTCTGTGGTTGTTTGGTGACTCCGCAATACAAAAACCTTTTGGACACCGACCAATCATGGCACGTAAGGTTTATCTCTTTGACTCTTCCTTCGACTAGATAAGCATGAACTAATAGCTAGAAGACTCAGCTTTGGACAATACAGTGTTTTTCATTGACTTGACTGGAACGAATCAAACTTTCAGAACAAGTATATAGCCAGATTTTAGTTTTCTGAGTAGAAACCAAAATTTCACCTTTCTAAGGACTAACACTTTTCATTAGCTTTAATACACTCAAATAAAGTATTGTGGACTCATTCTAAATAGTTTCTGATCATAATTAACCAAATACTCCAAAAATAATGTAAATGCAAGCTTAGAGCAGAGGGTTTTAAGAGGTCAGCTACTAGAAACATTTCTGATTGCAATCAATCCAACTCTTCTGCAAGCCCTGGAAACTATTTCCATTCAAGTCTCTTTATACAAAAGGATTTCTTATTACGTGCGCATTAAGATATATACTTAAAACTCAACTCCCATAACCCCAAATAATTAAAAAACTAGGTTTGATTTCTATAAATAAGTTGTTTTTTGTCAATGAAACCTTTTCCAGTTATAAAAGCTGGACTTAAGATTCAATAAATATAAGAAAATGAACGACTCTAAGGAGAGACAAGGAAGGTGGACTTCAGAAGAACGCAAAAGGTTTGTGGAAGCCTTGAAAGAGTACGGAAAAGACTGGAAGAAAATACAAGAAGCAGTCGGAACAAGAACAGTGGTCCAAGTGCGCTCCCATGCCCAGAAGTACTTCATTAAAGTTGAAAAAACCCTAAGACACAGAACTAAAGACTACCAGAATTACCAGGAAAAATCACTACAGGAGATCAGGTCTTCTGAAGGGGATTACTATAGGTCCTTAGCTAATTTCCAGTACGAATGTTTCAAAAGATTGATGGCCGAGTCCAAATTCAGACAACTAAAAGCCTGAATCTAAAACTTAAACTAATATATCTACTTATCTGAGTTATGTTTCCAGTAAATCCAGGTGCATTATGGAGGGAGCAGTTAATATAGCCAAATTAAGTTATAGGGATGCTTAATTAAGTCTCAGAGTCGCAGTTATAATATAAACAGTTGATGAATTCTTCATGGACGTTTTTGGCAAGGGCTTTCTTAATGATGTTCTTCCAGTTAAAGTTGTTTATGCCATCTTGACTCTGTGCATGCTTCGAGTTGTAAGGTTTCAGCAGTGACAAAATAGCACTTAGTTCGTCCATCCTCATCAACCTAGGACTGAAAATCTCAAGAATAGCAAGCACCATCTTGTAAAAAAAGTTCCAACCGAACCTGAAAAAGTAGTCTAGCACTTGCTTCATGTCTTCAAGAGGAATCAAACAAGAAAACAAGGTCAAACACCACTCGTTAGTAAACAGTCCTATTAAAATATTGTGCTCCAAGAAGTGCTTGTACAAGTTAGGCAGCTGATCCATAGTTAAGTACTCCACCACGTGTGCATGCTTGTTAAGTCCAGGCAAACCTGGAAGGTAGTTTTCCCTCAGTCCGTAGTCGTCCATCAAAGACACCAACAACCAAAAAGCATCTACTTCTGACGCATGCCACAAAAGTGCAGCTGCTAAGAAGTTAATCCCCTGTACGTACCCCACAGAGGAGTTGTACCATGCATAAGCGTGCAGCACTCTGCGCAAAACTTGCTTGCCTGGCCCCTTGGAGAAGTAATTAACCTGAGGGTGGGTCCTCGGAAGGTCTTTTTCTATCTGGACGGCTGTTTTGCGGTCCAGTGCAGTGTGAGCTTGTAAACTAAGCAGTTCTAAATAGTTCCTAAAACTCTCAGGGTGGAGTGCTGTAAGGTGGGCCCAAGAATGGGCCCAGGGGCACACAGAGTTTCTGCCCCTTCTGCACCTGCACTGAGGTCTGTGCTTCGAAAGGTCTACTTTTTCAAAACGCGGAGACTGGCCTTCAACTTTGATTAGTTCAATAGAGTTCCTAGACATTTACTTATAATGAGCAAAAAATCTTTCACTGAAATCAAACAAGGAGGCGAAGAGTTAGTGTACAAACTAGTGGATGAGGCCCTTACTGCACCTGAGTTCGACTTAGATAAGGTTGAGGAGATGTCTAACGTTCTGCCTCACAGAGCTGTTAAGGCACTTCAAGACTACGACGATAATTTCAAATACTGCATTACTTGCATAATCACTAAAAAGAACCCTAACTACTTACACGTTAACTCTACTTGTTTGTGGAACCCCAAACTAGACGGCTTTCTTATTGTTCAGTGGGAAGACTCCAATATCCTTTGCATCATGAACATCTTTGCCTTAACGCTTTAATAATGGACTTATTTTTTTACACAAGCAGAGGAATACCTCCTTACATGCCTTCGCACGCATTTCCTTTAGTGCAGGTGTCTTTTCCCCACTTCTACAGTCACTCCCACCTTTGGGACCGAATTTCTCTTTCGGAGTTTGTCGGTTCTGAGGCCCAAACTTACTTGTCTGTAAAGGACATTTTGAACCCACACACCAGTGTAGTGGGGACTTCCAACTCTAACCAAGTAAGAATAGGAGTCCCTTCTAACAAAAACATATCTGTGCAGGACTACATGCGTTTTGTTAACTCAAGCAAAGTAAACTACGCTGTGAGCTTAGCTGAAGAAGCTCCTCTTTCGGCAGGGCACCACAGAGCACGGAGGAGTTCTATTTTTGCTGTGGCTATGCTGGACCAGTGCCTGAAACTCAAGAACTCCAACACAAAGATACTAGGCAACATTCAGGGAGGAAGTGACTTAGCCATTAGAGGGAAGTGCGCTCGGGAAATGAAAAAAAGGGAAGTTGACGGGTTTGTGATAGGCGGACTAAGCGAGCAAGACCACGGAGCCAAGGTCAGGCGGCTAGTGGAGTCAGTTTGCTATGAACTCAAAGAAGACAGCAGAATGATAGTTTTGGGAGGATTAGGCAGGCCTTTAGACGTAGTGCATGCTGCTAGCCAAGGAGTCACTCACTTTGAAGTTGCTTGGCCTTTTTTAAAAGCCAAAGAAGGCATTGCTTTGAACTTAGGACTTGAAAGTTTTGAGGATGAAGGTGAACTTGTCGACGAAGAGTTCTGGGAACCCGAACTGAACCTAAGTCACAAAAGGTTTGCTCAGGCCAAAGGTCCACTTGTTGAAGGCTGTGAGTGTTTTACCTGCACACACCACCACAGAGCTTACGTGCACCACTTACTTGGTTTGAACGAATTAAACGCACACACCCTACTTGCTGAACACAACACCTACTGCTACCAGAAGTTAATAACTCTGCTTAACTCAGCGAAAGAAGAAGGCAACCTGAAAAAGGTTTACCCTGGGTTTGTTAAAAAATACTGCGAAATGAAAGTAAGTCATTAAATTATGCTTAGAAGAATTTTTAGGTCTTACAACTCCCAACAAGTGGAACAGAAGTGGCAGAGTTACTGGGAAACTAACTCCATTCAGAAAAGAGAAGGGCCTAAGTTTTACTGCTTGCCTATGTTCCCCTACCCTTCTGGACAGCTTCATATTGGGCATGTTCGAGTTTACGCCATCAGCGACGCAGCAGCTAAATTTGAACACTTGCGCGGGAAAAGAGTTCTGCACCCTATGGGGTGGGACAGTTTTGGGCTGCCTGCAGAGAACGCAGCTAACGAAAAAGGAATTGACCCTGCGTCTTGGACTGAACGAAACATTGTCCAGATGAAGCTTCAGATCAAAAAACTAGGTTTTACTTTTGACTGGGACAAAGAAATATCCACTTGCTCTCAAGAGTATTATAAGTGGACCCAGGAAATATTTCTTAAGTTGAAAGAAGCTGGTTTGGCTTACAGAGGAGAGGGGTACATAAACTGGGACCCTGTGGACCAAACAGTGCTAGCAAACGAACAAGTAGACGAAGAAGGCAGGTCTTGGAGGTCAGGGGCTCTTGTAGAAAGGAAGACTATGAAGCAGTGGTTTTTAAGAATTACAGCTTACGCAGATGAGTTGCTGAAAGGACTAAGAGCCATAGACTGGCCTGTGCAAGTTAAGGAAATGCAAAGAGGGTGGATTGGCAAAAGCAAAGGGACTAAAGTTTACTTTGAAGTAAAGAACACAGACTTAAGGATCCCTTGCTTCACAACTCGTCCAGAAACTGTTTACGGAGTTACTTTTGTTGCAATAGCTCCTGAGCACTCTTTGGTGTCTTCTCTGGAGCTGTCTTTTGAGGAGGCTTTGCAAATCGAAGCTATGAAAACCAAACTAGAGTACCAGCGAAAGTTAGGCACGCAAGTAGTTCAGCTTTCAAAAGTAGAAGCAGTTCACCCTTTAACTGGAGAGACCTTGCCAGTGGTAGTGGCTGAGTACTGTTTAATGCATTATGGGACTGGGTGCGTTATGGGAGTTCCAGCAGAAGACCCCAGAGACTACAAAGTGGCCCGTCTTTGCTTTTTCCCTATAAAAAAGGTCATTAAAGAAGGTCTTTTAGTCGAAAGCGACAAGTTCACAGGAACTGAAGCAAAGCCTGGACCAATTGCTAACGAACTTAAAAAGAAAGGGTGTGGGGAGTTCATGACTTGTTTCAGACTAAGGGACTGGTTAGTTTCTAGACAGAGGTACTGGGGAGTGCCTATTCCAGTGATCTACTGCAACAACTGTGGTTTGGTTGGAGAAAAGAACTTACCTTTAAGTTTGCCTAGCAAAAACACAAAACAAGACTGGCTAAACACCCACTGCCCTAAGTGTGGAGAAGTTTCCCAAAGAGAGGCTGACACACTAGACACATTTGTTGACTCAGCCTGGTACTACCTTAGGTACCCTGACAGCTCTAACTCAAAGTCAATGTTTGACTCCCAAAAAGTTAGTTACTGGACTCCTGTTGACTTGTACGTTGGGGGAACAGAACATGCAATAATGCACTTGCTTTACTCGAGGTTTATTCACAAGTTCCTGAGAGACAAAGGCTTGGTTGACTCAGAAGAGCCTTTTTCTAAACTCTTGACCCAAGGGTTAGTTTTGGGGCCTACTTACAAACACAAAGGCAAGTACTTAACTAGAGAAGAAGCCTCTTGCGTGGAAGAAGTGACAGTTACTTACGAAAAGATGTCTAAGTCCAAAAAGAACGGAGTCAACCCATTAGAAATCACAGAAGAATGGGGAGCTGACGTTTTGAGGCTTGCAATACTTTTTGCGGCTCCCAGCGAGAAACAAATTGAGTGGAACGAAAAGCTACTTAAAACTATGAAGCGGTGGCTCAACAAAGTAGAACAAGTAGTTGAAAGCGACTTGGAAGAAGCTGGGGACGTTTCTAAGTGGGTTAAAGGAGTCACTGGAAGTATGGAGAGACACAAGTTCCACGTGGTGATTGCAAGACTTATGGAGCTAACTGAAGAGTTAAGAACCAAGCCACACGTTTCAGGAGTCAAAGCACTTCTGGTTACTTTGCACCCTTTTGCTCCTCACTTTAGCAGTGAAATGTTTTGGAACAAGTTCCACAAAGACATTAGAGACGAAAGTTGGCCTTATAATTAAAAATGAATGACTATAGTTTGATGTTAAGAGTAGTGTCGGAGTTCTGACTGAAAGCACAAACACTGACTTATACACACAAAAGGATGAAAAAAGCTCTTCGGAGGCTCTGCTGAAGAGGAGGTCCTCTAGGCAGAGTCGGCATGATGAGGATTATGAGATCTGATTACTAAAATAAGTCTAGAAGGTCTTGGAAGTCTTGCTTTGTTTCTTCTTTAGACTCTTGAGCTAAGTTGGACTTTACAGGGGGCCCTGGAGTTTGCTGAGTGGGGTTGGACTTTACAGGCTCAGAAGAAATCTGTCCCCAGTCCAAGTCCATCAAAGGGTTGCTTTGAGGGCCAAAGTCCAGAAGCTCAGGTGCTTGGGAAGGTGCTTGTAGGGGTTCTTGTAAAAGTTCTTCTAAAGGGGGTTCTTGTGCTTGTGGAGCTGCTTGCAAAGGACTCGGTTTCTGGCCTCTTTTTAGTTGGTGGTGCCTTTCAAGGGTAGTTTGGATCTGGTCTTTGTTAGTTATGCAGATACTTAGTAATTCCTCATCTTCCAGACTAGGAATTAACTTCAGTAGTTTGGACTCCATGGCTTTGAGAGTTCCTATAAGTTCTAGAAGGGTTTCATTGTTAGCTTCAGAGGGACTAGAAGCGTCAATTATGTCGTTAGTGAGTTGTATGTTTTCTGTAACTACAGACAAGTCCTTTTTGAGTTTTTGCTTTCTGGTTTCAGGCAAGGTTTTCCCACTTGTTCTTTGAGGTTTTGGAGTTCCTTGAGGCTTGTGGAGTTGCTGGGGCTTCTGGGGTTTCTGGAGTTGCTTGGGTTGGTGACTAGAATACCCCATTTCTTCTAGATTTTCGTGGAGTTCCCTGAATCCAGGCAGTATGTCGTAGCTATCGCTAAACCTAGTTGCCCACTCGTTGACCATTTCGACGAGTTTAGCTTTTAGTTGAGGGTCGGTGTCTTTGCCTTTTATGAGGTTTTCTAAAGTGCTGTTGAAGTACCGAGAAGAAACCTGGGTGTGGAAAGGCAAGTGGCAGTTGTTCATGCAGAAGTCAAGTAAGTTTGCTGTTAGGATTTGGATTTTAGGATTGCGGGAAATAATTCTTTTTTTAAAGTGCTTAATGGCTTCTTTGGGTGCGTCAGGCTTGGAGTTGATTAAGTCCGAAGCTGTTACGTTAAGTTGGAGGTCTGGCCGGATGAGTGTGTCAGAAGTGGCTTTTTCTATTGCAGTTTGAATAGACTTCATTTTATTAGTTAATTATCAGAGACTTAGTGGAATCATAACTCATTTTAGAGGTGTCATAAGACTCATCACTTTAGTGTAAATGTTCAGCTAAAAGTAAAAATCACAACTCATTAGAGGTGTCAAAAGACTCATCAAAGTAAACTAGTGGATCAGAAATGTCTATCACCAGGGTTCAGTCTGGGGCGACAATAATCATCACGCTATGAAAGTAAGTCAGATAGGAGCGAAAGTTTGTTATCACTTTTCAAAGTGAACTATGTGACTCATCACGACAAATGTAAAACTCAGCATTGCAGAACTCCATCAATGCTCAGAGCCCAGTGCGGTTTTCATCATATAATTATTATAAATTCTCTGCCATACTTTAGCCAAATGTGTTAGTTAAGAAGATGCGGTGGCAGTGAGGATGTCAGAGTCACCTACGTCAATGATTGCGAGGGTAGAAACGGGGTGCATTTTTCTGCAAGCTCTACCTAACTCCATGTTGTTGCCTCCGTAGTGCACCACTTCAACTTTTCCGAGCATCGAGTAGTATTCGATTTCACTCTTCCTAATTGGGGGGCAGTTGTTTGAGATGAAGATCATTTTGGCTTTTCCTTGTCTGACGCTCTTAAGTGTGCTTTTTTGACCTAACTGTACGCGTCCACTCTTGATAACTAAAGCTAACTTGGAGTTTAAGGTTTCTCCTCCCTTCTTCTTTGCTTTCTTCACCATTTATTTACATTCTGCCGACTGACTCATTAGACAAGAACTAAGTAACTCATATTTAAGTGTTAACACTCTCCTTCAAATATTAACAAATTAATGTCCGGAAACTCAGGACTCCCTCCTCTTGTCAAGAGAAGAAACACAAAAACTCCGGACATTTTAAATCTTCCGGACCAAGTCACTGCTTGCACCGAAGAAAACCTGGAGTTTCGTGAAGGTTTAGATAAGCTGCTCAGGGACTCCCAGTTTGAACTTGACTTCCTGTTCAAAAACAAAAGCTTTGAAACGAGTCAAAAAACACTTATTGACTACAAAAAAGAAATTCAAAAGAAAAAGAAACTACTTAGCTTTTATGAGCACTTAATCAACCAAAAGATCCAAGTTCCTGCTGAAAAGCCAAAGTTAACCAGACTGCAACTAGAAGAACAAAACAAAAAACTCATTCAAGAAAAACAAAAACTCCAAGCTGAGTTAAACACCTACAAACAAAAACCCAAACCCAAATCCAAAACTTTTAAAGCTTACAAACAAATACTCTTGGAAGAAGAGCACTCCTTCGACTCCCAAAAGTACCAAGGAAAACTTAAAACTCACTTTTCCTACACCAAGAAACAAGCCAGCACTCTTAAAGAAAGCCTTAAAACAACCCTGGACGCCCAGTTCTCAGAACTCACCCTGAAGTACGGCGAACGCGTTATAGACCACATCCAGAAAAATAGACTCAAGTGGGACCCCCTGTACAAAACTAGTTTGAACTCAGTCAAGAAACTAACTAAAGAAATGTTTGCTAGGGAAATTCTTAAGCCTGAAGAACTGTTTTTGGACATCTCACACGAAGGTCCTCCAGAAAAACCCTCGCGACTCTTAACTCGCCGAAACTCTTTGAGACTTATAAATGACTCCTTCACCGAAACACAAAGCAGCTCTACTAGGACACTTGTGAAACCCAAGTCTTTTGAAGAAGAAGCAACTCCTATGTTTGGGAAGCACAAGTCTTTCAAAGCCTTTGGAACCAAGCTCCAGGGAAGTCCCTCTTTCCTCAGAGAAGCACCTACTACCAGCAGAACTTCTAACCGCCTCCGCTTAGGCTTATTTTAATAATACTAAAATGGATAGTGTTTCTTAGTGCTTAGAAACAAATCAAATATTAAATATGCAGGTGAGCCCAATGTCAATCACAATCAGAACCCTAACTTGGTCACGAGAATCCCACGGCCTGTTCGATTACGAATCGCACTCAATCCACAAAAACACTCTCAAAGCTTCAGGGGCTTCAAAAATCATCCGGAACTGCAATGAAGTCCAGCTTATTCCCCAAAATGCCGAAACTGACTCTCCTGACTCCCTGATACTCGCTTTTCTGGACGAAGGCCCAGACTCTTACTATTTAAGGCCCCACGAACCTGAAAACCTTTGGCTAGTTGTGAAATCCCTCCGCGAGAATCACCAAAGCGGATTCGAACTATCAGAAGGAACAATCATTAAATTAGGCAGGGTCAAGTACAGGGTCAGAGAGCTCTGCCACGAAGAAAAGCAACTAGACAACTTTCAAATGGCAGAAGAAGCTGCTGAACCAGGCCGGGCCTGCAAAATCTGTCTGTGGGAAGAAAACACCTCTGAGAACCCCCTAATTTCTCCTTGTTCGTGTTCTGGAAGCATGAAGTACATGCACTTAGATTGCTTGAAAACTTGGCTGGAGTCCAGAAAGTCCACTCGGTCTACCGAGAACTCTGTGTCCTTTTTTTGGAAATCAATAGACTGCGAAATCTGCAAAGAACCCTTTCCCATAACTCTCCCTTACAAAGGGAAGCCCTACGAACTCTTTAGCGTAGAAGAACGCAGCACGCCATACATTGTTTTGGAAGCTGTAACTAGAGAACGCAACAACAACAGAGGCATCCACTTCATCACTTTGAAGAACAGGTTTTGTGTGAAACTAGGCAGAGGCCACGACAGCGACGTCAGAATTTCAGACATCTCAGTGAGTAGGTGCCACGCCATGATTGAGTTTAAAGACGGCAGGTTTTACTTGCAGGACAACAACAGTAAGTTTGGAACCCTAGTCCAAATCCAAGGAGAGTTCCAAATCAAAGAAGAAACTGGAGTTATTTCCTTGCAGTCTGGAAGAACTGTGCTTTCCATTTTTGCCAAAAATAATTTCTTAAACAGTGAAAGCATGAACATAAGCATTGAAGAAACTGAAGACGAAAGCTTTACTGAAACACTATAAATACTAACAATTAACCAATAAATTAGTTAGACTTAGAAAGTTTCCTTTTTCTCTGTGAAAGCATGTACATGTATAAGTACGGAAACCCTACTAAGTAACAAATCCCTAAGCAGTACTTCACGAACCAGTAGTAGTCAAAGGCAAAGTTCCACTCGTTAGGCATAGCTAAAGAATACACTCGCGGACAGCATATTGCTATAACAGGCAGAGCAGCTACCAAACACATTATTTCAGAAAACACTCCTATTGGGTACAACACTATAAAGGCACTGTAGCGGAGCCAAGTCAAGAACTTAGGCACTCCAAAACCAAGCATAGGCAGTAAGTAGTTGGAGTACCTAATGATCTCAGCTAAGCTCCAAGCCAAAATCAAAGAAGCACTCCAAGCAGTGTTGGGTTCAAGTTCCAAAGCACCCCAGACCACAAGTACTCTGCTGCAGACCTGCATTACTGTAGGCACTAGAGGCGAAGGCGAGACTCTAAGCAGGGAGTGAAGCACCTCCATAAGCATGAGGTGCTGGAAAGTCCTTAAGAGAAAAGCCACTTCTCTGTTTGAAAAGAGCGCAAGTGAGTCCGTGCAGTTGTAAATGCCCAGCACAAACAGCGAAGTCCAGCCCAGGAGTTGGAAGAAGTTGTACAGCTTCAGGTATAACATTTTAATGGAAGAACTATCTAGACTAGAAGGAGTGGAAAACATGCTTTTGGACATAGGCGATAAGGTCAAGGACGTACTAGGGCTGCTTAGAAGGGAACTCAGACAAGAAGAAAGCAAAGACGACATAATCGACAACCTTGAAATAGCTAATACTGACTTGTCTGAGCTGGGAAAAGACCTGCACGATATAATAGACAAGATCCCTTTTGAGTCTTAGTTATTAACTATTGGATTTGCGTTTCCTTCTGGTTTTTTTAGCAGAAGGTTGGGGGTTCTCTACTTTCTGTTTTTTTTTGCACGAAAGAGGGTTGGGTCCTTTGGCTTTGCGTTTGGTGCCTAGTTCTAGTTTCATTTTGTTTTTTTCTTTGTCAGGTTGTTTGGCTTCTTTGTTTTGTTTTAGTTCTTTAAGCATGTCTCTAATTGGTTTGTCGTGAGTAGAAGTCAGTTGGGACTTAAGGAGTTCTTTTCTCTGGGCCTTTTGGACACTTACTTGACTTGGAGGGTCCAGAGTCATTATTCCTTTTTTGAAGTATATAATTGGAACTCCAGGCAGGCTTCTGAGTTCTTTCCTTAGTTGCTTGTTTTGGGTTGCAACGAACAGCTTGTCTTTGTTCCTTTTGCCCAGTGCTGCCTTGATGCATTCTTCAGGGGCAAGTACTTCTTGGTGTTTGCAAGTGCTTTTTTTAAGGGTTTTTGCAGTGCTTGAGTCTTGTTTAAGGTGCTTGTAAATGCACAAAGGAAAGGTTATGTGGGCTACTCCGCCCAGTAACTTGCTTAGCATGTGTTTGGTGTCCCAGTTGTGGTTTTCCATCTCTAAAACGAACTCCCAGTCAGTCAGTACGTTGTAAGGTTCTTGGAAGTTAAAGTTAGTTCTGTAGAAAAGCACAGTTCTTTTGTAGTTTTTGCTTCTTTTGATTCTCATATTTACAACATATGGGATGTGTTAAGTCAAAAGTAGAACCAACAAGACAGGGTTCAAAGCACTTTACTATATCAGCTGCTTCTTTTGTGCAGGCATCTAAAAAGAAGTACTTTGAGTCTTATGAAATCATTAAAACGCTAGGTGCAGGGGCATTTTCTGAAGTTAAACTGTGCAACCACCTCCCTACTGGACAAAAAAGGGCCTTGAAAATCATCCACAAGTCAGGACTCACTGAGCGCCACGCTGACACAAAACTGCTTCTTAAAGAAATCCAAGTTTTGAAAAGTTTGGACCATCCAAGCATTTTACGTTGTTACGAAATTCTAGAGGACAGAAGGCACTTTTACATTGCGATGGAGTACTGTGAAGGCGGAGAGTTATTTCAGATGATTTTAGAAAAAGGAAAACTCACTGAAGCAGACACTGCAGAAATAATGTTCCAATTGTTGTCAGCAGTCACCTATTGCCATGAAAACAGAGTCATTCACAGGGACCTTAAGCCCGAAAACATTTTGCTTGAAGAAAAAGAAGGAAGTTTGAATATACGAGTAGCAGACTTCGGAAGTTCTTGTTTGTTTAACCCCAGGGAAAGAACCAAGGGCTGTTACGGCTCTGCTTACTATATTGCTCCCGAAGTCCTTAAAGGCGAGTACAACGAAAAGTGCGACGAGTGGAGTTGCGGAGTGATTATGTACATTTTGCTAACTGGAACTCCTCCTTACCTTGGTAATAGTGACAGAGAAATTCTCCGGCAAGTCAAAAACCAACCCATCCAAGTCTCTGTAATTCCTGGAATAAGCAAAGAAGCTTGTGACCTTTTGTCCAGACTACTGCAAAGGAAACCCAGAAAAAGAATAGACGCCAAAGTTGCTGTGAATCACCCTTGGGTCAACAAGTTCCGCAAAAAGCCCCAAACTTCCCAAATGGAAACAACTCTTAGCAACTTAAGGAAGTTCAACGCCACTGAGAAGCTAAAAGGAGCAGTGCATATATTTTTAGCTACTCATGTTTTGTCTTCAAAAGATTTAAAAGAACTTAAAGAAAGCTTTCATGCAATGGACGTCAACGGTGACGGAATCTTAAGCAAGCAAGAACTCGTTAAAGCCTACAAAGAAATCATGGGCGAAAAAAGAGCTTTGGAAACAGTAAATGCAATCATGGACAAAGTTGATGATGACCACAACGGCTACATTGACTACTCAGAGTTCCTAAAGTCCTGTGTGGACTACACTAACCACCTGTCCAAAGAGAACCTAGAAACTGCTTTTAGGATGTTTGACAGGGATGGCAGTGGAACAATTACGAGTGAAGAACTCAAAGAAACTTTAGGCCAAGAAAACGAAGACCAAAACATTTGGAAGCAAATCATTCAAGAAGTCGACCAGAACGGAGACGGAGTCATTGATTTAAAGGAGTTTGTGAGTTTAATGACTGGAAAAATCTAAGAACTAATAATTTTTTGGACTTGACTGGAGTTGTGTAACGCCACTTCGTTGTACACAAACTGAACTTTGCCTAAAAGTGAGTCATTGGATTTCTCAGCAAACTTTAAAGCGTACAAAAGCCACTTTTCTGAAGAGTTTAAGTCACTGAGCTCAAAAGCTTTTAAAGCGTTGTTCCAGCAAGTTGCCAAGAACCACTCTAAGTTCTGAACTCCACTTACTTCTAAAGACTGGTTCAACAAAGCTTCCCACTCTTCAAAAGACTGCGCTAGTCTGCACATTTGTTTGAGAGTTTGGAGTTTTTCTTGGTTGTTTAAAGCTGCTTTTTGCAGATAGCTGGTTAAACACTGAATTGCTGCTTTGTTGTGGGTGGAAACTTGAGCTAAGAAGTAACAGTTTTCTGGAGAGCAGTTCTGGAGGAAACTGGTTAAGTCTCCTTGCTTTTTAACTCGGTACTCGAATTCAAGTGCAAGGATTTCGTTTTTCCATTCTTGGTGGTCTGCAAAGTCCTTGAGTTTTTCTATGTAGTTTCCAAGTTCTAAGTTGCACTCTAAGCCTTTTCTTATGAGCCCCACTAAGCAGTACAGTGAGTTCTTGTTTCCGTAAAAGTGGCCTTTGTAGGCAAAACTAAGTGCTATTTCAAATAACTGGAAACTCTTGCAAGAATCCTGAACCTCCAAAGCTTTGTTGTAACTCAAAGCAAAGTACCACTCCCTTTCTGTAAGGTCCAAGTCTACTGCAGCTCTTAAAAACTTTACAAGTAAGTTGCAGTCTGGGCACTTTTCACACAAAGGCACTAAAAGGTAGTCAGGATTCTGAACTTTCTTCAGAATGGAAACTACACTGTCTGAGACTTCAAAAATAAACAGAGAAAATGTAGGAAAACTCGAACTCACAAGGTCCTTTATAAGGTCAAGTGCACTTTCAGGGCTGCAGTTGTCTATAAAAGATTTCAGAGTAGAGGTGTCAACTTTGCCTACCTGTAAGTTGGCTTTTAGTTCAAGCAACTGCTTTTCATGGGACTCAGGAAGGCTTTGGAGGAACTGCAAAGCACTTAAACTGTCTTCGCTGTCTAAGAAGCACTTAGCCATTAAAAGGATTCCTTGTGTTTCTTGCTGGGCAGTTGCTAGTGGTAAGTAGACTTCTTCAATGAGTTTAGGCACTTCCTCTTTAAGTCCTCTTTGGTACATCTCGTTGCACAGTTCCCAAGTTAGACTTAGGACTTCTTCTTTTTGGGTGAGTTGGGTTTTGCTGAGGCACAGCAAAACTTCTTCTATGTTAAGATACTCAAATGACTTCTCGTATATTTCGTTATTGATGTACAGTGTAAGCAGCAGTTTGAACCAAAGCAAATAAACTTCTTCTCCAGAGTGTTTTTTGGAAATGCTGAGCAGTGCTTTGCAGGAGTCTATAAGTTTGTTCCGGGATACCAGCAAGTGCACAGACCTAAGTAATTCTTCTTGATTGCAAACTTGAAGCATTGACTCAAACAAGTCCTGGATTCCAGAGTGTTCCTGAGCTTCCAAACACAGTTTCAGTTCCACAAACAAAGTTTCTGGCGTTTGAGGAAGTTGACTCAGTAAACTTTGTGCTTGTTCTTTTCTGCTGGTTTCTAACAAAACTTCGCATTTAAGAGTTTTTGCAGAGTTGTGCACAGTTTCTAAGCTAGCAGGAATACTTCCTTTCGAGTGCTCAATAACAACTTCAAGTACTTTTTCTAGATCTTGGTAGTTCTGTGACTCGTAAAGCACTTTGCACACTTCACAGTAAAGAAACCTTGTAACTCTAAAGTCTTCAATTCTGGACTCGCCCAAAGGCAGTTTGTCTAGGTACTGAGTGTAGTTTTGCCCTGAGTAAAACTCAAGTTGTAACTTCCAAAAGAAGTAGTTGAGTTGGAACTCTTTGCTCTTTGCCTCGAAAGTCACTTTTCGGAAGCACTCCTCTGCTTCAAAGTAGTTCTGAGTGTCTATAAAAGCCTTGGCAGTTCTAAGCCAGCAAGAGTTAAGCTTTTCCCCTAGTCCTTGCTGTTCAAAGGCCAAACAAGCCAACTTCCGGAAGTTGGCAAGTTGGGGGTGCTTTGAAGAAGCCTTAACAGACAACCTCACACAGAGGTTCCAAAGTTTTTTAGCTTCTTCAAGTGAACTAACTTGGCCTAGCAGTTTGCTAAGAAGCCTTAACAGACAACCTCACACAGAGGTTCCAAAGTTTTTTAGCTTCTTCAAGTGAACTAACTTGGCCTAAGTCTAAGTTTAAGTCCCAATCCTGTTCCTCTTTCTCCAAAAGCGCTTCCAAACACTCCATTTATATTATAACTGAGGTACTTGTCTGAGAATGCGTATGAAGTCTGACACGTAGTCTGTTTTAAGTGCCAGCAACATCAAGTAGGTGTAAAAAAGACACGGAGCAAACACTATGGCCCCAGACACCATGTAAGTAGCTCCTTTGACTGGGTCGATTCCTGAAGCCTCTTCGAAACAGCCTATTAGTATAAGGAAAGCCCCAACCACAATGCCCAACAAGTACAGAAACAAAGTGCACACAGGGAAAGGCGGGAGGGGTTCTGTGAATATCCGCTGTTGGGCAGTATCTTCCATTTAATATTACTTGTTAAAGAAGTTTTCTTTGTTTTCTTGAAAGACTTCAGAGTTAGATATCATGTTTGTGACTTGTTGTTGGTACTCCTGGGCTTTCTTGACGATGACTTCGTGTTCCGAAGCAAGAGTTTGCATTTGGGCTTCGTGTTCGGCCTTTTTGTTTTCAATGTCAGTTTCTAGTTTGGAAACTTGGGACTTTTTTTCAGCAATTTGTTCGTCCAAAGCCTTTTTTTCTTGGAGGAAGTAGTTGAGTTGCTCCTTTTTTTCTTCAACAGCTTTTTCTAGTGTGAACAACTTGGACTCGTTAGTTTTTTGTTCGCGGAACACTCGGTCGGTGTAGCCTTTGAGTTCTTGGTCCAGTAAGTTCAGACTTAGTTGTTTTTGTTTGATTTCGTTGTCTAGTTCCATTCCCTTTTGTTTTTGCTGGGCTACTTGTCTTTTGAGTTCTTTGTACTTGTTCATAGTCACGTCGCAGTGGTCCAGCATCAGTTTGGCTTCCTTTAGTTTTTCAACAACTCCTTCCATCATTTCGAATTTGTGTGTCAGTTCTGTCAAACTGTTTTGTTCGTCTTCCATGTTGTTTTGTTCACTCAGCAGTTGTATTTTCAGTTCTTCTAGTGGGCGCTTCACTCTTTCTGGAGACTGCACTATCCGGTTCTGGGCTTCTTGAGTCTCTTCTTTTACGTTGTGGCGCATGTTTTCTATCTGGAGTTTGGCTTCTTCACACCCAGCGATTTCTACCTGGAGATGTTGGATTTCGTTTTCCATGGACTGTTTTTCTTCTTGGAGTTTGTGTTTTTCTCTTTCGAGTTCCTGAATTCTAGTTTGTTTTTGGGAGATAAGGGGTTGTTGGTCTTCCCTTTTCTTCTTTAAGTACTGCACTTCGTTTTGGAGTTTGTCGTACTCCTCTTTGGCTTTGTGGAGTTCGTCAGCAGCTGCACGTGACACCACGCATTCTTGGTTTTGGTCGTAAATGATTTCTTGTTCTTCAGTCATGAACTTGATGTAGTTCAGAAAGGCCGATATGAACTTCCTAGTTCTTCTGAAGTCCGGACTTAGCAAGTCTTGGATTTTGAACTGGTCTTCTTTGCAACCTATTCTTTGGGTGACTTTAGATATGTACTTGAACAGGGATATAGCTGGGGTGGCTTGTTCGTAGAGTTCTGGGTTCTTAAGAATCCTCAAGTGCTCTGGCTGTGGCTTCAAAAGTTCTTCACGGGATTTCTGGAGCACTACTTCGAGGAGCTGTACGTATATTTCTTTAACTGACTCAAACTTAGGTTTTGTAATGTCTTCTTCAGAGGATATGTTCAGTCGAAGTGAGTTCTTTAGGTGGGAGTATATGTCGCTAGGACTTAGTATGGGAAACGAGTACTTTTCCATTTATTGGCGGTTTGACTTTTGAATTTAATTAAAGAACTTCTAGGTCCCCAAAGGCCTCTTCGCTCGATTCAACTTGCAAATTTACACACAAAGCATCTCCAAAAGGGTTCCCGTAGGCATCTACTAGTCTAAAGGTTCCAGAGTGAACTCCGCTGCTCAAAGGGGCCTTGATCATTGCCCCTAACTCTACTACTTCTGAAGGGTTTGCGTTGGGCACTTCCAAAGACTCCCAGTTGAAGTTTCCACTTGTTAGTTCAAGCACACAGCCCTCTCTCCACTTAGTTTGGCTGTTGTTTTGGACTTTCCATATTTTGACTAACTCGGAGCCTGCCTTTACTATTTGCTTTCCTGCTAAGTTCACTTCTTCAAGTAGTGCCATATTGGGGTGTTTGAGTTCAACGTAACTAGAAATCATTCCGGCGTCCACCCAAGAGGCTTTTTGGTAGTCCTTTACCTTGACTACTGGGTGCTGGTGACTTAGGGAGCTTTCACAAACTCCGCATACGTTAAAGTTTTCACAAACTGGACAAAAGAACCTGATTCCTTCAATGGGATGTTTTCCGCAAGCTGCGCAATCAATGCTCCAAACTGGGATTTCTTGTTTGAAGTCAAGGTCTATTAAGTCTTGGTACTTATCGGGAAAAAAACTAGTTGCTAGGTTTCGGGAAAGGTCCGAGATTAGTTGGCTGTTGGTTCTTTCCTCAACTACTGTGATTTTGAGGCTAGGAGACTCATAACTCCTAGCAACACTGTAGGCTTCCTGGAGTTCTTCGTCAGAGCCTATAGTTATGAAGTCTCCTTCTTCGTCCATGTACTTAAATTTGTAGCTTTTAGTTCCGTAGATGTTTTCTACTTGCAACTTCAAGTCGGAAAGTGTTTCGGGAACACTGGTGAGTTTCCTCATTTCGCTTTCGTAAATAATCTTTACACAGAAGCTCATGAATTTAATTATAATGTTTCTGACGCAATTTCCAAATCCATTTAAGCATTACTCAGGGAACTTGATAGCGCTGATAGCTTCGTTCATCTTGCGTTTGAACAGAGGTTCCAAACACCTTTTGATTTGTTTTTCAACTGCAGGTTTGGCGAACTTGTTAACTCTGAAGTCGGAGTCTCTTAGTCGCTGCAGAACTCTCAATAACTTGTCCCATTGGCGGTACTTTCCGTAAGTCATGATAATCAAGTTAGTTGCAAAGGGCGTGTACAGGTCTTTTCGAGCAAAAACAACTGTTTCTTGTTCTTCTGTGATAGTGGTGGCATCTTTTCCTAGTTTCAAAGCCATCTTCAAAGCCCCCGTCACCATTTTGGCTGTGAACTGGATTTTTTTGTCGGAGATCACTTGAGTGTAGTACTCTTTGCCCTGACTTGAGTCGCCTAGTTTTTCGTAGAAGTCAAACCCCAGCATAACAGTTTCTTCAGTTTTAGGATTGTTTTCTATGAACTGTTCTGCAATTTTGATTGCTTTGGTTTTCTGGTTGTTGTTTATTAAAGCCTCTAAGTAATTTTGGTACAGACTTGCGTTGAACTTAGACACTTCTTCTTTATTAGAAGCTCCTATTTTCAAAGACTTGGGAAAAGCATTTTTGACTTTCTGCACTAGTTCGTCTGCTTCTTTGTTCATTTCGTGCTTGAGGTACTTGTTTACTAGGGGTTCTATTAAGTTCCAAGAAGGAGTTTTTTGGTTTTCAATGGCTAAGTCCACGCACTCCACTGCACTGTCGAAGTACCCGTTCGTGAACCTTAGGTTTCTAATAGCACTACTCCACGCTTCCAGAGGTACTTTAACTTGTTTTCCGTGGCAGTACTTTAAAAACACTAGCATCGTGTTTGGCCACTTACCTGCAATGCACTCGTCCACAATTGCCTGGCATAACTCCCCTCCGGGCAAGTGCTGCTGGGCTGCTATGTGGTCCACTACTTTCCTGATGATTTTAACACCTGTTTTTACTCCACCTGCTCCTTTGATCAGACTTGTGTACATCACGTCGTTGAAGTGTCCGTAGAAAAAAGGCGACACCTTAGTTGTTTCGTCTTTGGTGATTCTTCTGAACTCCCCAAAGTCTTCAGAAACCTCTGTGAAGGGAGAAATCCAGATAGTCCTTAGATAACCTGCAAGTGGCGAGTCAATCAGCTTAAGTTCAGGTCTTTCGTCCCACAAAATTAAAAGCTTCTCGATAACCGACCCTGGAGAGGGCTTGGATTGGTCTTGCTTGTGGAGTTTGCTTGCGTCATACAAGACTTCTTCCAAGCACACCTGGACTCTTTCAGAAGACTTAGCAGAAGACAACTTGCTTATGACTTTAGAGTTCCTGATGTACTCTATCACTGGGTCTTGGGAGTCGAAATCGTAAGAAAGACTCTGGATTGTTTTGTTCTTAACTTCTTCTGCTTTTTGTTGTGCTTTTTTTTCGATGTTTTCTGCTTGTCGCAAGTACTGCTTGAACACGTCTTCTTGGGACCCAAACCTTCTCAACACCTTACTAAAATGCCTTATCATTTTATTAGCTATGGACTTTGCTTACAAAGCAGCCATCTTATAAAAAGCGGGAAAATGCGAAGCAACAGACAAAAACACCTCCAAAAACTCAAGCAAGTCAAGCAAGGAAAGCAAAACCGACTTTCCCAGTACGAAGTCCAGGAAACCCAAGACCTCATTCAAGAGATTCCCGAAGAAGAGTACAAAAAACTCCAGCAAACTCAGGGGCACCCTTTCATCGTAGATGACTTTGGCCTCGGCTACGATGACCACGGAGAACTTGACTGGCAAGAAGAAGAGCACTCTGACTCCCCCCAAAAAAAGCCTAAACCTGACTCCAAGCAAATCACTTCTTTCATGAAGCCAGCTTCAATCAAAACCAAAAAACCCGCTCTGTCCAAAGAAGAGAGCACTGAGATGCTTGAAGAAATGCTTAACCTTCTAGACGACGACTCCCTGGACTCAAAAGCCATACTCAGCATGCC
>PR_CR_10_Liq_1_inCRDRAFT_1000725_pt1 | contig 20055 bp, 14 predicted proteins | sample PRCRCaboRojoPR_3_FD_10241 | JGI IMG/M metagenome (IMG submission 10241)
CCAAAGCACACAAACTGCAGAACGCACTGACCAAACCCCAACGCAGAGTGATCAGAAGTGCCAAGTCCAGAGCTGACCACGACAACTACAAACTCAAAGCCGCTATATCCGGACTGAGAATGAAAGTCGAAAAAAGACTATCAAACTGGTTCAGCAAGTGGTTAATGAATACCCAAAAGGACGAAAATTCATTAAGACAACTCAAAGGAGAAAAGCTCAGAAACTGCTTAAACAATATTCCAAAAAGAGTTCTTAAAGACGCAGTAGCCAGAATCAACCTAAACGAAGACTTAGTCAAATCTACTCTCAGACGCTTGGACAAGTTCATTCCCAAGATGCAACGAAGTGCTTTACAAAAGTGGTCAGACTTGAACAACGAATCCAAAAACAGAGACCTCTTAGACAATCTTAGAGCACAGAAACTTAAACATACACTACAAAGAATTCCAGTAAGGACTCTTAGAGACGCTTACCAAAGAACCACTGGAGAAGGCGACAAAGTTAAGTCTGCTCTTAGGAAGTTCAACATTGCTATACAGAAGATGCCTAAGAACGCCTTTGACCAGTGGACTCAATTCGTCCGACAAGCCAAAAACAGAAGTATACTCGACCAACTAAGGCTAACCAAACTGGTTAAGTGTATGGAAAACATCCCCAAACGAACCATGAAAACCACTTATGGAAGAATCACTTCTCAAGGAGACTTGTTTAAGTACCACCTCAAAACAATAGTGAAAAAACTAAACGAAAAGCCTAAAAACGCATTTGAGGTTTGGAAGAACTACCTTAAAGACACTAAGTACAAAAACCTGCTGAGTGCTTCACATGCTAAGCAACTCAAAGAATCCCTGAACAGTATCTCAAGAAGGACTCTTAACAACTCTTTTGCCCGAGTAGTTGGTGACGGGGACAAAGTCAAAGGAACTCTAAAAAGAGTGCTTATGCATGTACTTTCAAAGCCAAAAGAAGCCTTTGCCAAGTGGAAAAAGTACGTAAACGACTGTAACAACAGCAAGTTACTAAGTGCTTACAAAGCCCAGAAACTCAGACTTTCTCTTGAAAAAGTCACTAGAAGAACTCTTTGTTCTGCTCGTGAACGCATTTCAAGCAACAGCTCAAAAGTACTTGGAGCTTTGAGGAAACTCTCCATGCAAATTAACAAAAAGTCCCAGAACGCTTTGAACAACTGGAGACTCTTTGCAGAAACTGACAAAAATAGCAAACTACTTGACTCAGTCAGAGCTCAGAAACTCAAGGAAACCCTTAACAAGATCCCTCAAAGACAACTAAGAAACGCCATGGACAAAGTCAAAGGCGACAAGTCTGTGGAAAGGATCCTCCAAAGATTAGGCAGCATCTACGAAAACGGAGCCAGACGGGCATTTAGGTCCTGGCAAAGAGCTGCTAACAAACTAAGCGAAGCCCAAATCAGAAAAGACCTTTTGGCAGAAAAACTCAGAAAAGAAATCCAGGACATACCCCTCAAGAAGTTCAGAGAAGCCTTCAGACGCATTGTCAGAGGGCCTCAGAAAGCCGCTAAGAAACTCAACAACCTTTCTAAGGTCCAAAAGAAACATCCTGTGAGAGCTTGCATGCAGTGGAAGCACAAAACCGAGCTAGACAAAGTCATGGGACCTCTTAAAGCTAGCAAGCTCAGAAACTTACTTGAAAAGCTTCCGAGTCGCAACCTCAAAGAAGGGTTTAAACGCTGTATAGACACTTCTAAGATGTTGAAGGCTACGCTTCGCAGACTCACACTCAACATCAAGAACCAAAAGTCAGGAGCTCTGAAGAAATGGCAACTTGTCACCAAACAAGTCAACTTTATGGACAAAGAAAGAGCAAACGCACTCAGAAAAGCACTTGAAAGAATCCCAGCAAAAACCTACAAAGACTCTATGAGCAGAATACTTGGTCAAGGAAACCTTGCTCTAGGTGCTTTGCGCACACTCAGTTCTAGAGTGACTATGAACTTAGGAGACTACTTTAACCAGTGGAAGATCAAAAACCAACTAGCTAAAAACAAAAGGGTTTACTCTTTGATGAGCTTTTTGTTGCTCAAACTAAACGAAGGAGCTAGCTTGAACTTGCGTATGGCCTTTAAAACTTGGTCCAGCGACTTAAATGCTAAACTGATTTCTAAGTTCAGAAGTCTAAACAGCAGACTCAACAACTCTAAAAGACATACTTTGCTTCAGTGGAGTTCCCAAGCCAAAAGCCTTACTGCCGCTCTTCTCAGAAAACACTCAAAAGTAATCTATAGAATGTCAGCACTCTACGACAAGTCACTACGTTTAAGACTTAGTACTGTGTTCAAAAACTGGAAGAATGACTTGGGCAAGCTAAAAGCAAGAGTGGTCCAGAAACTGATTAGAAGCCAACTACACAAGCAAAAGACAGGAGTTGACTTGATGAAAGAAAGACTCATTAAACTCAAACTCGTCAGAAAAATCGGAGCAGCCCACGTACTCATGAAGATGTTCGAAGCTAAGTGCAAACTCATGCTCAGCGGCAGGTTCAACATTTGGAAGAATGACGAGTACCTTAGAATCCTCAAGCTCAAGAAGAAGTACATGATGCTCTTTATATTCAACACCTCCATCAACTACCAGCCTGCTTTCTGGCGTTGGAAGTATGTACTCAGTGACTACGGAGCCGTCAACCCCAAGCACTCGATTATGTACAAGCGGCTCTCGAAAATTGCAAGTTCTTACCAAAATCGTTTGACACTGCACTGCTTCCACAAACTACTTATATTCTACAGAACTTCATCTATGCCCAGCAGAGCGTCTATGAGCCTTGCTTTCGGGTCTTTAATACGTGCAAGCGAACAGCACCAAAGCGAGCTTTCAAGATCTGTTTCACCTTCTTCTGAAAGGATCCACTCTTCAATAGACTACTCGGTTCCTCACACTGGAGGCAGAAGCAGTGCCGAAGTCCAGCAAGGAAGCATGTACAGCACCATGGCTTCAGGAAAACTCACTAAGAACGAAATATCTTCAGTTTCCCAACTCGGAGCTGCTGAAATCATTGGCCTTAACTTGAGAGAAGTCAGAACTAGGAAACTAGCCACTTCGTTCTCAACTATCCAAAGTTACTCTGTGCAAGTCTCAGAGTTTGACTCTGAAAGGGAGAAGTTAATCACCCAAATCAACGAACTTAGAAACGACAAAAGGGAACTTTTGGAGGACAACACCCAACTCAGAGACTACAATGAAGAGTTAATAGAAAACCTTAAAAGAACCAACGAGAACTTCGACAAGTTAGGAGGACAACTAGACCAAATGCGACTGGGCAGGATGGTCAGGGTGATCTCTAAGATGATTGACATGCCTGTATTCGAGGCCTTCATTTTACTCAAGCAACAGTCAGGCTTACCTCAGTCTTACTAAGTAACTATCTTTCTTAAACTAATGGTTTGATTCTAAGACAATTAATAAATAGCAGAGTCCGTGATTGTGCAAAAAATAAGATCGAAGAGGACCCCAAACCATCATACCATATGACCAGATAACTCTATCCCAGTGCCTGATAGTAAAAAAAGAAGTCAAGCAGAGCAGCAAGCAGAAGCAAAGAAAGGTACTTCAAAAAATAGAACAGAAAGAAAAGCAGCAGCACTTGAGAAGTTCGGTGTACTTCACGCCAAAGGTAGTCTGTGGGCAACCAGGCTGGAATTGTGGAAGTGTTTAAGTAACTATCTTTAATAATGTTACTAAGAAGGTTTTCTTCTCTGGAAAAAGTCACCCACACTAAGGTGCCTCTGCAGTATCCCAAGGAGCAGCCTTCTGCTCCAAGCCTGCAAGACTATGAAACTCTAGGAGTTTCGCCTTCAGACAACAATCGGACTATCATCACTCAGTTCAGACAACTAAGCTACCCCTTGCTTCCTTCAAACGACTTGTCTGTAGAAGCCCAGTCTAAGTACCAAGTTTTGGTTGAAGCTTACGACAGAATTATGCTTTACCGAATGGCTGAACAAGGCGTGCCTGCCCCCGTGACAACTATTTACCACCCCCCGCAAACCCACACCAAAATAATCAAAGAGTTTTTAGAAGAAAACGCTTTTTGGACTCCCCACGTAGGCGAGCACTACCTAAGGAACTTGTTTGTCTTTTGGGTGTGTTATGGAGTACTGCACACACTAAACGACTTGTACGACCCTTTTAAAACTAATGAAGTAAATTAGATGGCGGAAGCAGAGTTGCCTAAAAAGCGAGACAGGAAAGAAGAAAACTACAGAGAACTCCTAGACTACAACGAGTACTTACTAGCCTACACTCACAAGTTAGAGTTTTCAATTCTTGAAACTACAAGCAAACTAGGCAAGTACAAAAGCCTTGCAAGGAAGTACATCACCCAAGTAGCTCACTCTTTAGACAAAGCTGGTTTGGGAGTGTCCTCTTTGCCCAACAAGTTGTTTGAAGGGTCGCAAGTTGCTGAGTTCGGAAAAGAACTTAGTCAGATACAAAGAGTCCTTGACGAAAGAGAGTCTAAAAAGAAAAAGAGCAGACCCAAGAAGAACCCAGATGTAGAAACCAACTCTTAATAGTTAATGAAAAGTTTTACTGAAATTAGGGTCTTCTAAAGAAAAGTCTACTCTAGCGTTAAAAAGGGTCTTGTTTGGGAACTTCCAAAAAGTTTCCACAAAGTTAGCATTCTGCGGAGCAACAGAAACTCCTTTTTTGAAGTACTTCTTTTTTATAAACAAGTAAACTTTCCAAAGGATATACAAGTAACTAGATAGTAAAACTAAACTAATCACTCCAATCATAACCCACTGGAAACAATCAGGGGAGTCTTGGATAAACAACCCAAGACTTGCTATACTGAAAGTTACAGCTGCTTCTGCTAGGATGTTTAAAAAGTTAATTTCTTTTTGGTTGTAAGGCTTGCAAACAACTAAGTACACCAACACACAAAGTGAGTGAAAAGAGTTCAAAAACACCTGAAGTCCAGGGTAGTCTTTTAAGAAGTACAGTATAAGCACATATACCGTCCTTCTCAGGCAAAACATTGGGTAGTACATCATGAATCCCAGTCCTTTTTGGTACTTAAATTCATCAAAAAGAGTTCCGCACCTTAAAACAGTAGTTTCTTCCCAAACCTTAGCCTTTACTAGATACAAAAAGCTCAAAAAAGGCGTTAGGCACCCCAACACAAACCAAACAACTCCAAGTAAGTACTCGAAAGTCCCTAGAGTTTCAGTACTTATGTTAGCAACGCTAATGGTTGCTGCAGCCACTACATCAATATACACTTCTAACCAGAGCCTTAAGAAAGCACACCACCTGAACTTTTTGAGTTTGGTTTTGAAGTAGTTTCCTAGTTTCGAAGAGCTCAAAGAACCAAGTCCCACCAAAGGCAGCAATGCTAGTAAACCCAGTGCTATGCAGATTGACTGACCAGCATTTACACTGAACAACTTGCTTCGGAACCCATAGTCTTTCCAAACCTGTATGTGAGGACCTGTGCTTTCAGTTCCCTGGTAAACAAGCTCTCCAAAGCTAGGAATTAACTCAGTTGTTTTGAAAGAAACTAGGAAGTTGTATAAGTTCTCGGGCAGACTGATGTTGTGCAGGGGCATGTAGCAAATGATTTGTGCTGTGTTTAAAAAAGTCCACAAAGAACTAGGCTCCTCAAATACCACAAGCATTAGTAGAATGTTTAAAATCAAATTTAACTTTACAGCGTTGCTTATGGCATTTGCAAGGTTTGCTTTGGAAGAGTTGTCGGATGAGCTTTTAAAGGAGTCTTGGGTTGCATTTATTTGGAAACTGAACTCCAGCACCCTATAAGTTACGTCCAAAACTGAGATAGTAAGGTTAGTTGGTTTAGTTATGTTTCCTTGGTAAGTAATTTCAAGAGTGTAGTTAAAACTACTTTGTTTAGATACCTGGTAAGTAAAGCTTGTATTGACTCCGAGATTTATTTCAAAGTTAGTTTTGTTTAAGTCTTTCAGTAACTTTTGGTTAAACTCCAAAACAAAGGTGTTTTTATCCACAAAGTCGGCTTCTACTTCAATCTTTTCACACAAGCCTTTTGAAGGAGCAACTGGTTCCTTACAGGCAGTGCAGTTATCTATTGCTGTGCACTGAGTACAGGTTTCATAGCAAATAGTGCACTTGAAGGGATCTTTACTTGCTTCAAAGGTTCCTTTTGGGCATTCACAAGAACCAGTTTGGGAGAGTTCTTTGGAGCCACTGCAAGTCAAGCAATTACTAGAGGTTCCTCCGTTGCAAGTTTTGCAAGAGTAGTGGCATTTAACGCAATCTCCAGAAGACTCGTAGTAGCCATTGCTGCATGCATCACCTGAAGAATCACTAACTTTTCTGCACTCCATAGACTCAGTGTCTTTGTAGTATTCAGTAGGGCAACTCAATGCACACAAATAGTTAGGCTGAAGGTAGTAGTTTGCCTGGCACTTTTTACAAGTAAGTGAGTTCTGGCACACTTCACAGTACTCAACGCACTCTTGGCAGTTCCAAGGGTCTCCAAAGTACCCCAAGTTGCATTGACACTCAGAAAGCAAAGAAGCATTGGAATCAGAGCAAACAGTGCAGTCTAACTCACTAGGTCCCTTACACTCTCCACAACTTTTATGACAGTTTTCGCACCTTTTTTCTTGTGAATTGCCGAAGTAGGAAGGAGGGCAGCTGTTTTGACACTGGTTGGTAAAAGGGTCTAAGAAAAACCCAGTATCGCATTCCAAACACTCTGTTTCGTTTTGGCAGTAGTAACAATTCGCGATGCACTCAACTGCAAAGTTACACTCTCCTAAAGCAGGTTCAAAGGGGTGAGGGTCACAGTACTTGTAAGTAAAGTCAACACAGTCCTCAGCAAAAGGCCCTGTACAGTCTCCTTGACAAGTACTGTGACACTTTATGCAATCTTCTGAGGTGTTTTTGCAAGATAAGCCTCCACAGTTGCACTGAGTCACACAGTCTTTTAAGTAATCAGAGTAACTACACTCTGGAATGCATTCGCCATCTGCAGGGCAAGTTCCGCAAGACCCACTACAAGAAAAACTCAGAATATTTGAAAGCAAGTCAATCAGCAGCAATTCTGAGTCTCTGATAGCAAAGTTGTAAATAAACCCTAGAAACCCAGCAGTTCCTTCTCCGTCATTTCCAATTCTGGTCAGATAGTCTAGGCTGTCTTGATAACTTCCCAGAAAAGAGTTGGATCCAGAAGAGTCTGAAATAACAGCCTTCACTGTAGTTAACAGCACATGAGAAGACTCAAGCGAAACTAAGTACCACTGGCCTTAATGAAAATTACTGTTTGAAAGGGAAGACTTTTGGGCTGAAACACCTTTAACAGTAGCTACAAGCGTACTTTCTTGTTTTTCTAGCACCAAGTGGTTCCCACCAGAGCTGTACCGGCAGAATACAGTTCCACTGCCAAGTGGGTAAATCCAAGAATTTGCAATAAAACTATTGGGTAGGTCAATGTGGGACTTGCTCAAAGCATTCTGAGGCAGTTGTAAATGCTGAGCTCCTTCGAAGTAAGCGCCCCTGTCAGTCCAAACTGGATCAGTAATGGTAGAAAGCGCAGAGTCTCCTTTAAGTAAGTAGTAACCATTGCCACCTAAATCTTCCAGTACTTGTCCAAAACCTTCGAATAAGTTGTACTCAGCAATTTGGGCACTTACTAAGCACTTTAGAAGTATTAAAATCATGTGGATTATATATAAATGGTAGAAAGGAAACCAATGTTTGTTTACTCAGAAAAAGGAAAGGAGATCCTAGGACTCAGTCCAGAAACCCAGCCACAAGAAGCTGAAAAACAACCTAGTTCCCAACCCCAGATCACTAAAAGAAACTTACTGCTGCCTTTAACACTTGGCGCTAGCGGAGTAGCAGGAGCCGCCTTTATACTTTACAAATACATTATAGCAGATTAAAATAATCTTAAATATGAGTGAATTCACTCCAGAAAACTCGTTTGAAGGAAGAGCTCAACCCAGCCTGGAGGACATATCAGTTGTTAGGCCAGATGACGTCCAACTAGGTTTAGAACCCCCGAGTTTTCCCAAAAATACTTTGTATGCTTCCTTAGGGTTGTTCTTGGTAGGGACTCTCTTGATAGTATTTGGGTTTGTTGACGAAATAGTTGACACAGACCCTACAAGAGGAATAGCTATGTGGGTGCTAGGAGTAGTTACCTTCCTGCCTGGTTTCTACTACTCTTTTCTGTTCTACAAAGCTTATCGGGCCAAAGATGCCTCGGAAAGAATGAGAATACTTAGGGAAATCCCTGAGTTGTAAACTATCATACTATTTATGCCCAAAGTTTATGATATAAGTTATACTTTTTCAAAATAATGCTGGAAATTCCTTGGTAACCTTTTGTTTGGGGACTTTTGGAGTTTTTCTTGTCGGGCATGCTTTTCCTAGACTCTTCTCTGGTTCCAAGGAACCTGACTTCTTTGCCGCTGGTTGAGAAAGCGTTTGCTCTGGTGCGGTTTAAGTTTTGTTCTATTCTAACAGGAGTTATGCACTTCATAACAGAGTTGCTTCTGGGAAAAGGGGACTCAAGTCTTTGGGACTTTCTTTTGGGGATTTTGTTTCTGTTAATGAGTTCTTTCGTAGGTTTCGAAAACAACCTTTTAATTCTAGAAGGCCCGTCGAACTTCTTGTTGAAAGGAGAACTCGAAGCAGCAGTGGCAGTTCTTACAAATTCCAGTCTGTTGTTCCGAATGGTTTCTTTTGTGCTAATTCTAAGTTGGAGGTTTTCAGTGGACTCTTCGCTGATCTTAGAAACCACTTCTCTAACAGGCAATGAAAGCAGAGTCCCTGTGTACGAAGAGCAAATGCAAGTGTACGAGTACTGCTCTGAAAACAAGTCTTCTTCTCCTAGTATTTGGAGTTTCCCTAGAAGGGCCACTTCGCCCGTTTTAGGTTTGGTCCTTTTGAAAAGATACTTTTGAGTAGGCGAGCCCATAGACTTGTGCAACTTGAATTCTCCTTGAGTCACGAAGTAAATGTAACTAGTTTCCTCTTTTTCTCGGTAAACTACTTGTTTCCTGATAAAGTTCTTTTCCATAAGGTACAAACCTAGCTTCACCAGCGCGGCGTAGGAGCAGGTTTTAAACAGGTCGAACTGTCTTAAAAATCTAACGTTCTGGTCTTCTTTTTCGCGTATGATGCCTTTTAAGACCAAGTCGTAGCTTTTTTTGTCGAACACAATGAACTCTGAGTCCTCAATGCACCTTACACTAGCGGCTCTTGGTTTCCTTTGGTTCAGAGCTAACTCTCCGAAGCTCTTGCCTGACTTCAGTTTAGCAAGTTCTTTAGTGCTTCCGTCTTTTTTGGGAACTTCCAAACATACTTCTCCACTTAAAATTATGTAAAAGTTTTTGCCTTTCTCTCCGTGGTGGAACACGTAGGACTCTGAAGCGTGCCGCTCATAAAACATGTACTTGCAACAGCTTTTAAGGTGCTTAGGCGATGTTTCCTGAGCTAGTTTCTGGAAAAACTCAACGTCTTGCACTATTGATGCTAAGTAGTCTATGTCGAAGTCGTTCCTATTGTTGGGAGTCTTTTGGAGGATCCTTTTTAGTCTTTTAGAGTTAAGTTCTTGGATGTTAGATTCCATGTTTATGATTAAGCAGTGACTACTCAGGAGTGAAGCTAGAAAGTCTAGACTCTTTCAACTTAGCTGTGACTTCTGTGTCTCCCTCTGAAAGCCGCGAAACACCTACACTTTTCTTAGGAACGTTTTCATAGGACACATCCGGCGAAAAGTTAGGCCTTCGCGAAATAGAAGAAGCAGACAGCGGAACTGAATTTATAGCTTGTGAGTCCTCAATAGAGCGTTCGGACTCCAAGGGAACTTCGGGTTCTTCTTTTGGCTTCCACCTGATTCCGTCGCCAATGGGCTTCCCTGAATTTCCGTAAAAAGGGAATAACCACAACCTGCGTCTTCTTCCAAAAACCTGTTCTAAGTTCATAAGAGCTCCTATGTCGTAACTACTTTGAGGAGACCCGTCCAAGTGTTCTATTGTAGTAGAGTTGCTAAGCACCAACTTTATGTGGAAAGAAGTGAACTTAAGGATTACAACTGTAAGCATTGCAGTAAAAACAAACACTCCTACGTAAAGGAAGTGAGGAAACACTTCTGTCTGGGACTCTACCAAGCACTTCAGTGAGCTATATACAAAAGGCCACATCAAACCTAAAGCACACAACAAAGTCAGTAAAGCATATAACAGTAACAAAATGAAAAGCTTCCTGTTTTGAAACCCTATACAGTTGTTGATCCAAGGACAGTGGTGGTCCATGTTGAGTATGCACCTGTTGCACACAGAACAGTGGTGACACCTGTCAGGTTTGAAAAGGTGACACATCAAGCAGTACCGCTTTCTGTCACTTTGGGAGTCGCCCATGTGAAACCCCCAGTAAGGAGGCACTCTTCCAGGCTCAGACACTACACAGTGCACAAAGCTCCATCCCAGCATAAACAACACCAAGTGGAAAATTCCTAGTTTAAGCTGGACTTTTGGGTCTTCCTTGATAAAGTCCCAGTACATCATTTTAAGCAGCACATAGTAAATCCCCAAAAAGACTCCTGCTATTATAACTATGAACAAGTTACCAAATGCTTTAGCTAGGTTTTTCATTGTTTAAATATGAAGGAAAGAATGCAAAGCCTTAGCAGTGCCAAAAGGAACACAAGCAGTTAAGCTTTTCAGAGAAGCCTTAGCAATGAGACTTGGAGTCGGGTAGACCAGCAGAAGGTTATTAAGGGAGTCTGAGTCCATTCCAGGAAGTTTTAGAAGCTTAGTAAGTAGTTTGTCCTTAGAGCACTCTTTTTGAGTATTGCTTAAAGAAAAAACATCAGGCTCCAAAACAAGGTGCTGTTTTAGTTTGGAAATGATTTCAGCAGATTGCTCTGGAGAACTAGACCACAGTAACTGTACTTTGCAGTCCCTTGCTAACTGAGCTAATTTTTGGCAAAGTTTAAATCCACTTGAATTAGTAGTTAAGGAAAACCGGGAATGTTCTTCGAACTCTATCAAAAGGTAACACTGAGTATAGTGCCTAACCATTCTATGGAGCTGGGACTGGAGTCTTCCGCAGTTTATAGAAACCTTTAAGTCTCCAGTGCTGAAGCTTTTCCTTTCAATGATGGTATAAGGCGACAAAACGTAGTCACCTGTTTTCAAGGCTTTAGGAATTAGTTTAAAGCCTTTTTGGAACAAATAGTAAGGAAGTTGACCCCTGAACTCAAACTGGTCAACTACAACACTTTTGTTGAGACTCTGAATCGGCGCTAAGGGAGTGGGAACTACTACTTGGGAACTTAGCTTGTTAAAAGCTTTTTGCTCGTAAGCCTCCAGCACTTTGGAACACTCTAAGTCCCACAAAGCACAGCCCACCTGAGTTACTTCGGTTTCTGAGTTTGTTAAGTAAACTTCCAGGTCCCTTTGTGGCTGAATTTTAGAAGTAAGAAGCAAAACGTGTGTAGGGTTTAACTCCAGGTGTTCTTTTAACTGGCAACTATGCAGTACGTGTATTTCCCAGTTGAGTAAAGGCATCCTGTAAGGGAACCTGTTTAAAAAAACTCTGAGTTTGGAGTAGTTCTTGTTGAAAACATTGAAGCACTGCAAGTCCCCTAAGTAAGGGTACTTCTGAGTTAGTTCTTCAAGTTCATTTGGAAAACCTTTAAGTCCAGACCTACTGAGGCAGTTTTTAAGTCTGCTTTCGTAGAACTCTTGGCTTTTGTTGCTGAGTTTGGAGTTCAAAAACCCTTCAAAGTACAACTTGGCTTCAAAGTTAGGAAGCACTACCAAAATAACCCCTGCTGTCTGAGTTTCGAGAATCTGCTTGATTAGGTTTAATGACTCACTCCAGTAAGGGTTAGTTGTGTCTTTAAAAAACACTCTACTTTTAGCTATTTCAAGCAGCTCATCTAAGTAACTCAGGTTAGACCACACTCCTTGAGAAACTTTGTCTTGGAAATTAGATAACTTTTTGGTTTCTATGACTCCTAACAAGTAGTCTAAGAAGTCAACAGAGTCAGTGTACTCTAGTTTGTTAAGTAAGTTTCTGACTTCTTTAATGTTAGTTAGCAGTTCTTGTGTTTTCAAAGGCATGTTTTTGAGTTTCAACCTCAAAGCCTTTTTAACAGTTTGGTAATGCAGCTCCAAAATAGCACTATCTAAAGACAACTCTTTCAAGTCGCAGTTGCCAGAGTTGCTTCTAATGATTTCACAAATGCACTTGGAAAGTGCTTTTTTCAAAAGGTTTTTGATCCTTATCACTTGGTTGTCTACATTTATGTTAACTATAGTCCACTCAGAATGGCTCAGTTCGGACTTTACTGAAGGACTCTGTCTGTGGGCACTTAGCACTTTATCTACTCCTAAACTGTCAAGTGCTTCTAGGTCCATTCTTTCTAGTTTCTCGCAAATAAGTTTGTACTGGATGTTTGCATTTGAACTTGAGAGTCTCCTCAAAATATCTAAAACAAAGCTTTCGGACTTCCCTAACACAAACTTTTCAACCCCGTAAAAAAACACACACCTAACTTCGCTCAAAAGCAAGTACCCACTTAAAATATCCTTTAAAAAGGTTTCAGAGTCCCCTGCTAAAAAACACTCTTGTTTGTAAAGGGCCTTTCGAGCAGACTCTCGGCACTCAGAAGTATCTACAACATTTCCTAGTAACTCAGTATGGTACTTTTCAAACCCGATCAAAAGCACAAGTCCTCCAGTGCTTTCTAGGTACGATCTTAAAACCTCCTCCACACCAAGTCCCCTTGCTATGCACAAAATACTGTTCCCAAGCAGTGCTTTTGCTAACTCCTTCTGATAACTTAGGGCCATTTTATTTATAGTCACTATCCCCAGACATAGAAATTGGGTGAATAGACAGTGTAGCTTCTTCTTGGTTGTTTTGTGTTTTTTTCTTTTCACACAGAAAAGTGCCCAGGGGACTGCTTACTTCGTCTTCTGGACAGTAGGAAGGAATGCTCACTCCTAGTTTGGAGCTCAAAAAACTTCTAACCCTGAGTGCCAGTTGTTCTTGGTCCGACTTGTAGTCTTCAAGTAGTTTCAGAAGACTTGGATGTGGCCCAAGCGAAGCAAGGTGACTAACTTCGTTTGGCGTTAGGTGGTTTTGAAGGTTCTGTATCACACTGTTCATTTCTGTATCCATTTATTTATCTTAAGTCTGAGGTGCAGGCTGTTGAATAGAACTCATGTCATAGGCTTCTCCGCTAATCAAACTCTGAGGGTGCATTACTAAGTTTTTAAAGATAAAGCCTAGACCTCCCAAAATTGCCAGTCTCAAAAACCAGTTGACCCAAGACACAAACATCGCGAAGTTGTGGACTCCTGAATAGTCCTCCAAAAGTTCTTCTTGACCTCCCCACACACTTCCCATAGTAATCAACCATATTAAATCCAGAACCAATAGCGCCAAATTCAACAGAATGAGTTTTTTGCCTATGTTTTCGCGCTGGTCTTGTTTTTCTGCTACGCTGTGCCACAGGTAAAAGCACAGCAAAGCAAACGCAAAGTTGAAGTCAGTCCGCACAAGACATGCAAAGCTTGACAAAACAGCCATGCCCAGAAACCCGTACTCGATTCCCTTAGAAACCCTTTCTTCCATGTTTATATTATGTGATAATGTCCCAGTTTTACAAAGTAGCAGTTTTAGGAGCAGGAGGGGTGGGCAAAAGCGACTTAGTGCTTAGGTTCACGCAGAACAGGTTCGAAGAGTTTTACGACCCCACTATAGAAGACCAGTACACCCACAACTTCGAACTAGACGGCAAAGCTGTGAAACTAGAAATACTTGACACTGCAGGTCAAGAAGACTTTTCCAACTTACTTGAAAACTACGTAAGCACCCGCGAAGCTTACATAATTTCTTACTCCATCATAGACTTTTCTTCTATGGAAGTAGCTAGGGAAATTGCTATGTATATCCTGAAAGTCCGCGGAAACGCAACCCCAGTAGGTTTTGTAGGCAACAAGTCAGACCTTTGCAGTGACAGACAAGTTGAACAGGGTATTTTTGACGAACTCAGCAAGTGTTTCACTTACTCGTTCTGCATAGAAACCTCTGCAAAGGAAAGTCTGAACGTAAAAGAGGCCTTTTTTGAGTTGACACGACTAGTGTGGAAAAGGAACCTAGACAAGAACTTAGCTATTGGCTACAGCGAAGTTGAAGTCAAGCTAGACTCCTCAGAAACTTCAGAACCTAGAGGAAAATGTTGCAAACAATGCGTTATTTACTAGTGTATAATTAATATCAATGGGGAATACATGTCGCAAAACTCGTAACTCAGGAAGTTCCTCGCAAATCATAGTTAAGCTTCAAAGCACTGACTTAGAGTATAAGGACACTCAAAGCTTGCACGCTTTGGAGAAAGCCCTTGAAAGATCTAGTTACTTCAAAGACTTGGAAGTTCTGGATTACCTTAATTTTTATTACATCAATAAAAAAACAGGACTCAGACTAAGGATATCTGATGAAAAGTCTTTTAAAGAAGCTTTGAAGTGCACAGGTGAAAATAACTTAGAAATCCAGATTTCGAAAAAAAGTTACAACAAGCTTTTTTGTCTCGAACTAACTGAACTCGGAAACCCTAACTCGAAACAAATGGTTAGGTCACTCACTTACAATTTGGGAACTTTCCAAAACTGCCTTACTGAGTTCTTTACTGAGTTCAGAAGATTAAACAACTTCTCTATGAAATTCAAAGATTCCAACTCAATATTGACTTGGCTCCTACTAGGAATAGCAGCTGACACAGCTGAGTTTCCAGTGTCTTCTAAACTCAAACTACTTGACAAACGTCCTTACTTAGTCCTAAACTTAGACAAACTAAGCTGTGAAGGCAGGAAACTCGCAGACTACTGGATATACTTTATGGAAAAGTTAGAGCTGACTTACACCGAGCTCCAAAAAATAATGCACCAACTCAACACTGTTTCTCAGGAAATAAACTCTTTGAACCTGGACAGAGACCGGGAACTAAGCATTAAGGTCAAAAACCTTAAAAACATCTCCAAAGCAACCCAGGTCTGCAAAAGCCTGCACAAAAAACTCAACCGAATCGAAGAAGAAATCAAAAACACTACTTTCACTTACCAAAAAGAAAACCTAATAGGAACTTTAAGTTTGCTCTCAGAAATAGCTTCGTTTAGTCAACTCAAATACTTGCACGAAGTAAAACTACTGTTCGGACTAACTAATAACCCAGTTTAAAATGTAAAATGCTTCTTGAAGAGTGCAGAGTCTTCAGGCAACAAGTGGTTCATGCACGACAACAAGTAGTCCCTGTCATTTTGTATCATGTTGTTAAAGAACTCCAGCAAAAAGGTCTGCAGAGAAATTCCTCCGTACCAGTCAGTTAAGTTGTACATGTCGTCTTCGTAAAAGTCTTCACCAACGTCGTCAGTGTCGTCGTAGTCGAAGTCCAGCATGTCTGACATCAAGCACTCTGAACCTATTTCGTAGTCACCGAGTCCCTTGTCCTTGCTTTCAGGAATGTTGAACTCGTGTTGGTCGTAGTCCTCACCTACTTCGTTCATCAAGTCTACTTTCAAGGAGTCCATGGGGTCGTCTGGGTCGTCTTCTACAGTGTCCATGCGCTCTTCTTCGTAGTCACCCACTACTCCTATTCCTGAGCCCTCCACTACTGTTTGGAACTCGCCTTCTTCTTCTAAAGCTGTTTGTTTGCGTCGAGGCATACTTTCGTTGTCCAAACAGCGGATTAGAGTGCAAAGGATTTTGAAGGGGGCCAGGACCTCGGAACACACGTTGGAGTGGGAAGGGTTGTACCCAACCACTAACAAGCTTTCTAGTCGTTCTTCTTTTAAAGTGAACAAACGAGTGAGTGAAGTTATTGTTGCGTTTTTGGTGTACCTTCCCCGGATAAGGGGCTGGTGGATCAGCCATTTGTCAAGTAGCACTTTTAAAGCTACCCTCCGGTCCACTGAAACGTTGGAAAGAAAAGATATGATTTCAAGTGGGTGAGAGTGAATCAGTCTAGCAAATATCAGCACGAACCCCTGCACTATAGAAGGCATCTTTGACTTGTGGAGCTTGTTTAGGGTCCCTATAAGTAAGTCTTCGTCCACTCTGGGGGAAAGCTTTGAAAATATGTTTACGATGAAGTACCCTAAGTGTAAGGCCCCTGCTTCGTTTTTAGCAGGATCTAAAAGTATGCTTGCAACTTCTATGAACTTTTCCGTTAAGTTGCTTGCAATGATTTCTTCGTGAGCATATGCTGTGAAGCTTCTCAAACACCCTGTTCCTTGAAGCAGCAGCGAAATGTCTTCTGTTTTGCTAAGTAAATCCAAAAGAGGCCTCATCATTTCACAGAGTCTTCCACGTTCGGAGCTTCCAGACTTAGACTTTCTGAGCAAAATCATAGAGAGTTCCAAAGCACTCGGCAAAATAAGTACATTGTCCGTGTTGGACCTTGAGTCTATAGTGCTTGTCGAACTCATAGAATCTACTTTTTCGTAGTTCAAAGGGTAAGCATTCAATAAGTTCAGAATAAAAGGCACAAACGTTTCAGTTAGGGGTTTCAGTCCCTGTGGTAAGTCTGCCCAAAACCTAATCACTGACAAAATCTTGTTGTATAAAGAGCCATCTCCGTAGAAAGTTGTGAACAACCTTAAAAAGAGCCCAGAACCGTAACAAGGCACTTGACTTGCAATCTCTGCGTTCAAGTTCGAAGCCTCTACTAAGGTGTCTAAAACTAAGTGGAGTGTTTCTGAAGAACTTATTTCTACGAGTCTTGTCACACTCATAAGTACCCTGGGTAGGGCCTCTACTACTTCAGGTTGCATGCCGCTTACTTTTTTAGAGAGTCGGCACAGAGCGTAGCACGCACTGAGTCTAACTGCAATACTGTTGTCTTCAAGGCACTCTCCGCAGATTCGGAAAATAGTGTTGATCATGGGGTGGTCTGGAGACATTAAGTCTGAAAGTTTTGCAGTGCACCACAAAGACCTTCCTTTAAGGAACTTGGAACCAAGTGCTGAGTTGGGGTACTTGATGTCGGAAAGGATCACTGTTTCAAAAACGTGGCCTACTTCAAGAGGAGGCTTTTCTGACTTTTTAGATTTGGCGTTGTAAGCAATGATGTCTGTGGCTATGGATCCCAGAAGCAATACTGCAGTTTCTCTGGTTTTCCAAGAGTGTTCTTCTTGGTTTGCTGTTATTATTTCCACCAAAGCTGAGTTTAGTGACTCCAAAACAGGGTGCATCTCTGAATGGGAAGAATAGATAAGTAAGTTTTTACTGGGTTGGGAAGTGTTAAGTAGCATATTTTCCACAACTTTAACTATGCCTTCAACTGCGACTTCTCCAAATATCTCTATTAGGTCTGAAAAGAGTTTAAGACTAGCAGTGCGTGGGGACTTATAGAACTCTAGTTCTTCGTCAGCAATGAACTGGTTAGGGTCTGAAAAGTAAATTTGTTCCTGGTCTTTAGTAAGGTGCAAGTACCAGCACAGGTTGTTCAGTAGAGGCACTAACTCTTCTTGAAGCGCAGTACCAAGTCCTGGCCTCAAAACTAAACAGGACACTAGTTCTAAAAGCTGAGTTACAAGTCCTTCTACTCCTGCAGAAACGTCTTCTTCCCACAAATCGCCCACTAAGTGCTCCTTGTAGTGAACCACCTCTGCTTGGTACCTAGGGATCACGCACAGCAGCAGTTCCCAAATCGGGTTAATTATTTCTGAAAACCAGTGGTGAGAGTAAGTTACAAAGTCCCTGAAAAACACAGTCAGCACTTTCAAAGAGAGTCTTTTGTCGTTAGGAGAACAGTCACTTTGGAGTACACTGAGAAGCTGATTGAACCAATCACTCCAAATAGGGTCGAGACTAGACTCAACTAGTTCCTGGTCTACTCCGTCAGCCCAACTCAAGGACTCAAAGCACTGAGAAAGTACTCTCAAAACTAGGGTGCTTGGGCTTTGCTGGTAGATTTCATACAAAGTCGGAATTAGCAAAGGACAAGCCTTACTTAGGCGGTCATCGCAGTTACTGAAAATGATAGAAACAGCCGTCAGTACAGAGTCAAGGGAGGACTGGTTGGACTTCGCACGGGAAAGGAGTTCCACAAAGCAGTTGGGCCATTGGTCAGGGAACTCCCTAAGCACTATTCCTCCTAGTGCCAGGCCTACCATGCTCTTGACTTTTTCACTGCCATTAGGAAGTGCATTCAAAAGGGTTTGCTTGGTTTGGTTGCGCGCAGTGCTGCTCAGGGTTTCCCAGTAGTCATTGATGTGGTTTTTTAAAAGTATTCCTGCAAATTGTTGCAACTCGGGAACTGGGTCCTTTGCAAGAATTTCGGCTAAAGTTTGTGAGTACCCACTAGAAGCTTCTAAAGGTTTCAGAATTTGCGCTGCTTGGGAAAGCACTTCTGGGTTGTTGATGCAACTTACTAAGGTGTCACGTACTTTTTCCATTTTACCTTTAAATCTGGTAGCAAGAAATATTGATTTGTTAGGTTTAGTTACTGAGAAAACAACAGGTCTACTTAAGCACTACCTCCGAATTTCAAAACTTGGCTGCCTGTGTCGTCTCGGTCAGTATCTTTGAAGTCACTTTGGAGTGTGTCTGCAACTACTGAGTTGAAAGCTTCTCTGAGTCCAGAAGAGCGGTGTTTTTTCCTCTTGATGGTTTCTACAGGCTTGACTCTTTTGAGAACTCGGTCGTGCGATCCCCCCCTAAATGGAACTTACATCCAGTTCATTTAAATTTATAAAAGTTTACTTAGGCGGAAGAGTTTTGAGGAGATCAGGTGAATTCTCCCAGGCCTTCCTGAGGACTTCAATGGCCTCCTCGACTTTCACTTTGATGTTGTCTGGTTGGTAAAGTAGCTGCAGCAAAGAGTTAGTGTCCATTTCCAGAAGCATACCTGTGATTTTGCCAGCAAGTTGCTGGTTAGAGTACTTTAAGACGTGTGGGTACAGAGCTTCACCTAGCATGCGCTTTTGGATTTCGGGGGAGGCTTTTTGGAACTCGTCTAGACTAAAAGGCAGTTGGGCAGCAGCAGGTTGGGGTTTTGGGGGTTCTCTGCGGGGTTGTTTGGGGGGAGGAGGCATGAAGGGGAAAGGCATCATGTCGCGTCCACGACCCATAGGCATGCCGAAGGGCATCATTCCCATCATCATCATGCTTTGTTGTTGTTGCTTGCGACTCATTAAAAGACTTTTGGCTTTTGCAAGTTCTTCGCGGGGCTTCCAATGGAAAGCTAGGAGTTTGTTGCCTTCGACTGTTTTTTCCTTGAGGCCTTTGACAGCTTTGTTCGTGTCTTCAGGTTTGATGAAGGAGATACACGCAGTGCCCCGGGACTGCAGTTCTTCTTTCATGTTCTGGCCTTCGTAAATGATGTTCTTTGTGCGGGGCACGTAAATTGAGTCAATACCTCCGTACTCAGAGCAGAGTTCGCGCATTTTGTTCTCGTCAATGCTTTTAGGGAGGTTCTTGACGAACACGTTGCGTTTCTTCCAGTCTTCGACTTTCTTTTTCCACTCTTGTGTAAGCATGGCAAGGCGAGTGGACTTGTTCATGTGGGGCACTACGTACCAAGTAGTATTGCCTTCTACCTTACCGTGCATTTCTTCTTTTGCCCTGTTGGCGCTTTCAGCATCTTCGAAACAAACAAAGCCAAAGTAACGCTCTACTCCGTTGCGGCTGCTCTTCATTGTAGTGTGGGAAGTCACGTTCCCGAACTCACTGAACCTCTTGGCAAGGTCATCTGCCGAAAGTTCTGGACCAAACCCCCTCACGTAAAGGTTCCGGTTAGAAGCTTGCTCGCTGCGTTGGTTGAATGGAACGAACTTCTCGACCTGCAGGGTTTTGTCCATAAGTTCCTGGCCGTTTGCCTCCTTGATGGCTTTTTCTGCGGCTTCGCGTTTCTCGAACTGCACGAAGCCGTAGCCTCGAGACTTGTGATTTTTGTCGTAAGAAACTTTGCTGGACAGAATGGGTCCGTAGGTTTTGAAAAGTTGCTCGAGGTCTTGAGCTGTGGTTTGTTCTGAAAGGTTCTTCACAAAAACATTGGCTTGGGGATCTCTGT
>PR_CR_10_Liq_1_inCRDRAFT_1000726_pt1 | contig 20013 bp, 14 predicted proteins | sample PRCRCaboRojoPR_3_FD_10241 | JGI IMG/M metagenome (IMG submission 10241)
TAAGTTCATGACACTGATTCTGCAGATATTTTGGGTTTGCTTTTACATCGAGCTTCCTGAAGAACAAGCTACCGCTGAGAAACTTAACAGCTGGTTTGGCAAGTTCAAGCAGATCTTAGAGCTTGACTTAGGAGAGTTAGAGTCCCCTTCTATAGGCGAAGAAGATACTAAGCAAAGGGAACAACACCCTAAGTGGCAGTGCAAAAGGTGGGCTGCTCAGATTGTACACAGACTTTTCAACAGGTACTTCAACATTGGATACTTGAAAGAGCACAACAAGTTCATAGGTCAGCACTTCCAGTCGAACTGGGCTGTTCCCTATACACATACAATAGTGCCTATACTATTCAAAAGAACACACGCATTCATTCCCAATATTGTACTTAATTACCTCGTTAAGTTCTGCACCCAAGCCATTAAGTTCCAGCCAACCTGCGAAATGCTCATTAGTCAAGTTCCTAAACTCATAACTGACATAATAATGCCTCTGTTGTGCAGAGTGCCAAGCGATGAAACTCTTTGGAAAGACAACCCAATTGAATTTATCCGCAAAGAAGCTGACTTAGGGCGTGCTTACTACTCAGCTAAGAGTTCCAGCATAGACATGCTAATCACTCTTTGCGAAAAGGGGTACTTGGACCAGTTCATTGAGTACGTAGCCAAAGAACTCAGCAACAGCCCAGACTTGCTTCGTAAAGACGCAATCTTGCTAGCCGTAGGTTCTCTCCAACAAATAATTCGCGAACACAAAAAATACGAGTCAGAACTAGAGAACCTGCTGTACAACTACGTGTTGCAGGAATTTGACAACTCTGTAGGATTCTTAAGAGCCCGGGCTTGCTGGATGTATGCTCAGTTCTCAGTTATAGACTTCCAGAACGAAGAACACCAGAGTTTGGCCCTTTCTAAAGTATGTGGCTTAATGATCGACCCAGACCTTCCAGTAAGGATTGAAGCTGCCACTGCACTTCCTCGTTTGATGAACTGGAAAATGTCTCACCAAAGAATAGGCGGCGAGATCCAGCAACTCTTAGAAGTGTACTTGAAACTGATGAACGAAATTGACAGTGAAGAGTTAGTGGACTCCTTAGAAGACATTGTGGGAAGGTTTGCCAACGAAATAGTTCCTTACGCAATGGGTCTCACAGACCACTTAATTCAAGCCTTTTTGCGAATGGCTAGCCAAGACAGCAACCAAGACGACGGAGAAAGTGCTATGGCTGCAGTGTCGACCCTCAACACCATTGCTAAAATAGTTGATGCTTTGGAAGAAAGGCACAGCGACTTGTTAACAGTCAGTCGGAGTTTGCAACCTGTGTTTGAGTACGCACTTAGCGAAAAGGGCTGTGAGTACTTTGAGGAAGCACTCCATATACTAACTTGTCTTCTTTACTACTCTCCACCAGGACACCTTCCACACCTTTTTGGTTTCTTGAATTACATTAAGCTAGGCCTTATTGGCAGTGACCAAGTCAAAGCTTACGGAAAAGAACAACTTGAAGAAGCCTTTTCACCCATTGCTAACTTCATTGCGAAGTACAATGACATGGCAGTCCAAGAAACTGAGTCAATTCTGCAGTTAGCTTTTCAGCTTATGAAAGAAGAGTACCAAGACATAGTAACTGGGTGCAAAATCGAAATGGCCTTTTTGGAAAACAGCAGAGGCAAAGTAGACCCAGCTATAAGCAGAATTGTGTCAGAGACCCTAGAAGCGTTTAACCGAGCAGCTTCCCGAGGAGTCAAGATAGTTTGCTGGGAAGTAGTTTGTGTGGCCTTTTGGTACAACCCACTTTTGACCTTACAAGCACTAGAACAGTACTCTGCTACTCAGTCACTGTTGACTTTTGCTGTAGAAAACGTTGAAATGTTTAAAGAAAACATGTCCAAAATCCACACTATTTACGGGTTAGGGTCTTTGTTAAGTGTTTCAGAACAACTTCCACAGCCACTTGCACAAAACCTTGGTTTTCTCTGCAAAAACATTTTATTGCTTTTCAAAAAGCTAAAAGAAGACAACGAAGAACTAGGACCTCAAGAACCTGGCGAAAGTCCATTTGTGGAAGAAGGCAAGTTCGATGCTGAGTTCAATAAAATCCTTGAAAAGATCCGCGCTAGCAGGGAACAAGGAGACTTAGACGACGAGGACGAAGACTTTAGATTCGGAACTGAACCAGAAGACCTCTACGACTCCCCGTTCGAAGGCAATACTGAAGGAGAATTCTTAAAAGGACTCTTCCAAAACATGGCACAAAGAAACCCTGAACTCTACAACAACATGCAATCAGCACTAGCCCAGGAAGAAATGGCTGTTCTTCAAGAAGTACTAAGTAATTAAGGTTACTAAAAAGGACGCCCACAGTGGGGATCGAACCCACGACCACCAGATTAAAAGTCTGGCGCTCTTCCGCTGAGCTATATGGGCTAGTACATTATTTTCTTTGTTGTTTACTATTTATACAAACCTAGTAAACAACTTTATTTATTTATTATTTGAATTGCTGCAGTCCGCCTAGGCTTCTGAGTTGAATTAGTAAGTCGTCGCTTTCGGTTGGGGTTTCGTTTTTAGGGTGTTTGCTGCTTTTTCGTACTTTTCCTTGTTGCTTCGTGTTTCTATTTGTTTTTGTGTCGTCTTTTGATCTTGCTTTTCACCTAGTAAACAATTTATTGCTAAAATTAACTTGTTTCTATCCAAAAAGGACGCCCACAGTGGGGATCGAACCCACGACCACCAGATTAAAAGTCTGGCGCTCTTCCGCTGAGCTATATGGGCTAGCACACTCTTACCTTTGGAAGTAAGATGTTAAACTACTCAATAAAATGGACCCTAAAGAAGCAGTCAAAATCCAGAAAGGAGACTACTCAGTCCACGTTTTCATTGAAAGCGGGAGGAGCTTGTTGCCTTTAGAAGGAGAAACCATTGACCCTATCATTACTCTAAAGCTGTTTGGAAAGTCCAGGTCAACAAAGCCCATGCATAGAATTGGAAGCAGCGCTATTGTGACTTGGAACGAGCATATTTACTTTGAAAAATCAAATGCCAAGCCCCAAGAAATCCAACAAGAAAGACTCCGCATAGAACTCAGAGACCACAACCTGGTGTTTAAAGACTCACTAGTAGGTTGCTACGAAATGGACCTAACATACGTTTACTACCAAGAAAACCATGCTTTGCTTCACCAGTGGATAGTGCTGAGCAACCCCCAAAGTGAAGACTTCCAAATAGTCAGAGGATACCTTAAAGTAGGAGTAGCTGTGCTTCAAGAACAAGACAAGCCAGTAGACTTAACTATCCAAAACAAACTTCCTGGAGACGAAGAACTTCTGATGCCTCCTCAAATTAAACCCCGCACTAAACAACTTATTATCCAGTTCCTGAAAGCAGACTCGCTTCCCATTATGGACAGTGGAGGCACCATAGACGCTTTTTGCGTGGCTAAGTTTGCTGGAGCAGAGCAAAAAACCTCTATTAAAGTGGCAGACGAAGCCACTATGAACGTGTACTGGTACGAGGAAGTGTACTTGCCAGTGATGCAGCCTTGTGTGTCTTCTAAGTTTTACGTGAACTTGTGGGACTACGACCGAGTAGCTTTTAAAAACGACTTAGTTGGGAGCTTCAGTTTTAACTGGGGAGAGATTGAGAAGGGTTCTTACAAAGACTACTTTTGGGCAAACATCTACGGAGCAGACCCGAGTTGTGACAATGAAGAAGCAACACTTATGAACAACGTTGAGGAGTTGGCTTCTTACTGGAGAGGAAGGATCCTTATGAGGATCTGGGTAGAGGACATTCCTAAGGCAGTCCTTAAAACCTCTGAAATAATTGAACCCAAACTAGAAGAAACCATTCGAGACGAATTTGAAACAGGCTTTATGTACGAACTAAGAGCCCAAGTCTTCAGTGCAGTAGGACTTCCGTCGCAAAAACAAGCTTACAAAATCAGGATCCAGTGGTGCGACATTATGCTTGAAACAGCAGAAATCAAAGCTTTTAACTACTGCTGTTCGTGGTACCAAAACTTAAAACGTCTCAACACTGTAGTGCCTAACAAAGCTGACGAACCCCTTCCAGACATATTTGTGTACTTGAGGAAAGGCAGCCAAAACATATGCTACGCAAGACTTAAACCCGAAGAGTTCAGCGACATCTATAAGGAAGAAAAGTGGATACGTTTGAAACCTGACAAAGCTATGGGGGCCGTGAAGAACGACTGGGAAGGTGGGTTTGTTAAAATCAGAGTTTACACTGGAAGGTATGACGATGAGCTTGACTTGAACAGAGGCAACTGGAACACTGAACCCAATCCTTCGGGAAAAAACAAAAAGATTCTGCTGTGCCACTTGTTTCAGTGCCGCAACTTGCCTGCAGCAGACTCTACAGGAACTTCAGACCCCTATGCTGTGTTTTACTGCGCGGGAGCCCAGGCTTCAACTGCTAAAGACGCTAAACTAGGAACTCTAAACCCTATCTGGTATGAAACTCTTGCTTTGGAAGTAGAAATAGGTTCCCTTGAAACATCCCCACCTATAATTGTTTATTTGTGGGACTACGACAAGGCTGGGGCAGATGACTTAATGGGCATGTGTGTGGTAGACATGAAAAAAGTCAGTGAAGACACTTATGAAGCACCTAGGCCTGAGTGGTACAAACTCAACATGGGCACTAAGGACTCAGAAGAAGGAGAAGTTTTGCTTTCGTTTAACTTAGTTGACCCAGGTTACCCTGAATTATTCAGCATAGTTCCAGAAACTATAGAAGCTACTGTAGAAATCAACATTCTAGGACTAAGGGACTTAAAACCTTCAGTGGGGTGGATGCCTGTTAATAAAGCTTTTTTAAGCATAAACTTGAACTCTTTGCAGCTGCCAGGAGAGTCTTTGTTGTTCAACGAAATTAGCACGCAGCCTTTTGAACCTGGACCTAACCCTGACATAAACACTGTGCTCAGCTTCACTTGCAAGTTGCCCTATGACCCTTTGTACTGTCCTACTTTGACAGCAACTGTGCACGATTACTTGTTTTACGGACTATCTCAACCAATTTTAGGAACTTTCAGCATTCCTTTAGGGGACTTTTTGTTTAAGAAAAAACCTGAAAAGGCCCCTAAGAAACAAAACCGTATAAGAACACTAGGCTTTGAGTTCTACGAAGAAGAAAAAGAAGATCAGCCCCTTTTAGCAAGGACTCAGGTAGCTGACACTAGCGTTTTGAGTGTTTCAGAAGCAAAAGACGGAACTATGATAACGAGACCAGCTCAGTTTGTGTTTGATGAAAACAAAAAAAGACTGGTAGAAGTTAACAAACCTCTGGAGTCAGAACCTTATATTGCCTTAGGTTACAACAGAGAGCCCCAAGATGGACTTAAGCACTACCGTTACTACGTGAACTCTCCTTTGGAAGAGTCGGTTTACATTGGAGAGTCGCCTTTCAACGAGTACAATATACTAAAAGGACAAACTAGGGGACTTGACGGAGTGTTTGACACAGTAAACAAGTTAGACACAAAAGGCCAGAAGTCAAATACCAAAGTTACTGGGAAGTTCAAAGGAGTCATCCGTATTAAGTGTCAAGAAAGTCTTAAAAGAGCTGCAAGGAATCCTCCTTTAAGTTCTATTTATGACCAAGCTTTTAAAGACGAGTTTGAAGAAGTTTCCAAGATGCTTTTGAATAAAAGTGAGTTTATTGTTAGAGTTTACATAATTGACGCTTCCGACTTAGAAAAAAAAGACATTGGGTCCGAGTCAGACCCTTACTTAGTTCTAAAACTAGGCAGCATTGTTATCAACGACACAGAAAACTACCAAACTGACGAACCCAATCCTAAAATCTACAGACACTTCGACCTACCCGTTACACTTCCAGGAGCTTCAACGCTTAAAATCCAGGTTTGGGACTACGACTCTATTTTAACTGACGACAAGATTGGAACAACCAAAATAGACTTAGAAGACAGATACTTTTCAAAAGACTGGAGGGAACTTACAGAGAAACCAGTTGAAAACCGCCCTTTGTACATAAAGTCAAGCAGACGTCCACAAGGCTACCTAAGGCTGTGGCTTGAGATTCACTCTGCTTCTGTGAGGCCAGACCCTGTAGACATTTCGCCTAAACCCCCAACTAACTTTGAAGCCAGACTCATCATCTGGAGAAGTGAGGAGGTGCCTGCAGGTGACATAGAAGGCGTAAGTGACTTGTATGTAAGGGCCTGGGTAGACTCAAACCACCCAAAAGAAACAGACACCCATTTGAGGTGCCAGAGGGGAAGGGGGTCTTGGAACTGGAGACTTAAGTTTCCAGTAAGTGTTAGCGAGTCCAGCAACCACACCTTGAACTTGCAACTGTGGGACAAAGACTTTTTATCTCCAAATGACATGCTGGGAGACGCATGCATAAGTTTTAACGAAATAGCTAGAGAAGCCTGGGAGTCAGGTAAAAACACATGCTTGTCAGGGCCTTCTGAAGACCTGAAAAACAGAATCCTCAAAAGAAACAGCCCTAAGTTCTGGGCAGAGTTTTACTCAACTAACAATAAAGGGGAAAAGAAATATTCAGGAAAAGTACTGATCTCCTTTGAACTGGTGCCTGAAGCTAGGGCAAGAGCTGTTCCAGTAGGCGAAGGAAGGGACAAGCCCAACATGAACCCCTACCTGCCTCCACCCACTGGGAGGTTCGAGCTCTCCTGGAATCCGCTTAAAATCATCAGTCAGTTCTGTGGGCCAGAGTTCAAGGTCAAAATATGTCTGATGATTTGCTTTGCTTTGTGTATTGTTTTATTGATACTGATGTTCCCAATGGTGTTATCCGATGCAATCTCCTCTGCAATATTTGGTTAATAATTAAACTTTTGAGCAATAGTTTGGTCATGCCAAGTTCCTGAGTGGGGAATAAAGAACTCTTTTCCTTGGTTAGATAAGCACACTAAGAGCGTAGGGCAGTTCTCCACTACGCGGAATTCTTTTTCGTTGAGTTCGAACTCGTTGTTAGGAGTTTTGAAAAAGAACTTTTTGTCTTCACTAGAGTACTGGATGGAACTCACAAGTTTGCTAGTGAACACTTTAAAGCCGACTCTGTCATAAGTTAAGTAAGCTGTTAGTCCAATTCCCAAGCCTCCTGACAAGTAGTCTAGTTTGCCATAAACGTAAAAGAACCCACAGTAGCAAGCAATCTGAGTTGCTTCATAAAGAGTTTTGCTTTTGGTGATTTTGGAGTAGTCAGTGTATTCATAAATAAGTTTAGTGCTTTGGTATCGTTTTAGTGCCCTCCACATTTACTAACACTAAATGAATGAAACCTTACAAGAAATTCAAAGTTCTTCTTTTGGCATAGAAAAGCTTCTTTACTACTTGAAAAAGCACGAATCACCAGGTTTCCAGGCCTTTTTAGCTAACAAGCTTTATGACTACCCTATTTCTCAGGTAAGTGACTACCTTCCTCAACTAGTTAATATTTCAATTCAAAGAGAAGACTACGGAGCTTTTACTAAGTACTTCATGGACTCTGCACTTAAAGACCACAACTTAGCTTTAAAGCTATACTGGGTTCTGCAGGCTAACTTGCAAGATAACTTTGCTAAGTACTCTGAAAAACTTAGTTTTATGTTGGCTTCTCTTGAAAAAGTGATTGTGAACGGACACACTGATGAAGAAAAAGTAGTTGTTCCCAAGCACCTTTTCGAGTTAAGTATACCTGAAAACGACCAGGAAAAGCATTATAGAAAAAGCGTTAGGGCTGACTACTTCACAGAACAGCACAAAATAGCTTTTAGTTTAGCCAAAGCTTCAGTGGCTTTAATAAAAGTTAAGGAAGACAAAAGACTTTCTATGCTCAAGCACTACATAGACCAAATCAACAACAGACTCAAAGAAATCCGTCATTGGTACTGCAACGAAACTACTTCTGAGTACACTAAACGACTGTTCCGAGGCATAGTGATTCCTATAGGTGAGCCTTTGGAACAAGTTGTGAGGATCCTTAGTTCCGAAAGTAAGTACTACAAAACCAAGGCAAGAGTGCCTTACAGAGTAGTAGTGGAAACTGTGAGCATGGAAGAAGATGAACCTAACATTGAAACTAACTACAGTGTAGGAGGTACTGACTTGGAGGAATTGCAGGAATTGGAGGAAGACTTAAGAGAGATTCCTGATAAAAACGAAGAAAGGTTCAAAGGAATGAAAGAGTGCATAAACTCCCTTGAAGAGTGCAGTGAAGAAGCCTCTGAAACTGAAAGTATAGAAGAAAACGTGTGGGGGGAAGACTGGAATGCAACCTACCAAAGGCTTATGGAGAACTCTCCGTTTGGACACTTCAAGTCTTGGAACATAAGGTGCTTTATTGTGAAAGGACGTGACGACTTAAGACAAGAGTTACTTGCAATGCAAGTAATTAAAAAAGCCCAAGAAATATTTAAACAAGAAAACCTAGAACTCTACCTAAGGCCCTACGACATCCTTGTAGTTTCTGGAAACTCAGGGTTCATTGAGTGCGTTCCCAATGCACTTTCTATTGACTTCATCAAAAAGTCCAACAAGTCCTACAGAAACCTTACTAAGTTCTTTGAAAACGCCTTTGCTATTGGCTTTGAAGAAGCTCAAAAGAACTTTGTAGAAAGCATGGCTGCTTACTCTTTGCTGTGCTATTTGCTGAACTTAAAGGACAGACACAACGGAAACATCCTGTTGGACTCGCAAGGCCGCATAATCCACATAGACTTTGGGTTTTTCTTAACGAACTCGCCAGGAAAAAACATGGACTTCGAAACAGCTCCTTTCAAACTGACTAAAGAAATGATAGACATCATGGGAGGCTACCAAGGAGAAATGTTTATTTACTACAAAGTACTCATGTACCAAGGACTCCTTGCTTTGAGAAAAAATTACGAAGAACTCACCCTTTTAGTGGAAATGATGCTTCCTGGAGAAGCTCTGCCCTGCTTCCACGATCCTTTTAGGGCTGTTAGGGAGTTCAGGTCTAGACTCCACCTTAACAAAAACGAAGACGAGTGCCTAGAAGTCATTGAAACACTTATTAAGAAATCAGCTGAAAACAAAAAAACCAGGAAGTACGACACCTTCCAAAAAGTATCTAATGGAATTTTGTAACCCTTAATTAGAGTTCGCCCGAGTCCTTTATTTGGACAGTCTTAGTTGGTTTGCCGCTTCTAGTTCCTATAGCTTCGACCTTTTTGACAACGTCAAATCCTTCCAACACTTCTCCAAACACAACGTGTCTCCCGTCAAGCCAAGAAGTTGTTACTGTCGTAATGAAGAACTGTGAGCCGTTGGTGTTGGGACCTGCGTTAGCCATGGACAAGAGTCCTGGTCCAGTGTGCTTGATCTCGAAGTTTTCGTCAGGGAACCTTTTTCCATAAATACTTTCGCCTCCAGTGCCATCGCCTCTGGTGAAGTCTCCTCCTTGAATCATGAACTCAGGAATGATTCTGTGGAAAATGGATCCTTTGTAGTGAAGAGGAATTCCATCTCCGTTCTTTCCATTTTCACCAGTGCAAAGAGCCCTGAAGTTCTCTACTGTTTTGGGAACTACCTTTCCGTAAAGGCCAAAAACTATTCTTTCGGGTTCTGCGCCGTCAATGCTCACATCAAAAAACACCTTATTGGTGATTTCGGGTTTGGCAGACAAAGCCAAGCTGACTGCTAGGAGGCAAAGCAAGAACTTCATAATTATGGCTAAAATTATAGTTTAGTGTTAAACATGTAGCAAATGTGCTTGCCTTCTGCTATAAGTTTGCTCCCCACCCACAAGTCAGCTGAGGCAAATGCTAAGTTCTTGCCTACTTTGTTGCAGCGAGTTTTAATAAAGAGTTGGTCCCCTTCTGCAGCTGCAGAGGCAAAAGACACACTCAAGTCAATACTGGTGAGTTCTCTAGGAGACTTGTCTGCTGTCAGAATAGCTAACCCTGTAGTTTCGTCTATAATTGTAGTAATTGCTCCTCCGTGCAGTGGACCGTAAGAATTGCAGAATTCCTTAAGCACTGGAAGTCTGAAGTTAACTTCTGAGCCCTTGTCTACTAACTTAGCAGAGTCAACTTGGATGTTTAAAAGTATACTTTTTTCAAAAACTTTAGCTTCACTTACTTTGTTTTGGAAAAAGTTCAGAAGTTTCGTTGCTTTGGTCAGAGCCATTTTAATTAGCACCCAAAACGAATATGAATATTTACATACTCATAATACTCCTTGTAGCTACTAAGGGCGAAGAGTCTAGTGGATCGATCTTTTCTTTTGTAGGTACTCCGCAAATACAAAATTATGACCCCAGCGACTCCCAAGTAAGCAAAGAAGACTCTGCAGGAGAGCCACTAGAGTCGTTCTCAAGTGACGAAAACTCTGACTCTGTGACTGAAGTGCCTCAAGAAGACCCAGAAGCCGAGAACTACACTGTGCCAGAAGGAGACTCTGAAAACCTCCAAAACGAGTACGACTTCAGCCAGCAAGAAGAAGAGTACGACAGCATTTCAGACCTACAAAACCTACAAAGAACCAACGAGTTACTTACTGAGCAAAACCAAAAACTCATAGAAGAAACTGCTTTAATGGAGGGTCAGTTCTACAATGCTATGGAAAAAGTCAACAAGTACAGGATTGACGAAGAACAAACTCTGAACTCCTACAGTTCAACCATGAAAACACTTGACCTCTACAACAAAGCTTTACTTTACGACTCAGACGAAGAAAACGAAGACGAAGAACTTCAGGCTTCCTTTGCAATGGTTACAGTCATAGGTTTGGGGTTTTTGTTTTTGATCATGCATGCAATGAGGAGCATGATGAAGAGATTCTTTGAGGAAGGACTTAACCACGCTCTTTACTCTTTGCTTGTGGATGTGTGCATTTTAGTGTTTATTTGGTGCTTAACAGCTTTAGTTGACTACTTCGACATACTGGACGAAGACAAGATTGAACTAGACTTGGTTTTGGTAGGCTTTGCAGTTTTTATAGTATTTTGGTTAGTTATGGGACTGTGGTTGTTGATAGCTGCTCAAGCTTTTTCAAGAAGGTGGCAGAAACACGAAGACTTAATACTCCAAGCTGGGGACAACTACTCTTCTGGAACTCTGAAGTACTCAAGAATGCGGCTTCACTTTATTGCTCCAGCATACTTGGCTCCTTTGAGTGAAGTGTTTCTTAGATCAGACTTTGACTTTGCAGACTACTTGACAAGAGCTATAGGGGAGGTGATCACTAAAACATTCCACATGACTTGGATAGGGTACTTTTTAATAGTCTTAGCAGTGGTGTTTTGGCGGCTAATCATATTTGGAGACAAGCAACTGGAGTTGGTTTTTCTGTGGGTGATTCCAGCTTTTCTGCTTTGTTTGTGCGTTTGCATTATTTTTAAACTGAAAAAAGTAGTTTCTCAACTGGTTCCTGAGCCTAAAATAAACGAAGTGAACATACCCTTTGCAAGCATAGACCCTAAAGATGCCCAAAAAATCATTCACCAGCCAAAGTACTTAAGAGGAAAACTTCCTCCACCACAAGAAACCCAGGGTTTGTGGAGTCCCTACAAAATGACTTCAGCTTACATATTTTTAGGAAGGTACCCCAACAGACACGAACTTCTGTTTTGGATGGACAGCTTTGGGCCTAGGTTGATGGTGAGTTTGGTCCAAGGAGTAGCTATAGTGTCTTCTCTTTGGATAACTGTGATATGTTTGTACTACATTCCTATGCTTTTGGAAAAGTACGAGCTTTTGGGTTTCTTCTTGGTAGTGCTTGCGTGCTTGATTTGGCTTACTATAGCGTTTTACGTGATTCCAGAAGCTTACCGATTGCTGACTCTAGCCACTAAAACTGAGATGATGAAAGACAGAGCACTCATAAACCAAGTAGTTAGCAAAAACAAACAGTTCAGAGTGCAAAGAAGCTGCAAGATTGCCAGACAACTAAAGATGATTTACAGAGAAATCAAAAGGAACTCTGAAGGCGAAGAAAAAGCACAGATTCTGCACCGTATGAAGAAACTAACTGAGGAGTCCTTTCTGTTGGTATGCCCTTATGGGACTAAAAAACTAGAAGTAAAAGACCTAGACAACGTAATGGACTTGATAGGCATTCACTTAGAAGAAGACGAACTAAGAGTGTTTGCTAAGGAATGCGAACCTGACGAAGAAAACCAAATCTCCTTAAACTCTTTTAAAAACGCCATAGAACGCATTCTATTTAGTTTTGAGTTGAAAGTCCATGAGGTCACTAAAGAAGTCATCCAGGAGTACTTAATCGAACAAGATAACTTAAAAGAAACAATTACTCTTGAAGAGCTCACTGCTTTCTTCAACGAGTGGAGTTGGCACTTCAGTGAAGACGACGTAAGGGAGTTCCTAGTTGAAGTGCAGTTTTTAAGTGACGACAAAACCCAGATTGAAATAGACAAAATAGCTAACATGCTGAGAGTAGACGTTGAAAGCTTACCTAAGTAATTGAATTATTTAGTCATACTCATGCAGTTTCTTGAACTTGAGTCTTTGTTTGTACCTTACGAGTTGCATGTCTATGTATGCCGGGGAAACCATTTCAAAGTAACTAACTGGCGACAGCTTCAAAAGGACTTTTTTCGCAAGATAAGTCACACTCAGCCCAATGAAAAGGATTACTTGCCAGCTAAACATTCCTATCAAAAACTTAAAAATCGAAGGCTTTTGGAAAAGCACACACTCCCACAAGTACTCTTTCAGAGAAAAAGCTTCAACGTCGAAGTCAGAACTTTCAGTGTAAAAGTCTCTGTGATCGAGATGATCCTGCCTAACTACAATTGATCTTTCGAACCTTTCAACGCCTTGTTCCTGTTTTGTGAACTTCTTATTTCTGGGCAGTTTGGTGCCTGCTGAGTTGAATTCCTGGAAGGTCTCTAGTTTTCTGTAGTACGATAAATGCCTAACTAGTTTTTTAAGCATTATAATTCACTTTTGCAAATGGGGAACTGTGTCAAACACAAAACACCAGAAAGACAAGAAACCTACAGTAAATTCATTAACCCCAAAAAAAGAACCGAAACAGTGACGCAAAGCAACTTCATTAAGCTTAATAAGGATAAAAAGCTGTTGGAGCTGTACAGAGTCCAAGAAAAGCTAGGCAGCGGAGCTTATGGGTCAGTGTGCAAAGTAGTGAGTAGGTCCACAGGGATAGAAAGAGCTTGCAAGTCAGTGAAACTTTCTTCAACTGACGACCATGCCATAGCAAAACTCATGGAAGAAGTAAACATCTTAAAAATACTAGACCACCCCAACATCACAAGGGTCTACGAAGTGCTTCAGGACTCAACCCACCTTCATATAGTGCAGGAGCTCTGCACTGGTGGGGAGCTTTTTGACAAAATAGCTGAGGAAAAGGGGTTCTCCGAAAACAGAGCAGCCAAGTACATGCTTGAAATCACTTCAGCTGTAATGCACTGCCACGAACTCGGAATCATGCACAGAGACCTCAAGCCTGAGAACCTAATTTTCCAGTCCCGAAAAGAAGATGCGCCTCTTAAGGTCATTGACTTTGGAACTTCAGTCCACTTTCGGCCAAATAAGAAGCTGAAAGAGATGATTGGAACTTCTTACTACATGGCACCTGAAATCATCAAAGGCAACTATGACCAGAAGTGCGACGTGTGGAGTTGTGGCGTAATAATGTACATTTTGTTATCAGGAAACGCGCCTTTCAACGGGAACTCAGACAGGGAAATCATTTTCAGAATACAAACTAGAGAAGTTTCCTTTGTAAGCGAAGTCTGGAAAGGAGTTTCTGAAGAAGCTAAGTGCCTTATCAGAAAGATGCTCAACAAAAACCCCAAAAAACGACCTAGTATTTTTGAAGTGTTTAATGACAAGTGGATTCAATCCAGAAGCAAAAACATCACCCGCGACGTTCCTTTGAGAGGCAACTACATAGAGAACTTGTACGGGTTCCGTGCTTCAAGTAAGTTGCAAAGAGCCACTATGTCTTTTATAGCTTCACAGATGCTGACGGGCGAAGAGTCTTCTGAGCTAGAAAGGATTTTCAGAGCCTGTGACGAAAACGGCGACGGGAAGCTAAGTCCTGAAGAAATTGAGCACGCTTTAGAGAAGCTAGGGTTCCCTTCTGACTTTGACGTTGGGAAGATAATGGAAGAGTGCGACTCTGACGGAAACGGGTTTATTAACTACTCTGAGTTTTTAACGGCAGCAGCTAACTGGAACCAAATACTCTCTAAAGAAAGACTCAAAGAAGCTTTTAAAGAATTCGACAAAAACGGAGACCAAAAAATCTCCCTCGATGAACTAAAAGAAACCCTTGGAGGCGAGAACGTCTCAGACAAGCAAATCCTCCAAATGCTTAAAGAAGCTGATAAAGACGGCGACGGCGAGATCGATATGGACGAGTTCACTCAAATGATGCTGCAGAAGATTCACACTGAAGACAATCGAGTTTAGTTATTATAAAATTTTGCATACTACTTAGAATAATAGCCGTTGTAAATGAAGAGGGTAGTGGTGAGTGGAATAGGGAGCATTACCTGCCTAGGAAAAACTGCCCTAGAAACCTTTGCTGGAATCAAACAAGGAAAAGTAGGACTTAAAATCTTAACTGAAGAAGACGTTCCCCAAATACAAGACATGCCCATCAAAATAGGTGGCAAGGTTGAAGTTGACTACGAAGTTATGAAGAAACTGCCTTTTGCTCCCAACAAGCAGAACGCCATGATCCTTTTAGCAGCAGAAGAAGCCCTGCAAGACTCCAACTGGAACCCCCAAACAAAAACCCAGAAAGAAAGAACAGGGGTGTTCATGGGTGCAATCAAGTCTTACATCTCGCCTTTGTTGTTTTTCTCAGAAAAAATACTCGAGGAAGGCTGCAGGTCTGTCCCCGACGCTTTTAACCAGCAACTGTCTATTTTCAACACAACAGCAAACATAGCTAAGCTCTATGACTTCAAAGGCCCTACTTCGGCTTATGGCTCAGCTTGTGCGGCTGGGCAGTCTTCTATAGCAGAAGCCTACTTTGGAGTCCAGGAAGGCTTGGCAGACGTTATTTTGGCAGGCAGTGCAGACTTCTTTGTGGACACTTATGACCTAATGGGTTTCCATAAACTTGGAGCTTTGAACAAAAAAGCCAACCAAGACCCCTATGAAGGCTTGAAGACTTTTGACGAAAACCGGGCAGGTTTTGCAGGCTCGGATGGCGCAGGAGTCTTAGTAATAGAAGAACTCGAGCACGCTCTTAGCCGAAATGCCCCTATCTACGCTGAGATTGTAGGGGCTTCCCAGATTTTAGAGTCGTTCCACGCAACAAGGCCCAGTCCAGATGGAGAAGGCATTTGCAAGTCAATGCTAGGTGCTTTGGAAATGGCTAACGTGGACCCTAGAGAAATCGAAGTAATTAACACCCACGGAACAGGCACTTCTGAAGGAGACCTGGCTGAAGCAACAGCTATTTACAACATTTTTGGGGCACCAGGACCCTACGTGATGGGGATTAAGTCTAACTTGGGACACTGTATGGGTGGTTCTGGAACAGTGCAGTGTTCAATGCTTATGCTAGCCATGAAGGAGTCTTTTCTGCCAAGAATTCCTAACATTGAGAACCCTATGAAAGTCAACAACGAGTCTTTGAATTTCCTTACAGAAAACATTGAAAAACCATTTACATACGCTTTATCCAATAATGCTGGGTTTGGAGGTCTGAATGCAAGTTTGCTTTTTAAGAAGTATACTGGATAATTAGTGTTTTTTCTTTCTAATTTCTATAGAAGCAATGTCTTTGCCTGCAAGTTGGCGTTGAGTTTTAAGGAACAGTTTTAGTTCATCTACTTGGTTTTCTAAGTCTTGGATTTCTTCCAAAACTTCTTTAGTGACTGCAAAGTACTCTTTAGGTGGGTTTTGTTGGAGTTGTTTGTTTGTTTGTTTGAGTTCGGAGTTTTTTTCTTTTCTTTGCTTTATAAGGAGTTGGAGTTCCTGTATTTCGCTATCAATGCTTTCTGAGTCTTGAACTGCTTGTGAGAGTTTCTGGTTCTCAGCTACTAAGTCACTAATTGGCTTGTTCAGGGACTCCTCCATAGTTTCGTCGATTTCTTGCAGCTTGATGCTGTAGTACTCCTTTTGCGACTCAAGCATCGAAGAAAGCAAACAGTTGTACTCGAATATTAAGTTTTCAGCTTTCTTGCTTGAAACTTCGTGAGGGTTTGGCACTTCAACTACCTTTCCTTCACTTGCCACTAGTCTGTGAATGGGCATCTGTCTAGAGTGGTCCCAAGTTGTCCGAGTTTCAATGTCTTGGAAAAAAGGATGCCCTGTAGCGAAGTAGTGCTGTCGGGCATGGTCTCCACAACCCATTTCTCCGCATATCACACACATAGCAACTCCTTCTTCTTCTGCGCAAGTGTCGCAATGGCTCTTGTCTGGAGGCGATTGGTGGTACCTGCACACAGGGCAGGTGGTGTCACCCCACCTTTCCAAACACCTGATGTGGAAGGAGTGCCCACACAGCACTGATATGCTTTCTTTATGAAGTTCTTCTAAACAAATTGGACAAGCTTGGATGTCCACTGTAAACAACTCACCCGAAAACTCAAGTTGAGTTATAAAGCCTATTTCGCAAACATGGTCTTCTAAAGCGTTGAAAGGAACCCCCGAGAGTTCCTGAAGTATCATTTGGGAGTCTTCAATTGAAGTAGTAAGCAAGCAGCACACATAAGTTTTAGAGGCAGAACCTTTCATAATTCTGAGTTGCTTGATCTTAGTCAGCACTGGTGTCAGAAACAAGCAAACGTCACTTACCTGCAAAGAAGTCGGTATATTGAACATACATAAGATTTCTGAAGGCATTTCGCCTACGATAAGGTTTCCGCCAGTGATTTCTATTGAAGGATTTCCAAACCAAAAGTCAAAACAAGTCTCCATTTAAAAATGAAAGCACAGCAGTCTTTCCAGATTTCAAGTGAAGTAGTGGGGTACCTCAAATGCAAGTGCGGCGAACTCTACTCGCCTCCAGTGTACCAGTGCAAAAGCGGCCACTCTATCTGCAACAGCTGTATTCAGTCCCGAACTGAGTGCAGCGAGTGCAACATCCCTTTGAAAGCTAGGTACCGAAACATCTCCCTCGAAAGAATGCTAGAAAGCATACAAACGAACTGTCGCTTTGAAGACTGTAAGATGCAGCTAACTCTTGCCAACAAAAACATCCACGAAGCCCAATGCCAGCACAACCCACTAGTAAGTTGCGTACTTGAAGGATGCCACTGGAAAGGAAAAGACCTAGTTAGTCACTTAAAAGAAACCCACAACACAAAAGAGTTTTTAATGGACAGAACCGGGGGCTTGCGGGGCTGGAACTCTAAGACTTGGAAAAACGCAGACTGGGGTTTCAGCATTTGGAATTTTGGAGATGAAAGTATCATAAACAAGTCTTTGAGCACAGGGGATGTGTTTTACCTTTACTGCTACCATTTAGGCAACGACAAGAAAAAAGTAAGACTGACCTGTTCTAGCGAAGACCACGAAATTAGCTTTGAAGTACTGACTGAGTCTGTCAGGCAGTTCAAGTACCCTTTTAAAGGACTTCCTTTTAGTTTGAGTGTATCGCATGCAGAGAAGTTTTTACTGCTCCCTGCTGAAGGCCTTGAAGAGGGGTATAAGCGCTTATCAATATTTGTAGAACTACTTGATAATTAAACTATGCTCATATTTAATGGAAGTAAGTTCCGCCCAAAAGCTTTTTTCGTATCAAACTGCTGACTGTGACATAGCTTTCCAAAAGTTGTGTTTGGAAGACTCAGAAAAACCACTTACTCAAGAACTATCTCAACTTTTTGCCCAAACAACCCATACTTTTCAACTGCCGCCATTTGAAAACCCCAGAGTCCTTGCCAAAAACACTCCCCAGCCCAAAGCTACTCTGAAGCTAGCCAACTCAACAAACCCAGTTCCCAAAGCAAACCCCCAAATACAATGGAACCCCCTCAGAAGCACTAGAGGCAAACGAAAGCACTCAGAAAATTCTTGCTTTACTTCTGCAATGGACCTTTACAGCCAGTCCAAAAAAGCCAAACCCAACGAACCCAAACCTGAACCTAGTAAGTCTGAAGGTCCTAGTTTAGGTTTGAGAAAGCCCTTTGTGTGCCCTAAGCCTCAAGGACACCAGGAAGAAGAAAAGGTCAAAGGCGTTGAAGACAAACTAGTTGAAATGATTGAAAGTGAAATAATTACCCACAATCCAGGAGTTTGCTGGGAAGACATAGCTGGTTTGGAGTTTGCCAAAAAAGGAGTGTACGAAGCTATTGTCTGGCCTCTTAAAAGACCAGACTTGTTCAGAGGACTCAGAGCTCCTCCTAAAGGGCTTTTGTTGTTTGGTCCGCCTGGAACAGGCAAAACCATGATAGGTAAAGCTATTGCTAGTGCAGCTGATGCTACTTTCTTCAGTATCAGTGCAAGTTCAATCACTTCCAAGTGGATTGGTGAAGGAGAGAAGCTTGTAAAGACTCTGTTTGCTTTGGCTGTGAAACACCAACCTTCAGTCATATTTTTGGACGAAATCGACTCTCTGTTGTCTATGAGGAACGAAAGCGAACACGAAGGGTCCCGCAGAGTCAAAACTGAATTCTTAGTCCAGATTGACGGAGCAGCAACTAACCCAGACGACAGAATCCTTATGATAGGAGCTACCAACAGACCTCAGGAGCTCGACGAAGCTGTCAGGAGGAGACTAGCTAAACGCATGTACATTCCTTTGCCTAACTTAAAGGGCAGAAAGCAACTTTTTAAAACTCTACTCAACAGTGTCACTAACAGTCTAACTGAAGAAGACCTTGGGTACTTAGCAAGCACTTCTAAAGGCTACTCAGGTTCGGACCTTAAAAACCTGTGCTCAGAAGCTTCTCTGAACCCTTTAAGACGCGAAGAAGACATTACCAAAATAGACGCTAACTCGATTCCCCCACTCACACTCGAGGACTTCCAGGACGCCTTTAAGGTAGTAAAGCCTTCTGTTTCCTATCAAGACACTGAAGAGTTACTTAAGTGGAACCAAAACTACGGGAGTTTCCAGTTCAACTTTGAAGAGATTAACACATAACTTGTATAGTTAAGAATTAGACTTTCTGACTAGCAGTAAGTAATCCTCGTCGCCTTTTATGAGCGAGTTAGAGTGCTCGCCTTCTACCAATATAACTGGTTTTTGGTCGTCTGAGCTGAGTTGTTTTGCATTGTGAAACAACGAAGCAGCAAAAGCAGCTTCTTTTGAAGAAACGTTTTGTGCAGAAACAAGCATTCCTTGCAAGTTAAGTAACCCTGCTGCTTTGACTCCTTCTTCTTGACTCAGTTCTTTAATTTTGTGATCCACACCTTCGAACAAGCGTTTGCCCATTTATAAGTTAATTTAAGTAAAATGATTACAAGTAAATTCACCTGTGGAATCTTCTTCTTCTATAGCAAACAAAGTTGAGCGTCTTGCTATCTGGGTTGACTTCCTGATTTTATCAGGAATGGGCTTTTTAGGGCCATTATTAATAAGGACTTGGGATTTAGGCTTTACTACAAAATAGGGTTTCTTATGCTTACCACAAACTGTTCCCATATTTTAATAAATTCAACATATTACTTCAAAGGTTTCCTTCTAAAGAAATCTAGTTCTCTGCATTCTTGGGTTCCCACAGTTTCTGGGAGCGCTGGTGTATTTTGGTTCAACTCCTCTAAAACTGGAGTAGTTTTAGAAACCTTTTCTCTGACTAGCTCATAAACGACCTTTAAGAACACAAGCACTGATGCTAATATTTGAATAGAGACTATAGCTATATCGGTGTAAAGAATTACAGACTCAAATTCTTCGTCGTGGTTTCTGTCCTCAAGCAAAAAGTAAGTAACCAAGCAAAATATCCCAAGTATTCCAAACTCTGAAATGCAATTACAAACTTGTAAAATACTTTCAGAAAAAGGCCTCACTACCAGTAAGTACACCCAGTAAGTTAAACTTATAAGTATATTGGCAATGGCTTGCACTATAGGAAACGGTGACAGAAAAACTAGACTGCAAGAGTACAGAAGC
>PR_CR_10_Liq_1_inCRDRAFT_1000728_pt1 | contig 19973 bp, 23 predicted proteins | sample PRCRCaboRojoPR_3_FD_10241 | JGI IMG/M metagenome (IMG submission 10241)
GGGACCGCGACGATCTCGGCCTTGGGGATCATGACATCCTCGACCCGCATCCGCCGCAGGTTCGCAAGACCTGGACGCAGCGCGGCAACCGGTTGCCCGTAGGCACCGGAGGCGTCGGTTTGGGATGTGTCAGAGGGGCTGAGCGCCTCGACGATACGGCCGAAAAAGCCGCGTTCACTATGGGGGGTCGATGTTCGATGCGCGCTATGCGCTGCGTTAGAAGACCCGTCGGTGGTGTCGCCCATTTTCTCCTACCAGTCGCGGCCCTTGGAACAACGCCGGGCCAATGAGGCGTTTCCTACATATATGGGTCAGGCAGACCCAGTTTGCCAAGTATCTCGACCTCCAAAGCTTCCATGAGGGTGGCATCCCCGTCACGCTCATGGTCATAGCCCAGCAAATGCAGGGTTGCATGAACGATCAAATGCGTCACATGCGCGTCGAATGACTTGCCCTGCGCCACGGCTTCGCGCTGGCAGGTCTCATAGGCGATGGCGATATCGCCGAGTTCCGGATCATCGGGCGGTTCCGGACAGGTGCCTTCCTCGTCCGCCCCGCGCTCCTCGTTGGGCCAGCTCAGCACATTGGTTGCCTGTGGCTTGGCCCTGAAATCGCCGTTGAGCTCGGCAATCCGGGCATCGTCGCAAGCCAGGATCACTACCGACCATTCCCCCCCTCGAAGGCCCAGATGGGACAACGTGGCCGTAACGGCACGTTCGGCCAGCGCGGCAAGCGGCACCGCCTCCCATGGCGGCGCCTCGATCATCACATCCGCGATCATGACCGCTGACCCATGCCCCGCGCTGCGATCCAGCCCAGAAGGGCGCCCGGAACAAACAGGAACCCTTGCGGCAAAGCCAAGAACCCGGCCCCGGTCAGTGGTGCGGCGGCCAGCCCGGCGATCGCCAGCACTGCAGAGATGGCGGCCGCAACGATCATGGCGTCGCGCGCCCCTTTCACAGCCGCCCAAGCGAACAAAAGCGCCAGAAATAAGAGAAGCCCGGTAACCATGTGCCAGACCATCCAGGCCGGGGCCATGACCGACATCGGCAGATCAGAGGCGCGCAACGGCCCGGCCACCTCTGCCCCGCCGACGAATGTGTGCACAAGAAACCACGTGAATGTCAGCGCGGCCGCGATCCAGCCCAGTTGTCTAGCGCGCTTCATCGGCGTCATAAGCCTCGATGATCGCCGCAACAAGCGGGTGGCGCACCACGTCCTTTGCAGTGAAGTAGTCAAACGAGATCTTGTCGATACTCTTGAGCAAACGTTCCGCGTCCTGCAGCCCCGATTGCTGCCCGCGCGGCAGGTCCACCTGGGACCGGTCGCCGGTGATCACCATGCGGCTGCCCTCGCCCAGGCGGGTCAGGAACATCTTCATCTGCATGGTGGTGGCGTTCTGGGCCTCGTCCAGCACGACGAAAGCGTTGGACAGGGTGCGCCCGCGCATGAAGGCCAAGGGCGCGATCTCGATCTTCTTTTCCTCGATAAGCTTGGTAACCTGCTTGCCCGGAAGGAAATCGTTCAACGCGTCGTAGAGCGGCTGCATGTAAGGATCGACCTTTTCCTTCATGTCGCCGGGCAGATAGCCGAGCTTCTCGCCTGCCTCGACCGCCGGGCGGGACAGGATGATCCGATCCACATGACCGCCGATGAACATGTTCACACCCACGGCCACGGCCAGGTAGGTCTTGCCGGTGCCGGCCGGGCCGATCCCGAAGGCCAGTTCGTTCTCGAACAGCGACCGGACATAGGCCTTTTGCGCAGCGGTGCGGGGTTCGATGATCTTCTTGCGGGTCTTGATCTCGACCCGGGCGTCGGGCAGCAGGTCCAGCTGGTCGCCTGCCCGGGCGCCGGTTTCGCGGTCCGATCCGCCCATGCGGACCTCGCGGTCGATATCTGCGGCCTCGACGGACTTGCCGGCCTCCAGACGCTCGTAAAGCGCCGTCAAAATCTCTGCCGCCTCGCGCCGCGCGGCATCCTCGCCATGAATCTTCAGCTGATTTCCCCGACGCAGGATCTGCACGCCGGTCTTGAGCTCGATATCTGCCAGGTGCCTGTCATGCTCGCCGCACAGGTCGATCAGCAGAAAATTATCAGGAAATTCCAGAATCTCTGGCGCTTCCGCGACAGTCTCGGACGGGGGCAGCGTGGTTGTGGCCAAACAAGACTCCTGGTTGGTGTTTCATCAATGGTGGCAACTGGCGACGCCCAGCGCAAGGGACCTTGCTGCAATGTCACCGAATTGAAACGAAAAAGGGGCCGCAAACTGCATTGCGGCCCCGGTCGTGCTCGATTTTCCGCCAGTCACGGAAGAATGTCGATCAGTCCCGTTCTCTGAGGGTTGGAAATGACCGCGCCGGGCGGGATGCGATCAGTGCAGATGGGCTTGCCCGTCACCGGGTCATAGCGGGCGTTCGCATAGCCTTCGGCCCCGTCGTCGCCGAACCAGTGCATGCAGCCATCGGGATCAATGGCGATGGCCATCGGGCGGTCGGACAACAGGTCGGTGTTGTTGACGGCACTGTCCGTCGCGCGGGCCAGCATACGGGGGCCGTCCGCAGTTGTCTGACCCATTTCGCAGGCTGCGAGAACGGGCGTCATAGCAAGAAGGAAAAAGGAAATACGCATGACTTACCTCGGCATATGATAGCAGACGACCTCGACCCGGCGGTTCTGTTGCCAGGCGGTCTCGTTGTGGCCGGTCGCAATCGGGCGCGTCTCACCGAAGCCCTCCTCGACCTCGACAAAGGCCCCGACAGACCGGGCGACGCTCGCAACCGTGTTGGCTCGACGTTCCGAGAGCGCCTGGTTGTAGGCATGCGAGGCGCGTTCATCGGTATGGCCGTATACGGCATAGGAAAACGCCCCTTCGGAGCGGAAGAAGCGTTCCAGAACCTCGCGCTGACCGGGCTTCAGGTGGTGGCTGTCGGTGTGGAACAGCGTGTCGGTGGATTCCGTGAGGCAGCTTTCCTTCTGAAGGCAGAGCGGCCGGCCAGTTTCGGGGTTGAACCGCGTGGTCATGTAGCCTTCGAGGCCGCCATCGGCCCACCAATGCATGCAGCCGTCCCGATCGACGAAAATGCCCCACTCGACCATGCCCGATACGACGATCCTGTCCTGAGATTGCTGGGCGGCGACCGGCGCCACCAGCGCCGAAGATGCCGCGAAGGCCGCGGTCAGACCCGCTGCTAGGACTTTTCCGAATTTCATTCTGAACATTACCAAACCTCTATCCCCCAGATCTCTCCCAACCCACAGGGCCGGAGCCGGCACGCATGGTGGCCGTCGACACACAATCTTCTAAATGAAAACCAATTCTGGTCAAATTTAAACGCAAAAACGCCACATTTCGTGTCCGATAGCGCGACAGAGTTGGAAATCAGGCCGAATTGTCCATTACGCCGCGCGCATTGACCAAGATTCCTCAACCAAGGATTGCGCGCTCTTTCCGCGGCTGGTCAGGCAAGACTGCCGCCCAGTGAATTCGGCGCGCTTTGCTCGATCAGAACCTTGCGGATATCGCCGGGTGCGACATCGGCGCCCGACACATGAACCGCGTGCAGGTATTCCGACTTTCCGACCATCTGACCGTCAAGCCGACCCGGCTTTTCGAACAGCACCGACACCTCGCGCCCCACCATGGCATCCTGCAAGGCACGCTGCTGGGCGTTGATCTGGTCCTGCAGGCGTTGAAGACGTTCACTTGCGACATCCGGATCGACCATCTTTGCGGTCTTCTCGGCAGCCGGCGTGCCCGGACGCGGCGAATACTTGAAGGAAAACGCGGTGCCATAGCCCGCCTCGCGGGTGATGGTCAGAGTATCCTCGAAATCCGCATCGGTCTCGCCGGGGAAGCCGACGATGAAATCCCCTGACAGGTGCAGGTCGGGCCGCGCCGCGCGGATCCGCTCTATGAGGCGCAGGTATTCTTCGGCGGTATGCTTGCGGTTCATCGCCTTCAGAATCCGGTCCGACCCGGACTGCACGGGCAGATGCAGGTAGGGCATCAGTTTTTCGCAGGTGCCATGTGCCTCGATCAGCGCGTCGTCCATGTCATTGGGATGGCTGGTGGTGAAACGGATTCGGGCCAGCCCGTCGATCTTGTCCAGTTCCCAGATCAGGCCCGCCAGCCCCCTGTCATGGCCGTTATAGGCATTCACGTTCTGGCCCAGAAGCGTGATCTCGCGGACACCGGCTTCGACCAGCTCCTGCGCTTCGCGGATGATGCGGTCCGCCGGGCGGCTGACCTCGGCGCCGCGCGTATAAGGCACCACGCAGAAGGAACAGAACTTGTCACAGCCCTCTTGCACCGTGAGAAAGGCCGTCGGGCCGCGCCCGGACTTTGGGCGTTTCTTGAGGATTTCGAACTTGTCTTCCTCGGGAAAATCGGTGTCGAGCGCCTTTTGCCCTTGCACCAGCGCATCTTCCATTGCCGGAAGCCGATGATAGCTTTGCGGGCCGACCACCAGGTCGACCATGGGCTGGCGGCGCATGATCTCCTCACCCTCGGCCTGGGCCACGCAGCCGGCGACACCGATCTTGAGGTCGGGGTTCTCCGCCTTCAGCCCCTTGTAACGACCCAGCTCGGAATAGACCTTTTCCGCCGCCTTCTCGCGGATGTGGCAGGTGTTGAGCAGGATCATGTCCGCGTCATCAGGGCTTTGGGTCTCGACATAGCCCTTGCCGCCCAACGCCTCTACCATGCGTTCGCTGTCATAGACGTTCATCTGGCAGCCATAGGTCTTGATAAAGAGCTTCTTGGGCGCGGACATGGGGCACCTATCGCAAATGGGGGCAGCTTTGGCGGGCCTCTTAGCGTGCATCCGGAGCGCTTGCAATGAAAGGCGATTTGCCGGAGTTTAACCCCGATCGGGCAAGACCACGGGCAAGATGCACTATTCCTCGCTTTCAGATTTCCTGTCACAGGGCAAGGCGGCGCTGGCCAAGGGGCCGGTCGCGTTGATCATGGCCGAGGACGAGGTCGAGCTGGACAGCACGATCCGCCACCATATCGACACCGGTTTCAAGGCCGTCGTCGTCTTTGCCATGCCGGGGTTCACCCTGGCCGGGGACGTGGCGGACCTTGTACACCGTGTGGATTATCAAACGACCGATGATGGCGCGCTGGAAACTGCGGTGAACGCGGTAATCGGGGCGGCTGGGGCCGATCTGGCTGTTCTACTGTTACAACGCGGAATACCTGTTCTACCCGTTCTGCGAAAGCCGCACGGTGGGCGAGATGATCGCCTTCAACATCGAAGAACGACGCGACACGATCCTGACCTACTTGATCGACCTTTACGCCGGGGATCTCGGCCAGCACCCGCTCGCGGTGGCCTTGGAAGACGCCCATCTGGACAAATCCGGTTACTATGCCTTGTCCCGCAAGGACCGTTGGAACAACGTTCTCGACCGGCAGATGGATTTCTTCGGTGGACTGCGCTGGCGGTTCGAGGAACACGTGCCCAAGCCCCGCCGGCGAATCGATAGGGTGTCGCTATTCCGGAACAAACCAGGGCTGGAACTGCTGCCCGGCCATCTTTTCAACGACCCTGAATACAACACCTATTCCTGCCCCTGGCATCACAACCTGACCGCGGCGGTCTGTTCCTTCCGCACGGCGAAGGCGCTCAAGCGGAATCCCGGCAGCACATTCGAAATCGAAACCTTCCGCTGGCACAATTCCGCCCCGTTCGAGTGGCATTCCCAGCAATTGCTGGACCTCGGGCTGATGGAACCGGGGCAGTGGTTCTGACCCAGCCGTCTTTCCGGTGACACCTCAGGCGACCACCAGATCGCGCCGATTTGCACCGCGGTGGTGCAGCGAGGAATAGGGCCAATCCGCCGCATCGCGCACCAGACCGGCCCGGATCGGAGCCGCGAGGATGAACCGGCGCCGCGCCTCGATCGCTGGCCCATGAACCCGCAAAACTGGATGTTCCGTATCCCAGGCCGGCCGCCCATCGGCCGCATGGCGGGCAAAACTGTCGCGGATCAGACGCAGGGCAGCCCCGGGCTCCTCCCCCGGCATCATTCGGCACAGAAGATGCATTTCCGCCGGCAGCACGGTGGCGGTGTCAATCTCGATGCCCGTATGCAACCGGGCCAGCGCCACGCAGTCGCGCAGGACCGGAATTCGGCGTATCAGGAGGTCGGAAGACGCATCGGCCAGGCGCAAGGTCACGGCGAAATACGCGAAGAAGCGGGAAGGGTCAGGCAAATCTGTCATGCGGACAGCTTTGCCCCGACAAGGTTAACGACCCATGAACGCCGTCAGATGCGGATCAGCTCTTGCGCAACCGGATCACCACGTCGACCGAGGCGATCTCGGCCCCGTCGGGCGCGTGAGGAAGGCTGGCGATGCTCAGCTCGTCGGATGGCGCATCGGAAAGATGGCCATCCTCTTCCCAGTAGAAATGCGGATGGTCGGACATGTTGGTGTCGAAATAGCTTTTGGACCCGTCCACTGTGATCTCGCGCAGCAGCCCCGCATCACAAAACGCCTTGAGCGTATTGTAGACAGTGGCCAGTGAGACCTTTTCACCCGCCCGGTCGGCAGCGGCGAACAGGCTTTCAGCGGTTACATGCCGGTCCTTGCCATCCCCCACCAGAAGCTCGGCAAGCGCAAGCCGTTGGCGCGTCGGACGTAGCCCTGCCCCCGCCAGCCAGTTACTGCTTCGCTCGGTTGTCATGTCAGCCATCAAAAGACCCGCCTTTGTTTCATTGGACAATATGGCCGATTGCGAACAGTTTTCAATACCAAAGCCATGCGGCGAAGCGCTCTGCCCAGCTTGCCCTTGCGCGTATCGGGGTGCTAGAGGGCAGGAAACCACTCAGACGGGGATTACACCGATATGACAGACTTTCCGCGCAGCTTCGACCGTGACGACCTTTTGAAATGCGCGCGCGGCGAGTTGTTCGGGCCGGGCAATGCCCAACTGCCCGAGCCGCCGATGCTGATGATGGACCGGATTACCGATATCAGCGGCGACGAAGGGCTTCACGGCAAGGGTCACGTGGTCGCTGAGTTCGATATCACGCCGGACCTGTGGTTCTTCGAATGCCATTTCCCCGGAAACCCGATCATGCCGGGCTGCCTTGGTCTTGATGGCCTCTGGCAGCTCACCGGCTTCAACCTTGGCTGGCGTGGATGGCAGGGGCGCGGCTATGCGCTGGGCGTCGGCGAAGTAAAGCTCAAGGGCATGGTGCGGCCCGACCGCAAGATGCTGACCTACAAGGTGGATTTCACCAAGGCAGTCCAAACCCGCCGCCTGACCATGGGCGTCGCCGACGGCATCGTCGAGGCGGATGGCGAGGTGATCTACGAGGTCAAGGACATGAAAGTCGCGCTGAGCGAGAGCTGATCTGCGCGACCGGTGACACAGCGTCCCGTGGACGCGCCCCGCCCTAACCGCTTGCCCCCATCCCCTTGCATACCCTACACGGGAAAGCGGACAAGAAAGGGAGGCCGCGAATGCGCCGCGTCGTCGTTACCGGGCTGGGGATCGTCTCGCCCGTTGGAAACAACGCCCAAGAGGTCACTGCCGCGCTGAAGGCAGGCAAGTCGGGAATCGAGGCCGTCCCGGAGATGGCAGAACACGGGTTCCGCAGCCAGATTGCCGGGACGCTCAAGATCGATGTGGCCGAGCATGTGGACAAACGCACCCTGCGCTTCATGGGACCGGGCGCGGCCTATGCGCATATCGCCATGGGTCAGGCCATTGCCGATGCGGGGCTGGAAGAAAGCGACGTCGTCAACCCGCGCACAGGCCTTGTCGCCGGGTCCGGCGGGCCGTCGACCAGCGCCATGTTCGCCGCGCACCAGACGGTGCTGAAATCGGGCAGCCCCAAGCGGATCGGGCCCTTCGCCGTGCCCAAGTGCATGAGCAGCACGATCAGCGCGAACCTGTCCACGGCCTACAAGATCAAGGGCCTGAACTATTCCATCACCTCGGCCTGTTCGACCAGCCTGCATTGCATCGGCAATGCCGCCGAACAGATCATGATGGGCAAACAGGACGTTATGTTCGCCGGCGGCGGCGAGGAACTGGACTGGACCCTGTCCTGCCTCTTCGATGCCATGGGCGCGATGTCGTCCAAGTATAACGATGACCCCACCCGCGCCAGCCGCGCCTTCGATGCCGACCGCGACGGATTCGTCATCGCTGGCGGCGGCGCCATCGTGGTGCTGGAAGACCTCGAACACGCCAAGGCCCGCGGCGCCAAGATCTATGCCGAGGTCACGGGTTATGCCGCCACCTCGGACGGGCATGACATGGTCGCCCCATCGGGCGAAGGCGGCGAGCGCGCGATGCGCCTGGCGCTGGACAGCCTGCCCGAAGGCCGCAAGGTCAGCTATATCAATGCCCACGGCACCAGCACGCCGGTCGGCGATGTCGGTGAGGTCGAAGCGGTGCGCCGGGTCTTCGGCGAGGGCAGCACGCCGCCGATTTCTTCGACCAAGTCGATGACCGGGCACAGCCAGGGCGCGACCGGCGCGCAAGAGGCCGTCTATTGCCTGCTCATGCTGGAAAACGATTTCATCACCCCGTCGATCAACGTTGAAACGCTCGATCCGGCCATCCATGCCGGCGAGATCGCGACGGATTTGGTGGAACGTGCCGGGCTTGATACTGTAATGACCAATTCCTTCGGCTTCGGCGGCACCAACGGGTCGATGCTGCTTTCCAAATATCGGGACTGACCAAGATGACAATCGAACTGAACGGCAAGCGCGGTCTGATCATGGGGGTCGCGAATGACCGTTCCATCGCCTGGGGCATTGCCAAGGCCTGTCACGCCGCCGGGGCGGAACTGGCCTTTTCCTACCAGGGCGAGGGCCTGAAGAAACGCGTCGAGCCGTTGGCCGCCTCGGCAGACAGCGATTTCCTGATAGAAGCGGACGTGACCAACGACGAGTCGATGGATGCCTGTTTCGCTGCCCTCAAAGAGCGGTGGGGATCGCTGGATTTCGTTGTTCACGCCATCGCCTATTCCGACAAGAACGAGCTGACCGGCCGGTTTTCGGATACGACGCGGAACAACTTCACCAATTCCATGTTGATCAGCTGCTATTCCTTCGTCGACGTGGCACGCCGCGCCGCCGACCTGATGCCCGAAGGGGGCTGCCTGCTGACACTGACCTATCAGGGCAGCCAGCGCGTGACCCCCAATTACAACGTAATGGGTGTCGCCAAGGCCGCGCTGGAAAGCGCCACCCGCTACCTTGCCGCCGATCTCGGCCCGCAGGGCATCCGCGTCAATGCGATCAGCCCTGGCCCGATGAAAACCCTCGCCGGCGCCGCGATTGCCGGGGCACGCCGCACCTTCAAGCACACCGAACAGAATGCGCCGTTGCGTCACAATGCAACGCTGGAGGCCGTCGGCGGCACCGCCGTCTACCTGGCCTCGGATGCCGGCAACTGCACCAGCGGCGAGATCATCAAGGTGGACAGCGGCTATCATGTCATGAGCATGCCGGTGCTGGACAACCTCTGATGCCGGCACCGATGGTGCTGCTTGGCGCGCTGGCCATCTGCGCCGGGCTGGGCTGGGCTTTGCGCGGCGGGTTTTCCGGACAAGGCAACGGCACCATTGTCGGCATGGACATGCAGGGGCTGCTATTCGCCGTGATCTCCGTTGGCGCCGCTGTCTGGTTTTTCGGGCCGATGTTCGGCCTGGCCATCATCGTGGCGGTGGTGATCCACGAATTCGGTCATGTCGCCGCCTATCGTGTGGCAGGGCACCACGATGCGCGGTTTCGCCTGATTCCGCTGGTCGGGGGTGTGGCGATTTCCGACCGCCTGCCCGACAGCCAGATCAAGGATTTCTTCATCACCCTGATGGGGCCTGCCATCGGGATCGGCCCGATGCTGCTCGCCTTTGGCATGGTCCCCTACACGATTCACGCCGCACCTATGCTGACGGAATTCCTTCTCGTTTTCGCCAGCGTCACCGGAGCGCTGAATTTCTTCAACATGCTGCCCTTCTGGCCGCTCGATGGCGGGCGGATGCTGTCGGTCATCGCCGGGGCGTTCTGGCCGCCTCTTGGCATCATCCTGCCTGCGGTGATGTGCGGGCTGCTGGTGACAGCGGCGATTGCCATGCAATCGCTTCTGCTGTTCGTATTCGCCGTGATCGGCGCGCAGGGCCTGATGCGTGCAGGAGAGATCTCGCGCATGCAGGCGCCCATCGGCAAGCCCCGCGCCGTTCTTGCACTGGGCGCCTATCTCGCCGTCGCGGGCACGCTGCTATTCGGCGGCCTGGGCTTGCTGACCCGTTTCCTGTAACGAAAAAGGGCGCCCGAAGGCGCCCCCATCCATATCTTCAATCCGGTCGCCTCAGGCGGCCTTGATCTCGACCAGTTCGATCTCGAAGTTCAGGTCCTTGCCCGCCAGCGGGTGGTTGGCGTCCAAGGTCACTTCTTCCTCGGTCAATTCAACCACCGTCACAGGGATCGCCTGCCCGTCAGGGGATTGCATCTGAAGCTGCATGCCCATCTCCAGCGGAATCTCCGGCGGCACCTGGGCGCGCGGAACGGCCTGGCGGGCATTGGGGTCGGCTTCGCCATAGGCCTCGGCGCAGGGCACTTCGACGGTCTTCTTGTCGCCCACGGCCATGCCGGGGATCGCGTTGTCCAGGCCGGGAATGATCTGCCCGGATCCCACGGTGAATTCCAGCGGCTCACGGCCTTGGGAGCTGTCGAAGGTTTCGCCGCTGTGCAGCGTGCCGGTGTAATGAATAGCGACGGTGTCACCCGCTTTGACCTGGGTCATGAGATTTCCTTTGTAGGGGGGATTGATGGCAGGGGCCGCGCACGCTCGCGCGGGTGCCCTGATTGACTCGGCAGTGAAACTAACCATGCCGGTCCCGGATTGCAAACCGGGCCTTTTCCCGCGCGTGGCCTCGTGTCACTCTGACCTCAACAGGGAGAGAATGATGACCATCACCACCTGCGTCTTCGACGCCTACGGAACACTGTTCGATGTCAATGCCGCCGCCCGCGTCGTGGCCGAAGAGCCCGGCCAGGAAAAACTGGCTGACCTCTGGCCGGAACTGGCCGCGCTGTGGCGCCGCAAACAGTTGGAATACAGTTGGCTGCGGGCGGTGTCCGGGCGCCACCTCGATTTCTGGGAAGTGACACAGGACGGCCTCGACTACGCGATGGAGGCGATGGACCTGCATGACAACGCCCTGCGCGCCAAGCTTTTGGGCGTTTACAAGGAACTGCCCGCTTTCCCCGAAGTTCCGGAGATGCTCAAGACGCTCAAGGAGCGCGGCATGACCACGGCCATTCTGACCAACGGCAGTCCGGAGATGGTCGTGGCCGCCGTGAAGTCCGCCGGGATCGGGCCTTGGCTGGATGATGTTCTTACCGTCGAGGAAGTGCGCAGCTACAAGCCGGACCGCCGCGTTTACGACCTGGTTTTCGACCATTTCGGCGCCGTTCAGCAAGAAGTGCTCTTCGCCTCGGCCAATGGCTGGGATGCTGCTGCCGCGGCGGGATACGGATTTGCCACGGTCTGGGTCAACCGCGAAGGCGCCCCGCAAGACAGGCTCTGGGCCGCGCCCCATCGTATTCTGCCGGACCTGTCCACGATACCGGACCTGATCTGATGCCGCATTTTACCGCCGCCGACGGCACACGGCTGTTCTACACTGAAAACGGCGAGGGCCCGGCGGTGCTGGCGCTGGCCGGGCTGACCCGCAATTCGGGCGACTTCGACCATGTCGCCCCCTATTTGCCCTGCCGCCTGATCCGGATGGATTATCGCGGACGCGGGCAATCCGATTGGGCCGACCCGGCCACCTACACGATCCCGCAAGAGGGCGCCGACGCACTGGCGCTGCTGGACCATCTGGGACTGGACAAGGCCGCCATCCTCGGAACGTCCCGTGGCGGACTGATCGCCATGATGCTGGCAGCGACGCACAAGGACCGGCTGACCGGTGTCGCGCTCAACGATATCGGGCCCGAAATCGACCCCAAGGGACTGAAGGTCATCGAGAATTATATCGGCCGCAATCCGGCACAAAAGACCTATGAAGAGGCCGCGCTGTTCCGCGCCCGCAACTGGGTGCATTTCAGGGGCGTGGGTCACGACCGCTGGCTGCACGAGGTGCGCAACCACTACGAGGAGACCCCCGAGGGCCTCGTGATCCGCTATGATCCGAAGTTGCGCGAGGCCGTGTTCGAAAACGCGCAGGTCCAGCCCGCCCCGGACCTGTGGCAGTTGTTCGAGGCGTTGCACGGCCTGCCGCTCTGCCTGATCCGGGGCGAAAATTCCGACCTTCTGACCGAGGCGACATGGGACAGGATGCGGAATTTGCGCCACGACGCCATCGCCGCCGAGGTGCCCGATCGGGGCCACGTGCCTTTTCTCGACGAACCGCAGGCGCTTCACGCCCTTCAAAGCTGGATCGACATCCTATGAATATCGACATGATCCGCGAGGCCGCTACCCGCTTGGCTGGGCACGCGCGGCACACACCGCTTCTGTCCTCGCCATTTCTGGACGAGATCGCCGGCCGGCGCGTCCTGATCAAACCGGAATGCCTGCAGCACACGGGCAGCTTCAAGTTTCGCGGCGGCTGGTCTGCTGTGTCGGCGCTCGATCCCGAGACACGCGAACGCGGCGTGATCGCCTATTCCTCGGGCAACCATGCACAGGGCGTGGCCTATGCGGCGCAATTGCACGGCGCGCCATCGGTGATCGTGATGCCATCCGATGCGCCCGCCCTGAAAATCCGCAATACCCGCGCGCTGGGGGCCGAGGTCGTCCTGTATGATCGCGCGACCGACAGCCGCGAGGAGATCGGCGGCCGGATCGCCGAGGAGCGCGGCTTGACCCTGATCCGGCCCTATGACGAACCGGAGGTGATCGCCGGCCAGGGCACATGCGGCCTTGAGATCGCGGCTGGTGCAAAAGCATGCGAAATTGATGAAGCCGAGGTATTGGTTTGCTGTGGCGGTGGGGGTTTGACATCCGGCATCGCGCTGGCCTGTGAGGCCGATCACCCCGGTCTGACGGTCCGAACCGTTGAACCCGAAGGGTTCGACGACGTGAAACGGTCGCTTGAAAGCGGAACAATCCAGACCAATGACCGGCGCGACGGCAGCATTTGCGACGCCATCATAACGCCCGCGCCCGGTGACCTGACCTTTCCGATCATGGCTCGGCTTTGCGGCCCGGGCCTCACCGTGACAGAGGAAGAGGCCCTGCGCGCCATGGGGCATGCCTTTCAACGGCTGAAACTCGTGGCCGAGCCGGGCGGCGCCGTGGCCCTGGCGGCGGCCCTGTTCCATGGCGACCAGCTTAACCACGACACTGTTATCGTCACCATCACCGGCGGCAATGTGGATGCCGCCATGTTCAAGAAGGCACTGGATACGCTCTCATGACACATTTCACGATCGCCAGTTTCAACGTCAAGAACCTCATCGGGCCGGACCAGGAATACTACGAATTCCAGTCCTACACGCCGGAGGAATACGCCTGGAAAAAGGACTGGCTGGCCGACCAGTTGCTGACGATGGATGCGGATATCGTCGGCTTCCAGGAGATTTTCGAGGAAGACGCCTTGCGCGACGTGGTGGCCGAGGCTGATAGCCGTGGCATTGCAATGAACAGCGCCGCGATCCCCGATGCCTCCAAGCGCTATCACCGCAAGGCGATCTTTCGCAAACTGGCCTACACACCCTATTCCGGCGCCGAACTGGCCTTCGCCCCGAATATTGCCGATGCCGGTCCCGGCAAGCGGCGACCCGGCGTTGCCATCCTGTCGCGCCACGGGTTCGCAGAGCCGCCCGAGGTTCTGCAAGACCTCGACGAGCCGCTGGAAATTCCCTTTCAGCCCTTGCGCGGGCTGGAGGGCGAGGCCGGGTCGTTCACCCTTCAGCGGCTGTCCCGGCCGATCCTCAAGGCCCGGGTCGCCGTTGGCGGCGAGGTTATCACCGTCTTCAACTGCCACCTGAAATCCAAGCTGGGCGAATACATCGTGCCGCCGGGCGCGGATTTCGCGCGTGAAGAGGTGCTGACGCGATATGACCCGCTGGGGCGCGCGATGGGCAGTCTGCGCGCCGCGCTGCGCCGTATGGCCGAGGCCTGGGTGCTGCGCCGGGAAATCCTCAAGGAACTGAACCACGGCAAGCCTGTCATGGTTCTGGGCGATTTCAACGACGGGGAAAACGCCGTCAGCTCGGAAATCATCTCGGGCGAGGTGCCGTTCAAGAATTACAGCTGGATGCTGCGCCACGACGCCAAGGATTACGGCGACCGCTATTCGAAAGAGGAAAACGTCCAGATCACGGAAAGCGTCGAGCGGGTGCGCCTGCATTCCGCCGAAAAGCTCTTCGTGCGCAAATCCAACCGCGACATGGTTTTCACCTCGGCCTTTGGCGGCGTTTTCGAATCCATCGACCAGATCTACATGTCTCGGCATTTCCATCCCGACTACAAGCGGCGCATCGGCGAGATGGAATATTTCAGCGTCCTCAACGACCACCTGACAGACGGGTCACACCCCGAGGCGCCCTATAACAAGCTGGCCTCGGATCATGGACAGATCATCGCGCACATGCGGATCGGGACAGAGGCGGAATGAAGACGGGTTCGGTAGATCGGGGCGGATACGCCATAACCTACGAGATGGCGGGCGACGGACCGGACGTCGTCTTTGCCCATGCGCTGGGGCTGGATCGGCAGATCTGGGACGATGTCGCCTATCACCTGCCCGATCATCGCACGATCCGGATCGACATGCGCGGTCACGGGCGCTCGGGCGTTCCGGACGGGCCATATACGATGGGTGGTCTGATCGCCGACACCGAGGCCGTCTGCGATGCGCTTGACGTGCGGGACGCGGTCTTCGTCGGCCTGTCGGTTGGCGGCATGATCGGCCAGGGTTTGGCGGTCAAACGGCTGGACATGCTGCGCGGGCTCGTCCTTTCCAACACGGCCGCGAAATTCGGGCAGCCGGGTCCGTGGCAAGAGCGCGCCGCCCTGGTGCGCAAACAGGGCATGAAGGCGGTGGCCGACATGACGCTGGAAAAATGGTTCGGCCCGAAGGACCGCGACGGTGCCGCCGCGACCTGGGCGCGCGAACGCCTGCTGCAATGCGATCCCGAAGGCTATGCCGGATGCTGCGAGGCCATCGCGGGCACGGATTTCTATTCGCCGACCAGCGGGCTGCGCCTGCCCGACGCTGGGTATCGCCGGGGATCGCGACGGCTCGACCCCGCCGGATCTGGTGCGCGAAACGGTCGAATTGATCCCGGGCGCCGAGTTCAAGCTGATGCGCGGATCGGGTCACTTGCCCTGCCTCGATGCGCCGTCGGATTACGCCCGGCTGCTCTACGGTTTCTTCCGGACGATCGGGCATGTCTGAATTGCTCCTGGTTCACGGTTCCTGCCACGGGGCATGGTGCTGGGATCACCTGATCCCCGAATTGGCCGAGCGTGGCTTTCGCGCGCGGGCCATAGACCTTCCCGGGCATGGTGCGGACAAGACACCATTGGCCGAGGTCACGCTGGATCGCTACGCCGAGGCCATCCTGGCAGAGTTGGATGGCCCCACCGTTCTGGTCGGCCATTCGGCGGGCGGATACGCCATCACCGCCGCCGCGCAAAAACGTCCCGATCTCGTTGCCGCCTTGGTCTATGTCTGTGCCTACGTGCCCATGCCGGGAGAGTCGCTGGCTCAAATGCGCCGCATGGCCCCCAGCCAACCGCTGATGGAGGCGGTGCAGGTCGCGCCGGACAGGGTCAGCTTCACCATCGACACCGCCATGGCCCCGGAAAAGTTCTACCATGATGTCGCGCCGGGCCTCGCCGCCTGGGCCACGGATCGGCTTGGTCCACAGCCCATCACGCCGCAGGAAACCGCCCTGGCCGATACCGCCCGGGCCGAAGCCCTGCCCCGGCACTACATCCGGTGCACGCAGGACCGCACTATTCCGCCAGACTTCCAACGCACCATGACAGAGGGGTGGAGGGGCGGCCGCGTGGTGGACCTGCCGATGTCGCATTCGCCGTTCCTTGCCGACCCGGCCCGGCTGGCAAAGACAATGGCGGAAATCCTGACCGACTGAGGCTTTCCGAACCGAACGGTTCAGATTAAAGCACGCGCATGGATCGCGCACAGCGCCGCCGGGCGTTCACATTCATTCTTATCACGCTGGTGATCGACGCCATGGGCATCGGTCTCATCCTGCCCGTCCTTCCCGATCTGATCGCGGAATTGAACGGATCGGGCATCGGGGCCGCGGCGGTGTGGGGCGGCATCCTGACCACCAGCTTCGCTGTCATGCAGTTCCTTTTCGGTCCCGTCCTCGGCTCTCTATCCGACCGGTTCGGACGACGACCGGTCATTCTTGTCGCGCTTCTCGTGATGGCGGTGGATTACCTCATCATGGCCTCGGCCCAGACCATCTGGCTGCTGCTGTTCGGACGCGTCATCGCAGGGATCACGGCCGCGACCATGGCCACGGCCAGCGCGGCCATCGCGGACATGTCCAGTCCGGAACAGAAAAGCGCCAATTTCGGCCTGGTCGGCGCGGCCTTCGGCGTGGGATTCGTGCTCGGGCCGATCATTGGCGGCCTGCTGGGAGAGCTGGGCATCCGGGCGCCGTTCTATGCTGCGGCAATCCTGGCCGGGGCAAACATGATCTTCGGGTTCTTCGTGTTGCCGGAAACCGTCACCGACGCGATCCGCCGCCCCTTTGATCTGCGCCGAGCCAACCCGTTCGGGGCTTTTCGCAAATTGTCCGAGCTTGACGGCGTGCGGCGGCTACTGTTCCTGTTCTTCACCTATGAATTCGCCTTCATCGTCTACCCGGCCATCTGGGCCTATTTCACAAAGGCGCGCTATGACTGGACCCCCGGAATGGTCGGGCTTTCGCTGGCCCTGTTCGGGATCGGCATGGCGATCGTTCAAGGCGCGCTTATCGGTCCGATCCTGCGCCGGTTCGGGGAACGCATGACCATCGTCTATGGGCTGGTCTTCAACCTTGCCGCCTTCGTCGTGCTGACCCTCATCGGAAATGGTTGGCTGGCGCTGGCCTTCATCCCTCTGACCTCGCTGGGTGCGGTCGTCACACCTGCCCTGCAGGGCCGGATGAGCCGTATCGCCAGCGATGACCAGCAGGGCGAATTGCAGGGCGTGATCGCCTCGGCAAAGTCACTGGCCCAGATCGTTTCCCCCCTGGTCATGACACAGATCTTCTGGGCGGCCACAGATCGCGGGGCGCTGCATTTCCCCGGAGCGCCTTTCGTGCTGTCAGCCTGCCTGATGCTGGTCTGCCTCGCGGTGTTTCTGGCACCGGCTCCAAAAGCGGACAGCGCAGCCCTCTGAAAGTCGATTTCCGACTTGCGGCCAACCTCGGCAAACGCCACCCTGCCCCAACAACAAGGGAAGGTCCGGAAGATGACACGCATCAAGGCCGCCGTGTGCCATGAATTCGGCGCTCCGCTGAGCATCGAAGAGATCGAGATTCGCCCGCCCGAGGGCAGTGAGGTCGAGGTTAAGCTGGCAGCCTGTGCCGTCTGCCATTCCGATATTTCCTATGCGGACGGGGCCTGGGGCGGCTCGCTGCCCGCCGTCTATGGCCATGAAGCGGCCGGGATCGTGACAGCCGTGGGGGATCAGGCCCGCGGTGTTTCCCTCGGTGATCGGGTCGTGGTTACGCTGATCCGGTCCTGCGGCACCTGCCCCAGCTGTTCCACCGCGAAACCCACCAATTGCGAAACGCCCTATGACGGCGATCATGGGCCCATCAGGACAGCAGATGGCAGCACGCTGCATCAGGCCATGGCCTGTGGCGGTTTCGCCGAGAAGGTTGTCGTCGATGCCTCTCAGGTGGTGACCCTGCCAGAGCAGATCGACCTCGACGTGGCCTCCCTAATCGCCTGCGGCGTGATCACCGGTGTCGGCGCCGTGGTCAATGCCGCCGGGCTGCGACCTGGACAGGACGTGGTGGTGATCGGAGCGGGCGGCGTCGGCCTCAACGCGATCCAGGGCGCGCGCATTGCCGGGGCACGTCGTATCGTTGCCGTCGACATGACCGAAGAGAAGCTGGCCGTCGCCCGTGACTTCGGCGCAACCGATGGCGTTCTGGCCAATGGCGAGGCCCCCTGGCACGATGCAAAGGCGGCCCTGGGTCGCGGGGCCGACGCGGTTCTGGTCACCGTGGGTGCGGCGGCAGCCTATGATGTGGCCCCGCGCTATCTGGCGCGCGGCGGCAAGGTCGTGATGGTCGGCATGCCCGCCACCGGCGCGACCTCGACCTACGAGGCCGGGAATTTCGCCGCCGCCGGGCAATCCATGATCGGCTCCAAGATGGGCGATGTGGTCATCAAGCGGGACATCCCGTGGATCGTCGATCTTTACCTGCAAGGCCGCTTGAAGCTGGACGAGTTGATCTCGAACCGCTGGCCGCTGGAACAGATCAACGAGGCCATCGCCGACACCAAGACTGGCACCGCCAAGCGCAACGTGATTGTCTTCGACACATGAAACTGCAAGACCTCGACATCATCGTCACCGCGCCGCCTGCGCCGGGCTGGGGCGGGCGCTACTGGATCCTTGTCAAGGTCACGACGGATACGGGCGTCACCGGCTGGGGCGAATGCTATGCCTCCTCCGTCGGGCCGGTCGCCATGCGGGCCGTCATCACGGACGTGTTCGAGCGGCACATGGCCGGTGAGAACCCCGAAAACATCGAGCTGATGTTCCGCCGCGCTTATTCGGCCGGCTTCACCCAACGCCCGGACCTGACCGTGATGGGCGCCTGGTCGGGGCTTGAAATCGCCTGTTGGGACATCTTGGGCAAGGACCGCGACCGGCCCGTTCATGCCCTGATCGGGGGGCGCATCAATGACCGGATCCGGGCCTATACCTACCTTTACCCCCGGCCGGATCATCCGTTGCCGGAATTCTGGGGTAGCGCCGACATGGCCGCCGAGGTGGCGCTGGAGCTGGTCGAAAAGGGCTATACGGCGCTGAAATTCGACCCCGCAGGTCCCTACACCATCCGGGGCGGGCATCAGCCCTCTTTGCATGACATCGAAACCTCGGTCGCGTTCTGCAAAGCCATCCGCGAGGCGGTCGGNCCCNGTGCNGATCTGCTTTTCGGCACCCATGGGCAATTCTCGACCTCTGGCGCGATCCGCATGGGCCAGGCCATCGACCCCTATCAGCCGCTCTGGTTCGAGGAACCGATCCCCCCTGACACGCCCGAGGAGATCGCCAAGGTCGCCGCCGCCGTGCGCACGCCCATTTCGACCGGCGAGCGCCTGACGACCAAGATGGAATTCCACGCCGCGCTAAAGGCCGGCGTGTCGATCCTGCAACCGGCCCTGGGGCGCGCGGGCGGCATCTGGGAGGGCAAGAAGCTGGCCACGCTGGCCGAGGCCTACAACGCGCAAGTCGCGCCGCATCTTTATGCCGGGCCGGTCGAATGGGCCGCCAATGTGCAGCTTTGTGCCGCCATCCCAAACCTGCTGATCGCCGAGACAATCGAAACGCCTTACCATGATGCATTGATCAAATCCGCGATCCGCGTCGAGGACGGATACATCCCCGTCCCAGCCGCACCGGGCTTGGGAATCGAGGTGGATGAGGCCCTGGCCCGTGCCAACCCCTATGAGGATGACGGCCTGCATCTGCAAATGCAGGAACAGCCGATCAGCTACAGCGCGCCGAACCTTTTCGCGGGTGGGGCGCCGGTCAAGGACCAAGGTTAGCCGGCAAGAGGCGCTGGAGGCCGACAATGACGGCCTCGCCACCGAAGCCGCACAGGCTATTGCGCGGTTACGAACTGCAAACCCGCCATGAGACCTGTGACGCGGTGAACCAGAAAACCGTGCGCCTTCGTGCCTCGATCGAAGCTAGCCACCGCCGCATCATCGACCTGAAACAGGGCCCGGCGGGGCTTTCCAATCGGCTGCCCTTGCGTCAAGATTTCCAGATGA
>PR_CR_10_Liq_1_inCRDRAFT_1000729_pt1 | contig 19946 bp, 20 predicted proteins | sample PRCRCaboRojoPR_3_FD_10241 | JGI IMG/M metagenome (IMG submission 10241)
TGCCAGAATGACCGGAGTAATCACGTTTCCTCCTCCGTTATGATGCGCCGGGGCGCGCAGGTGATAGCCTGGCCCGACTGCAACAGGCCGTTTTGGGTTCGTTAGCATGTTGCAAATGGATTTGGCACCTATAGACGTGATGCAAACACGATTTCGGAGGGGTCATGGCCAAGGCGCTTGTCACCGGATCTGCCGGGTTCATCGGCTATCACCTGTCGCGGCTTTTGCTGGACGAGGGGATCGAGGTCATCGGGCTGGATGCCATGACCGATTATTACGACGTTCGACTCAAGGAACGGCGGCAGGCGAATCTTCTGCAATCGGCAGGGTTTCGGGCGGTGAATGACCGGCTGGAAACCGAGGGCCTGTTACACGATCTTCTGGCCGAGGAACGGCCCGATTTCGTCATCCACCTCGCCGCGCAGGCCGGGGTGCGTTACTCCATCGAGGAACCGCGCTCTTACGTGGATGCCAATATCATAGGCACCTTCAACCTGTTGGAAGCAGTGCGGGCGACGCCGGTGAAGCACCTGCTGATGGCGTCGACCTCGTCGGTCTACGGGGCCAACACAGACATGCCCTATGCCGAGACGCACAAAGCCGACACCCAGATGTCCTTCTATGCGGCAACCAAGAAGGCGAACGAGGCAATGGGCCATTCCTATGCTCATCTCTACGGCATTCCGACGACCATGTTCCGGTTCTTCACGGTCTACGGGCCCTGGGGTCGGCCCGACATGGCCTTGTTCAAGTTCACCAAGGCAATCCTGAACGGCGACCCGATCGACGTGTACAACCACGGGGACATGCGCCGCGATTTCACCTATGTCACCGACCTTGTGCGTGGGATCCGGCTGTTGATGGACGCCACGCCCGAACGCCCCGAGGGTGAGGTTGCAGAGGGCGACAGCCTGTCACCGGTCGCCCCCTATCGCGTGGTCAATATCGGCAACTCGGAACCGGTCCAGTTGATGGCCTTCATCGAGGCGGTCGAGGCCGCCACGGGCCGGACCGCCGAAAAGAACTTCATGGACATGCAGCCGGGTGACGTGCCTGCGACCTGGGCGGATGGAACCTTGTTGAAGGATCTGACCGGTTATCGCCCGCAAACCCCGGTGACAGAGGGCGTGGCGCAATTCGTAGCCTGGTACAGGGATTATTACGCGGTCTGAGCAAGGTGCTTGGCAGCCGCCCGACCCGCCCAGCGCCCCGTCGCCATGCAGGCGGTCAGGAGGTATCCCCCTGTCGGGGCTTCCCAGTCCAGCATCTCGCCGGCCGCAAAGACTCCGGGCCGGTCGCGTAACATCAGCTCCGGTGTCAGCGCATCGAAGCGCACGCCACCCGCCGTCGAGATCGCCTCGTCCATCGGGCGCAACCCGGCATGCCGGACCGGCAGCGCCTTGACCGTTCTTGTCCATTCGGATCGCGGGAGGCCCGCCCCGCCAGTCATTTCGAAGAAGAATGCGGCCTTGGCAGGTGGCAGTTTCAGCGTGTTCTTCAGCCAATGCGCCAACCGCGCCTTGGCAGGAAGGCGCGCGGTCAGCGCCCCGGCGTCAAGATCGGGCACCAGATCGACAGTCAGGGGCAGGCCCGCCCGCAAGGCCGGGGTCAGGCCGTATACGCCGCCCCCTTCCAGCCCCCGCGCACTGATCACCGCCTCGCCCCGCGAGGCAAGATCGCCCGCACGCCATTCAACGGCTTTCAGCGGCGCACCCAGATGGGGCGCCATGTGATCGGTCCAATCGACCGCAAGCGCGGCATTCGAAGGCGCAAAGGGCGCTACCTCGGAAAGCCAGTCTGCCCAGGCCCCATCCGAGCCAAGCCGCGCCCAGGACGCACCCCCGCAGGCCAGAACAATCGCGCGCGGATGCAAGGCGACCGGTCCGTCCGGCGTCTCGAATTGCGGCGCACCTGATGGGTCCCAGCCTGTCCAGCGCCAGCGTCGCCGAAGTGTCACCCCCTGTGCCTCCAACTGGCCCAACCAGGCCCTGAGCAGCGGTGACGCCTTCATGGCCTTGGGAAAGACGCGCCCCGTCGTCCCGGTGAAGAGCGGCTGGCCCAGCGCCTCGGCCCAGTTCATGACCTCGGGCGGTCCGAACTCTGCCAGGATCGGGCGAAGGACCTCGGCCCGACCATCATAGGCCGACAGGAAGCCCTCGAACGGTTCGTTCTTGGTCAGGTTCAGGCCCGACTTGCCCGCCATCAGGAACTTGCGTGCCGGCGATGGCATCGCCTCGGCAATCGTCACAGAGTGGCCCGCCGCGGCCAGTTCCCCGGCCGCCATCAGGCCCGCTGGCCCAGCCCCGACGATCAGCGCATCGCTCAAGTCTCCGCCCTGGGGAAACCGCCCTTGATCTCGACCACGCGCTGCGGGAACGGGATCTCGATGTCATGGGCCTTGAGGGCGTTCCAGATCGCGAACAGGACCTGGCTGGTATATTTGTGCCGCCCGTCATCAATGCCGTTCACCCAGAACTCACAGGCGAAATCGATTCCCGAGTCGCCAAAGCCGCGCAGCTCACAATCGGGGGCCTCCGGCTCGGACAGGACGAAATCCAACTCGGCCACCGCCTTTTCGATGATGTCGGGGATCAGGTTGATATCCGTATCATAGCTGACCGAGAAGGGTGCCTCGTAGCGGTTTGCACTGCCCTGGTCGGAATAGTTCACGACGCGGGTGACGATGAAATCCTCGTTCGGAACCACGATCCAGCGGCCGTCGAAGGTTTCCAGGATCGCCGCCCGCGCGGTCATCTTGACGATTGTGCCCGCCTCGCCGCCGTCCAGTTCGACATAGTCGCCAACTGTCGCCTGACCCTCCAGCAGCAGAATGATCCCGGAAATGAAATTCGAGGCGATCTTCTGCAGGCCGAAACCGATCCCGACGCCGAGCGCACCGGTCAACACGGCCAGCGAGGTCAGCGGGATACCCATGATGTTCATCACCAACAGGAAGGCGATCCCGAAAATGGCGATCTCGGCGGCCTTGGCGGCCAGCTGACGGGTGGCCGGGCGCATGTCCCGCTGTTTCTCGATCAGCGCCACCGATTGGTCGTTCGACCAGCGCCCGAACCAGAACATCACCGCCGCGACCACGATGAATTGCAGCGCCTTGAGCACCGAGAAGGACAGGTTGCCCAATGGCACGACCGTGGAATCGAGCCATGTCATCACCGGCCCGATCAGGCCGACGACATAAAGCGCGGCAACGGGAACCAGCACGAACTTGCCCAGAACCTTGAGGAACGGATCCTTCAGCATGTCGCGGGCGAAGGCCTGCACTGCGAGGAACAGGAAAACCCGCTTGCCGAAAGCAATGATCGCGCCGGATCCGAACAGCGACCGCGTCACCTGTTCCCCCACCGCGGTCAGCGCAAAGGCCAATAGCGGCAGCAGAAGGGGCAGAAACAGCAGGACGAACCGCCTGGTCTTGGCAAGGATGTTCACCGCCTCCTCGGGCGGGGTCAGCAGCTTTTCGATGCGGGGGTTGGCCTTTCGCGTGATCACAAGGGCCGCAAGATAGGCGACGACCAACAGCGTCAGCTGTGACCAGAAGGCGGGGCTGAGCAACCAATCGCGCGCCACCTCCACCCAACCCATGACCATTGGCCCATACTCATTCCAGATCGACTCGAACATGGTTTACCCCTTGAACCCTTGGCGTATCGGGACAGGGTCTTACACTAGCTTCATGAACAGCGAAACGCCCATCTGCGCGCTATGCGGGCGGCCAATTCCGCCGGAAGCGCCGCAAAGCCTGCATCACCTCGTGCCCAAACTCAAAGGCGGCAAGGGCGGGCCGACAGTTCTGCTGCATCACATCTGCCACAAGGAGATCCACGCAACCCTGAGCGAGGCCGAGCTGGCCCGCGCCTACAACACCGTGGAGACCCTGCGCGCCCATCCCCGGCTGTCGAGGTTTATCAGCTGGGTCCGCAAACGCCCTCCCGGGTTCAATTCCCGAAGCAAGGGCGGCCGGCGCAAACGATAAGGCACGGCCGGCAAGCCCTAGATCATCCCTTTGATTGCCGTAACGTGGTCGGCCCTGGCAGCAAGAACATCTGCGGCAATCGCCCGTGCCTCGTCCGCCGGGGCGTCGCAAATCCGGTCCACCAGGCCAAAGGCAAACGCGTCGTCAGCCGCGATCTTCTGTCCGCCCATGAGGATCAGCTTGGCCCGCGCGGGGCCGACCAGCGCCGACAGGCGGCGCGGATCGGTCGGTTGCGGAAGGTAGCCCAGCTTCATCACCGGGTAGAAGAACTTTGCCCCCGGCACGCAGAGTCGCAGGTCGCAGGCCAACACCATTCCCATGGCGCCCCCGGCGACGGTGCCGTTGAGCGCAGCGACGGACAGCCCACGAAATTCGGCAACGGCCCATGACAAACGTTCCCATTGCGGCGACAGGGCAAGCCCCCCGGCCTTGACCTCGTCCAGGTCGGCCCCGGCGCTGAAGACCTTGCCCTCACCTGTCAGGACCAGCACCTTTTCACGCGCCTCGGATACTGCATCGGCCAGCGTCGCCAGCATATCTTCGGTCAGGGCATTCGCCTTGTCGGGCCGGTTCAGCGTCAGGGTCAGAACATCCCCATTGCGGTCGATTTCGATCATGACAGCCCCACCTTTCGACGCACGTCTTCGTCACGCAACGATACATCGTCCCCCAGCCACGCATCGGCCTCGGCCCCGCACATCCAGACCATCGCCTTCGCGGGCCAGTCGGGCGGGATATGGTCGGACCAGTCAAGCTGGCTGACCGGGTTGATCCCTGATGCCTTGATTTCCCGTTGCATCTCGGTGGCGACTGTCCCGGGGGATAGGCCAAGGGCACGAATGCCCTTGTCGCGGTATTCCTTGTCCACCGACCGGGTCAGCATGTAGGCGCCCGCTTTCGAGGCGCAGTAGTGCGACCAGGCCTCGACCGGGTTATGTGCCGCGCCCGATGATACGGTCAGGATCGTGCCGCCGCCCTGGTCCAGCATGTGCGGCAGGACCGCGCGCATCCCGTTGAACACGCCCTTGAGGTTGATGTCGATCACCTTGCCCCATTCCTCGGGGTCGGCCTCGGCCAGGTGGGAAATCGGTTCGATGACCCCGGCATTGCCCACAAGAACATCGATCCGGCCAAAGGTCTTCAAGGTCGCATCGACGGCCGCCTGCATTTCCCAGAACCGGCTGACATCACAGGGAATGGCGATTGCCGCGGGGCCGATCTCACCGGCCAGCTCGGCGATCCGGTCCTCGGACCGCGCCAGCAGCGCCACCTTGGCACCCGCCTCTGCAAAAGCGCGCGCGGCCTCTGCGCCGATACCACGGCTGGCGCCGGTGATCAGCACCACCTTGCCATTCATCGTCTTGTCACTTGCGTCCTGCATGTTTTCGACACCTCTCGATTGCCTGCGCCAGGGAATTGATATCCCGACCTTGACCCGGAGGACAGGGCTTGGAAAGCTTGGTCCTGAATTCTTGATAGGAGCACCCGTGATATGACGAAACCGATTTTCCTGCGCGCCGGCAGCCTCGGGGCCGCCCTGTTGTGCAGCACAGCCGCCTACGCCGATGTCACCGCCCAGCAAGTCTGGGACAACTGGAAAACGCAGATCGAGGTCTACGGAGACGGTGGCGTCACAGTCGGGAATGAATCCATGTCCGGCGACACCCTGACCGTCGAGACCCTGACACTGTCCATGTCAGACGACGACGTGACCGTGAATTCCGAGATGGGGCCGCTCACTTTCACCGAACAGGGCGATGGAACGGTGCGTGTGGGAATGCCGGAAAGCTATCCGATGAGCCTGGAGATCGAGGGCAGCCCCGTGGAACTGACCATCAGCAACGAGGGACTGGACATCGTCGCCTCGGGCACGCCCGACGCATTGTCTTATGCGCTGGTGGCTGACAGCTATTCCATCACGGTGGACAGTGTTGGCGGCGAAATCGAGGAAGAGGTCCTGCTGAACGCCGCCACGATCACGATGGAAGTCATCAGTGGCGATTACATCGTGCGCAGCGGTGACCTACAGAACATGGACTATTCCCTGACCATGGCCGGTGTCGATATCAATGTCGACTTGCGCGAAAAGGGCGGGTCCGGCGTGATTCAATTCAACGGCGACATGGCTGACCTGATGCTTGCCGCCAAGCTGGCCATGCCGATGGATATGGACATGGATGCGCCCGAGACCATGTTCGCGGACGGCTTCGCCTTCGAAGGGGGCTATTCGATCGGTGCCGCCCAATATGATTTCAATATCGACGCCGACGGCGAATCCGCTTCTGGCAATGTCAGTACGGACAGCACCGCCCTGTCGGTGTCCGCGGATTATGACGGCATGCTCTACCAAAGCGAAAGCACCGGCATCGCCCTCGACATGACGATCCCTGAAGAGCTGCCCTTCCCCATCCAGGCTTCGATGTCGACCTTCGGCTTCACCATGGATGTGCCCCTCAGCCAGGCGAACGCCCCGCGCGGGTTCGAACTGGGCTTCGAGTTGCGCGACCTTGCCGTGGGCGACGGTCTGTGGAACCTGTTCGATCCCGGTGAAATCCTGCCGCGCGATCCGGCCACCGTGGCACTGAACCTGACGGGCAATGTCACGCCCTTCTTCGACTTCATGGATCCCGAGCAGGCCCAGGCGGCCGCCATGGCAGACCTTCCCGGTGAAATCCATGACGTGACGCTGAACGACCTTACGATGCGTGTTGCCGGTGCCGAGGTCATGGGCGAAGGGGCCTTCACCTTCGACAACACCGATTTCCAGACGATCCCCGGCATGCCACGCCCTGAGGGCCAGGCGGATTTCCGGATCAACGGGGTCAACGGCCTGATCGACAAACTGATCCAGATGGGCCTGATCCCCGAGGACCAGGCGATGATGCCGCGCATGATGCTCGGCATGTTCGCAACGCCGGTGGGCGATGACCAACTGACCTCGACCATCGAGATCAACGACCAGGGCCACATCCTGGCCAATGGACAGCGTATCCAATAACGCTGGAATACCACGATCGGGCGGGGCGGCCGGGCAACCGGACGCCCCGCTTGCCGTTCCGGGGCGCACTTGCGGTAACTCGGCGGTCGGACTACCTGTGTGACGATCCATGAGGTGCAGATGACACATTCCCTTCCCGACCTGGCGGACCGCCTCTTGCAGGCTGCCAAATCCGCCGGGGCCGACGCCGCCGATGCCATTCTCGTTGCAGGGGCCTCTGCCTCGATCGACGTGCGGGCTGGCGCCCTCGAACAGGCAGAACGCGCCGAAAGCACCGATCTTGGGCTGCGTGTCTTCATCGGGAACCGGCAGGCCAATGTCTCGGCCTCGGACACCAAGGACGAGACGATCCGCGAAATGGCGGAACGCGCCGTCACCATGGCCCGTATTGCCCCCGAAGATCCTTATGCGGGGCTTGCCGCACCCGAACAGCTGGCGACGGACCTTGATACCGAACGGCTGGACCTTGTCGATGGCAGCCCCGAACCCGACCCCGCCAGGCTGCAATCCTGGGCCGAAGAGGCCGAGGCCGCCGCATTGGCGGTTGACGGTGTCACGCAGGTCCAATCCGCCAGCGCCACCTATGGTAGCCGATCCGTGCACTTGGCCACCAGCGCCGGGTTCTCGGCCGGATATGATGGCACCGGGTGTTCCGTCTCGTGCGTCGCCATCAGCGGCACGGGCACCGGCATGGAACGCGACTACGATTTCGACAGCCGCACCCACATGGCCGACCTGCGCAGCCCGGCCGAGATCGGCCGCCGCGCCGCCGAGCGTGCCGTGGCCCGGCATGGCGCCCGCAAGCCGGCGACGGGCAGCTACCCGGTTCTGTTCGATGAACGCATTTCAAGCAGCCTGATCGGACACCTGTTGCAGGCGATCAACGGAACCGCCATCGCGCGCGGGTCGTCCTGGTTGCTGGACGGGTTGGGCAAAGAGGTTCTGCCAACTGACCTGTCGCTGGTCGAAAGACCCGCACCGCGCCCGCGTGCAGGGCTCGCGCCTGTTCGATGCAGAGGGGCTGCCGACGCGGCGGCGCGCCATCGTCGAAAACGGCGTTCTGACCGGCTGGACCCTGGACCTTGCGACAGGCCGCAAGCTGGACATGGACAGCACCGGCAACGCTGCACGCGGCGTATCCGCCCCGCCATCTCCGGGCGTCACCCATGTGGCCCTCACTCAAGGCGAGCGCAGCCGCGAGGACCTGATCGCCCAGATGGGCACCGGGTTGCTCGTCACGTCGATGATCGGATCGACCATCAACCCCAATACCGGGGATTATTCTCGCGGCGCCTCGGGGTTCTGGGTGGAGAATGGCGAGATTGCCTATCCGGTCAACGAATGCACCATCGCGGGAAACCTGCGCGACATGCTGCGCCGGATCGTGCCCGCCAATGATGCGCAAACGCATCTTAGCCGGGTTGTTCCCTCGCTTCTCATCGATGGGTTGACCCTTGCCGGTAATTGACGACCTCACCCTGCTGGAGCAGGCCGCGCAAGAGGCCGGCGACATCGCTCTGCGGCATTTCCGGGCCGATCCACAGGTCTGGGAAAAGGACAACGCCGCCGGTCCCGTGACCGAGGCCGACCTGGCCGTGGACCGCTATCTGCGTGACAAGCTGCTGACCGCGCGCCCCGGCAATGGCTGGCTGTCGGAAGAAACCGAGGACGATGCCGACCGTCTGAGCGCCGATCACGTCTTCATCATCGACCCGATCGACGGCACACGCGCCTTCATCGACCACAGCGAGGACTGGGCGCTGTCGCTTGCCGTGGCCGAACGGGGCGCCATTTCGGCCGCGGTGGTCTACCTGCCGGCGCGGGGGCTGCTGTATCGGGCTGCACGGGGGCGCGGGGCGACGCTGAACGGTGCCCCGATCACCGTCACCGGAACACAGGATGCGACAGGGGCCGAGGTTCTCACGACCAAACCGAACCTTGCCCCCGGGTTCTGGCGCGGGCCAGTGCCCGGCTTTCGCCGCAGCTTTCGCACCTCACTGGCCTATCGGCTCTGCCTTGTGGCCGAGGGCCGGTTCGATGCCATGCTGACCCTGCGCCCGACATGGGAATGGGACGTGGCCGCCGGAAGCCTGATCGTGGCCGAGGCCGGCGGCACCGCGACCGATGGCAATGGCGGACCCGCCCGGTTCAACAACCCGCATCCGCAGATTGCGGGCATGGTCGCCGGAGGCGCCTTGCATGGGGCGCTGATGGGGGAGTTGCGCCGCGATCTTTCCCAGCCCGGTCCCTTTACGCTGCCCGGTTGACCCCCTAGGGTCTGCCGCAATCGCAGCAATGGCAGGAGCATGGCAATGGCCCAGCGCCTTCATCTGGTGTTCGGTGGCGAACTCGTCGATCCAACCAAGAACACCTTCAAGAATGTCGAGGATATCCACCTTGTCGGCATCTACCCCAACTACGACGCCGCCTATGACGCCTGGAAGGCCGAGGCGCAGCGCACCGTGGACAATGCCCATATGCGCTATTTCATCGCCCACCTCCATCGACTACGCGAAGAGGGCACCGAGGCCTCCCCGACGGAGGAGCTGGGCTGAACGGCCAAGCGACGGGCCAGATCCGCGATGACCACCCATCCCCTTGTCTGGATCGGTTGCGACGATGCCTCGAACCTGGCCGCCGCGGTCGCGCTGGCCCGGCACCTGATCGGGTCCGAAACCGAGATGCGCCTCTTGCTGGGCGCCCCACATGGGGACCTGGATCAACTGAGGTTGCTGGACTGCCCCAGGATCGAGGCAACCGGTCTCCCGGCCGATAACGGCGCCTCCGTGCGCAGCTTTCTAGATGACAGCGCACCGTCTGTCGTGGTCTGGTTCGGCGGGCCGCGCCCGACCCTGATGAATACGGTCGCCAAACGCGAAATCCCGGCCATCCTGGTCAATACCCGCCTGGACCAGCTCCGCCCACGCGGGTTGCTTGTGCGAAACCGCATCCTGCGACAGCCGCTCTCCGCCTTCGCACGGATACTCGGAGTCGATGGCGCCACCAGCAGCTGGCTGCAAAAGATGGGCATTCCCGCCAGCCGGATCAGCGTGACCGGCCCGCTGCAGGAGGACGCCGACCCGCCCGAACATGACCCGAACGAGCTGACGGTCATGGCCGAAGCGGTCGGAAGCCGGCCGGCCTGGTTCGCCGATGCGGTCGTGCCCGGCGAAATCGCCCAACTGGTTGCCGCGCACAAATCCGCCAGCCGCCGAAGTCACCGCTTGCTGATGATCATAACACCAAGGGATATCGCCGACGGACCTGACTTCGTCCGGCGACTGTCGCGCGCGGGTCTGCGCACAGCGCTCCGCTCGGCCGATGAGCCGCCGCAAGAGGACATCCAGGCCCTTGTCGCCGACATGCCGGGCGAAGCCGGGCTCTGGTATCGCATCGCGCCGGTCAGTTTCATGGGTGGCACCTTGTCGGGCCCCGACGGGCCACCGCCCTTCCCAGCCGCCGCCGTCGGCTCCGCTGTTCTGCACGGCCCGTTCACGCAGCCTTGGCAAACCCAGTACCGCCGCCTGTCGCAAGCCGGCGCCCTGCGCAAAGTGCGCAGCGGCTCTGAACTGGGTGTCGCCCTGGGCGAATTGATCGGTCCGGAACGGCCTGCGACCATGGCTCATGCCGGTTGGGAAGAGGTTACCCGAAGTTCGATGGATTATCGCGACCTGAGCATGGTGATCGAGGACGCGGTCCTTGACGGGATGGTGCAGTGATGCGGGCGCCGGCCTTCTGGGACAGGGACCCGTCGCATCCCGGCCTGCTGGCGCGCCTGTTGGCGCCTTTGGGTTGGCTTTACGGCACCTTGACCGCGCGGCGCGTGGCCCGAGCCCCGGCATACCGGGCGCAGGTGCCGGTGATCTGTATCGGCAACATCAATGCCGGAGGGACCGGCAAGACACCGACGGTCATCGCGCTGTGCCAGCACATCGGGCGGACCGGAAGCGCGGTTCACGTGGTCAGCCGTGGCTATGGCGGCCAACTTGCAGGGCCGGTGCAGGTCGATCCGACGCGCCACGGGGCGGACGCGGTCGGGGACGAGCCGCTGTTGATTGCCGCCTTCGCACCGGTCTGGGTGTCAAAGGACCGGGCCGCGGGCGTGCGCGCCGCAGAGGCAGCGGGCGCGGATGTCATCGTAATGGATGACGGGTTCCAGAACCCGGCCGTGGCCAAAGACCTGTCAATCGTGGTAGTCGATGCGGTCAAGGGCTTCGGAAATGGGCGGGTCCTGCCTGCGGGGCCGCTGCGCGAACCGGTCCCTGCAGGGCTGGCGCGGGCCGATGCCCTTCTCGTGATCGGTGCACCGGCACATCGCGAGGCATTTGCGCCCGACCTGCCGGATCACTGCCTGCGGCTGGACGCTGCGCTGACCCCCCTGCCCACCGGAATGCCCTGGCAAGGGATGCGCGTCCTGGCCTTTGCCGGGATCGGCCACCCTGAAAAATTCTTTGCCACCCTGCGCGGTCTCGGGGCCGAATTGGTGCGTGGCGAGGCGCTGGAAGATCACCAACCGCTGACGGATGCGTTGATGCTGCGCCTGGAAAAAGAGGCGGCCTTGCTGAACGCGCAATTGGTCACGACCGAAAAGGATGCGGTCGCCTGCCGGCCGCCTTCCGGCAGAAGGTCATCACCCTTCCGGTGCGCCTGGACCTTGAAGATTGGTCGGCACTGGATGACAGGCTGGATGCGCTCTTGGGTCAGGACTCTGCCAGATCCTGATCCTGGCCCAGGCGCGGCGCGGCGCGATCCGTCGCAAGATCCGCCCCGGAAAACCGGATCGGCGCCCGCACGCCCGGCACGCCTTCGGGGTCGATACGAAGCCCCCGCGCCACGACTTGCGGGTCGGCGAAGACCTCGGCCATGTCATTGATCGGCCCGGCGGGCACGCCCGCGCCCTCGCAGGCCGCTAAAAGGTCCGCCTTGGTCCATTCGGCCATGGCTTGGGCCAGTTGGCCCACCAGAAGCTCTCGCTTTTCGAGCCGCGCCGGGTTGGTGGCGAACCGGGCATCGCCCGCCAGTCCGGCTAGGCCAAGAAGGTCGCAGAACCGTCGGAATTGCCCGTCATTGCCCACGGCGATGATCACGTAACCATCGGCGCAGTCAAACACCTGATAAGGGACGATGTTAGGGTGCGCATTGCCGAGTCGTTTCGGCGCATCGCCCGTGGCCAGGTAGTTCATCGCCTGGTTGGCCGTGGTGGCAACGGCCACGTCCAGAAGCGCCATGTCGATATGTTGCCCTTCACCAGTTCGGGCACGCTGGTGCAAGGCGGCCAATACCGCGTTGCTGGCGTAGAGTCCGGTCAGGATATCCGTCACGGCAACACCGACCTTCTGCGGCTGGCCGTCGGGCTCTCCTGTGACCGACATCAGGCCAGACATGCCCTGGATGATGTAGTCATAGCCCGCACGCGCGGCATAAGGCCCATCCTGCCCAAAACCGGTGATCGAACAATAGATCAGGCCGGGATTTACGGCCTTCAGACTTTCGTAGTCCAGCCCGTATTTCGCCAGCCCGCCCACCTTGAAATTCTCGATCACCACGTCTGCCTCGGCGATCAGGCGCTTGGCCGTTGCCAGGTCCTCGGGTGCCTTGAAATCCAGCACCACCGACCGTTTACCCCGGTTGCAGCCATGGAAATAGGCAGCCGATCGGTCTTGATCTCGCTCGATGAAGGGCGGGCCCCAATGACGGGTATCATCGCCGGCCGGGGCTTCGATCTTGATCACCTCGGCCCCAAGGTCGCTTAACAACTGACCCGCCCAAGGCCCGGCAAGGATGCGGGCCAGTTCCACGACCTTGAGACCGTCCAGAGGTGTCATTCGGCGGCGTCGGCCTCGGCCAGCTTCTCGTCCAGGATCGCGGCGAAATCATCATAGGACATGTTGGAATACTTCTCGCCATTGATGACAAAGCTGGGCGTGCCCTGGACGTCGTCGGCCTCGGCATTGGCCAGATACCAGCCATAGAGGTTCTGCGCGGTCTCGCCGTCAGTGAGGCAGGCATCGAGGTCTTCGTCGGTCAGGCCGGCAACCTTGCCGATCCGGCGCAGGTCCGAAATGATCTCTTCGCCGCTTTCGCGACGAGCCCATTCATCCTGGCGCTCATAGATCAGGTCGGTGATCCCGAAGAACCGTTCCTCGCCACCACAACGGGCCACCATCGACGCCCACAGGCCGGGACGGTCGAAATAGACCTCGCGATAGACGAAACGCACCTTGCCGGTGTCGATGTAATTTTCCTCGATCTGGGGATACTGGTTATCGTGGAAATTCGCACAATGGGGGCAGGTGAACGAGGCGTATTCGATCACCTCGACCGGGGCATCCTCGGCCCCTTTGACCATCTCGATGATCTGGCTGGCGTCGTATTCGGCATCCTGGGCCAGCGCGGCCCCCAGAACCGGATCGGCCGGAACGGCGGGACGGGACAGGAACCATGCACCACCGGCAACGGCGGCGACAGCGACAGTGGCGAGGAGGGCATTTTTCATGGGATCTCTTTTCACTTATCTGGTGTTACGCTTGCTAAGCACATTGGTGCCCAGCGCTTCAAGGGCAAGTCTCAGACTGTCATCGCCCACATCACCGGCAATCTCTTGCGCGGTATGAATCGTGGACGGGTCCGGTGCCTGCGATTTCCTGGGGGCAGGATCGAAGGCCAGCTGCCCCTCGGCAAAGCCGGTCGGCGCGGTCTGGGTGATGTGAATGCGTGCGATTGCGTTGTAACCGTAGCAGGCGTTCACCTTTTCGCGGATCTGGGCTTTCTGCATTTCCAGCATCGGCGCCTGCGCGCCACTGGTCAGCAACGAGAGCGTCGCGCCCATTCCACCCTGGGCATAGCTGACCTTGACCGGATGGCAGACCTTCGCGGTAGCCTCACCGACGATCTCGGACCAATGGGTCAGAAGGCGGGACACGGCAAAACCACGTGATTCCGAGGCAGAGCGAATCCGCCCCTGCATCAACGTCGCCGCGCGGGAAAAGCCGCGCGTGGTGCCGGTTTTGCGTGGTTGTTTCATCGTCGCACCCTAGTCTAAGCCTATGTGCGGCAGACGCCAGAGAAACCCGGTCGGGGCAGGAATAAAGAATGCGTGACACGTTGTTATCGGAACACCTGCTGGCTTGGTATGACCGGCACGCGCGCGACCTGCCTTGGCGGGTGGGGCCTGCGGACAGGGCCGCAGGTATCCGGCCCGACCCCTATCGCGTCTGGCTGTCCGAAATCATGTTGCAGCAAACCACTGTCGCCGCCGTGCGGTCCTATTTCCATGCTTTCACGACGCGCTGGCCCAACGTCGCGGCCCTGGCCGCCGCCGAGGATGCCGATGTCATGGCCGCATGGGCCGGGCTGGGCTATTACGCCCGCGCCCGCAACCTTCTGAAATGCGCGCGGCAAGTGGTGACGGAGCACGGCGGACGTTTCCCGGAAACCCGCGAGGCGCTGCTGACGCTGCCCGGCATCGGCCCCTATACCGCCAGCGCCATTGCCGCCATCGCCTTCGACCAGCCGGCCACGGTGGTGGATGGTAACGTGGAACGGGTCATGGCCCGACTGCACGACGTTCAGACCCCGCTGCCCACGGCCAAGAAAGAGCTTACCGCGCTCGCTGAACGCCACACACCCAACGATCGGCCCGGCGACTATGCCCAGGCGGTGATGGACCTTGGCGCCACGATCTGCACCCCGAAATCCCCGGCATGCGGCATCTGCCCCCTGCGGGAAGACTGTGACGCCCGCCGCGCCGGCCATGCCGCCGAGTTGCCCCGCAAACTGCCCAAGAAGCCCAAGCCCACCCGCCATGGAATCGCCTATATCGCCCGGCGCGACGACGGGGCGTGGCTTCTGGAAACCCGGCCCGACAAGGGGCTTCTGGGCGGCATGCTGGGCTGGCCCACCACGGACTGGAGCGATGACCCGGCCCCGGCCCCGGCCCCGCCCTTGCCTGCGGATTGGCAGACACTGGATGCCGAGGCGCGGCACACATTCACCCATTTCCACCTGCGGCTGGCGGTGCAGATCGCGACGGTCCCGGCCACCTCGGCGCCGGATCGCGGACAATTCCACCCCGCGAACAGCTTTCGCCCCGCCGACCTGCCCACGGTCATGCGAAAGGCCTTCGATTTGGCCGCCGCGACGCTGCGTGACCTTTGAGCTTGGCGCTGGATGCAATACGGTTGGCGTGAAGCCCCACGAGGTAGAGTGCCATGGCGACAAGTGACCAAATCCCGAACAGCGAAATGACCCGGATCGGTCGCGCATTGCCCTTCTGGGCCTCCCTCATGCTTGTGCCGCTGGCCTGGGTTGCGGCCCTTAAGGGGGGATGGTTCATCGCACTTCTACCGCTGGCGACCTGGCACCTGTTCACGGTGCTGGACGCGATCCTTGGCCGATATACCGAAAATGCCGACCCGGAGACCGACACCTCGGACCTGTTCTGGTATCGTGCAATCACGCTGATCTGGACACCGATCCAGTTCCTGACAATTTTCGGCATCCTGGTCTACGTCATCCGGACCGGCCATCTGCACTGGGCCGAGGAATGGCTGCTTTTCGCCGCACTCGGCATCGCGTCGGGCACGATCGGGATCAACTATTCCCACGAATTGCTGCACCAGAAACCGAAACTCGAACGCTGGTTGGGCGACATTCTGCTGGCCATGGTGATGTATTCGCATTTCCGGTCCGAGCACCTTCTGGTGCATCATCGCTATGTCGGCACGCCGCGCGACCCGGTCACGGCCCGCTATAACGAGGGCTTCCACCGGTATTTCCCCCGCGTTCTGCGAGAATGCCCGCCCTCGGCCTTTCGTGCCGAAAAGGCCATGCTGGCGCGCAAGGGGCTGCCCTGGCACCACCTCTCGAACCCATTTTGGCGCTACGCCGCGCTGCAACTGGCCTTCGTTCTTCTAGCGCTCTGGGTCGGCGGGCTCTGGGGTCTGTTCCTGTTCCTGACCCAGGCCTTCTGGGCCGTCTTCCAACTGGAACTGGTCAATTACGTTGAACATTATGGCCTGACGCGCAAACACCTGGGCGATGGCAAATACGACCATGTTCAGCCGCGTCATAGCTGGAACGCGGCGCACAAGGCATCGAACTGGCTTCTGATCAACCTGCAACGCCACTCCGATCACCATTACAAGCCCGACCGGCGCTTTCCGCTGCTTCAGAACTACGAAGAGGACGAGGCGCCGCAATTGCCCTATGGCTATCCGGTGATGACCGTCGCAGCGGTGATCCCGCCGCTTTGGCGCAAGATCATGAATCCGCGGGTCAAGGCCTGGCGCCGGCAATACTATCCCGAGATCGACGACTGGACCCCTTACAGGCTCGGCACCACTCCGATGCCGCGCGGCGCCAGTTGACCAATTCGGTCAGGGCTTGAGATCGTTGGACAATTGCCCGCTGACCCAGGCCCAACTGGACCGGCACATGTCTTCCAGGCTGCGCTTGGCCTCGAAGCCCAGCACGTCGCGCGCCTTTTCGGGTCGCGCCGTCAGAACCGCCACGTCCCCGTCCCGACGACCAACGATGTCGTAGGGCAGGTCCCGGCCACAGGCTTCGGAATAGGCGCGGACCACGTCGAGCACGGACGAGCCCTTGCCGGTTCCAAGGTTCACCGCATGGCTTTCGCCGGTCTCGATCAGGGCGGCGATGGACAGAACGTGGCCATCTGCCAGGTCCTCGACATGGATGTAGTCCCGCACGCCAGTGCCATCGGGCGTGTCGTAATCATCTCCGAAGACGCGCAACCTGGGCAAATCGCCCGTCGCCACCTTGGCGATATAGGGCATCAGGTTGTTTGGAAGGTCCGCCGGGTCTTCGCCGATCAGGGCTGATTTATGCGCGCCGACAGGATTGAAGTAGCGCAAAACACCCACGGCCCAGCGCGGATCGGCGGCCACCACCTGTTCCAGCGTCAATTCGCCGGTGATCTTGGTATAGGCATAGGGGGACGTGTAGGAGCGCGGGTGATCCTCGGGGATGGGCTGGATATCGCTTTCGCCATAAACAGTCGCCGAAGACGAGAACACGATGCGCCGAACCCCCGCCGCATCCATCGCGGACAAGAGGGTCAACAACCCGCCCACATTGGTATGGATGTAGTCCAAGGGCCTCTGCGTGCTTTCCCCCACGGCCTTGAGTGCCGCGAAATGCACAACGCCGTCGATCCGGTGTTCGGCAAACACCCGATCCAGCAGCGCGCGGTCCAGCACATCACCGCGATAGACGGTCACCGGCTGCCCCGTGATCCGTTCCAAACGGGCCGGAACATCGGCCTTGGCATTCGAGAAGTTGTCCAGAATCACGACGTCATACCCGGCCTCCACAAGGCCCACATAGGTATGAGACCCGATATAGCCCGCACCACCGGTCAGCAGAATTTTCGCCATGTCCGGACCCATCTTTAGAACTCGTCCCCTTCTTGTGCGGACAGCCGCACCGGATCAAGCGAAAGCGCAACGACCGGCAATGCGAAATAGGGACGTGATCCGCGTTCAACGGTGACGATGCCCAGAAGCCGCGCCCCGGGATCGTGCTGGCGCGCCGTTTCCAGAAGGTCATGGGCAAGCCCCTCGGCTTCGGTCAGGCGCGTGATCCCGATCAGCCGGGCGGCGCCTCCCATGGACTGGCCGGGCATGAAGGCAAAGTGATGCGCGCGGCCGTCAATCACGCGCATGGGGTGTTCTCGCCCAAGGGCGGCCGCGATGTGCCCGGCCTCGGTCCAGCCCGTCGCCGCGAGCAGATCGGCCCCGTTCAGGTGGCCGCTGGCCGCCATCGCGGCCCTTGTCTCTGCCATGGGGATCAGCGGCACGGAATTGTCCCATTCAGGCAGCGGGTCACTGGCGGCCGTCAGAAAGCCGGTCTGCACATGCAGCGCGATGCCCGCCAAAAGCAGATGAATGGGCACGGCAATGCCGATCAGCCACCGGCGCCCGCGGCCGTGCCCGCGCCTTGCGCGAGCCATACACCCATCAGCGGCAACAGGACCATCCAGCCGGGCATCGACCAATGCGGCAGCGTCCCGCCGCTGAACAGGTAGATCGCGTTGAACATCACGATCGGTCCCAGCGCGATCAGGATCAGCAGGCGCGCCACCGGATGGCGCCACAGGTCGCGCGACATCAGGCGCCCGACGCCCCAGACAAGGATAACCGGCAGAAGGTAAAGCGCCTGAGCCAGCACCATCAGCGCGAAATTGGCGGGGTTCACACCGCCCCCGGCCCGCCCGCCGTGAAACGCGAACGACGCCCATCCATTGCCGATATTCCACAGCAGGACCGGCAGCAGGCCGAGCATCGCCAGACCAACGGCCAGCCAGAAACCCGGCCGTGCCAGCCAGCCCCAGGCGCTGCGGGTCACGGCGATCCAGATCAGAAGGCTGATCGGCAACAATCCCGCCTGGTATTTCGAGGCCAAAGCCACGGCCAGGCACAGCCCGCCGAACACCCAAAGCCAAAAACGGTCGGTTTCCCCCTGCGCCAATCGGATCAGCGCATAAAGCGCCCCGGTCATCCCCGCATAGAGCGGCGCGTCCGGCAGGATCATCACGCCCGACAGGGCCATGAAGGGCGCCAGCGCCGCCAGCAGCGCGGTCCAAAGCCCGGCCTTCTCACCGCCCAATCGCCGGCCGCTCAGGTAAAGAAACCAGACAGCAAGCGTGCCAAGGGCAAGGTTCGGGATGCGATAGCCCAACGGACCGGCGGCGCCCAGAACGTCCTCGGCCAGGGCTGGCGCCCAGAAGCCCAGCGGCGGATGGTCATAGAAGCTGATGGAATAGCTCCGCCCGACGGCCAGCGCATAGGCCTCATCCGTGCCAAGTGGCAGGACGGCGGCGAAAAACACCCGCCACAGCAGCGACAGCGCAAGGATCCAAAGGATCGGGGCGATCCCTAATGGCCCGCGCGCCACCCCCATCGTCTAGCGCACCCGCCAGGTCACCAGCGCGCTGGCCACGAAGTTCCACAAGGCCCCCACGACGGCACCCGCGAAACTGGCCACGGCCCAGTTCGGCCAGGTCTCATACAGCAGTTCGGCCACGCCGACATTCGCAAGCGCGCCGATGAAACAGACCGCGTAGAAGGACAGCAGCCCACGAAACCAGGCCAGCCCCCGCAACATCCGGTCACGATAGGTCAGGATGTTGTTGAGCGCGAAATTCGAGGTCATGGCGACCCAGACGCCAAAGCTCTGGGCGATGTAGAAGGGAAACTCGGTTGCCCACAGGGCGAAGCGGACGGCGACCAATTGCACGGCGACGCCACTCAAGCCGACCATCAGGAACAGGATCAGGCGGATCGGGAAAATCCCGCCGGTCAGGCGCGACAGGATCAGCCCGAGAAATTCCAGGGTGATCGCCGTATCCATCTTGCTTTCGCCATGCTGGCGCGTGCGGAACTCATAGCCGACCTCGGCCACATTCCAGCGCCCGCGCGAGGCCGCCAGCATGTCGGCCAGAATCTTGAAACCCTGGGTCTGTAGGTCTGTGACGACCTCGTTGAACCGTTCGCGGCGGATCATGAAAAAGCCCGACATCGGGTCGCTGGCGCTGATTTTCAGAAGCCGCCGGGCCAGTTTCGTGGCCAGGTCGCTGCCCCATTCGCGCAGCGCGGACAGCCCACCGCTGGCCGAACCGCCCTCGACATGGCGCGAGCCGATGACCAGATCGACCTCGGACCTGTCGCGCAGAACGGCAAACATGTCGGCCAGCTTGGTCTCGTCATGCTGCAAATCGCCATCCATGACGGCAACCACCGGGCTGACCGAAGACAGGATACCCTCGATACAGGCACCGGCCAGCCCGCGCCGCCCGACCCGGTGCAACAGGCGCACGTCGCCGCGTTCGCGCGCCAGCGCCCGGACCTCTTTCGCGGTGCCGTCGGGGCTGTCGTCATCGACAAAGAGAACATTCCACCGGATGCCTGCCAGAGCCTTGTCCAGCAGATCCACCAG
>PR_CR_10_Liq_1_inCRDRAFT_1000730_pt1 | contig 19936 bp, 19 predicted proteins | sample PRCRCaboRojoPR_3_FD_10241 | JGI IMG/M metagenome (IMG submission 10241)
CTGGCGGCAACGCGCAGCGCTCGCCGGCACCCGCCTGCGTCGCACTGCCCGGGCTTGCTGCCGAGTGAAACTCGGCGGCCCCAGGCGTGCCTCCAGGCGCGCTCTCGGCACCGCTGCCTGCCGGCGGCCGAAGCGCTGACTCCGTCCGGCCCGCAGGTCGAGTCGTCGCCCATTGTTCATGCGCCTTCGCTATCGTAGGCACCCCGACGCGGCGCATGCGCCCTGCGCCTTGCCTGGCACGCCCGGACACGCCCTCGCGACGGCCGGCGGATTTTTTCACAACCGCTGAGCACAGGTGCAGCACCGACAGCCGGCGCAGCGGACCCCGGATTGGAACCTGTCTGGCACGGCACCTGTCTGCACCGGATGACGACCGGCGGCGACGCCGTCCCGAACAGCCCGAAGCGCCACTCGGGCGCCCCGGCACCCCAACGCATGACCCGAGCTCACAGCCCATGCCGACAACGACCCCCGAACGCCGCCCCTTGCGCCGCACCGCCGCGTCTGCGCCGTGGCTCGCCGCCGGAATGCTCGCGCTGCTGCTCGGCGGCTGCGGCGAGCAACCCCCGGAGGTCATCATCGCCGAGCCCGGCGAGATCCCGCCCGCAAAGCAGCGCCCGGGCGACCCCGAGGCCGGCCGTCACGCCCTGCTGAACCGCGCCGTGGTCACCTGCGGGCTGCCCTACAGCGCCTATGCCGCCAGCACCGGCGTGCCGGCACCGGCGTACGATCTGCCCGGCCGGGAGGGCCGCAATGCCGAGCTGCCCTATCAGCTCACCGCCCACACCGCCGACAGCGGCGTGGAGCTGGTCACCAGCAACTGCCTCGGCTGCCATGCGGCGCCGCTGAACGGCGAGCTGGTGATCGGCCTCGGCAACGAGTTTCTGGACTTCACCGGCGACCCGGTGATGGCCGTGGAGGCCGCCGGCGCCTATGTTGAAGGCGAGGCCGAGGCCGCCGAGTGGCAGACCTGGGCGGACCGGCTCGCCGCCATCGCCCCCTGGTCCATGACCGACACCGTCGGCGCCAATCCGGCCCAGGCCATCACCCTGGCGCTGATGGCCCACCGCGACCCTGAGACCCTCGCCTGGTCCGACGCGCCCCTGATGGACCTGCCGGACAGCGACGTCCTGCCCGTCAGCGTCCCACCCTGGTGGAACGTGAACAAGAAGCACGCCATGTTCTACAACGGCCAGGGGCGCGGGGACCATGTGGGCACCATGATCCTGGCCTCCACCACCTGCACCGACAGCGTCGAGGAAGCCCGCAAGATCGACCGCTGGTTCACCGATGTCGCCGCCTACCTCGCCACCCTGGAGCCGCCCGCCTACCCCTGGCCCATCGACCAGGCCCTGGCCGACGACGGCGAGCGCGTGTTCAACCGCGAGTGCAAGGAGTGTCACGGCCGTTACGGCCGCGGCGAGCACTATCCCAACAAGCTGGTCGCCCTGGATGAGGTCGGCACCGACCCGCTCATGGCGGAGCTTGCCGTGGATGGTGCCGAAGACTACATCCGCTGGTTCGAGCGCTCCTTCTACGGCCGTCACTCGGACGCCGTGCCCGGCCGCGGCTATGTCGCCCCGCCGCTGGACGGCGTCTGGGCCACCGCGCCCTACCTGCACAACGGCAGCGTGCCCACCATCGCCGCCCTGCTGAACACGGGCGAAAGGCCCACCTACTGGCGCCACGACGGCGCCGAGCCGGACTACGACCAGGCGGCCCTCGGCTGGCACTACCAAGCGCTGGAGCAAGGCCGCGAGCAGCTCGCGAGCCTGGAAGAGCAGAAATGGGTCTACGACACCACCCGACCGGGCTATGGCAACCAGGGGCACGACTTCGGCGACGAGCTGACCGGGCCCGAGCGCACGGCGGTGCTTGAATACCTGAAGACGCTCTGAGCCCCGATGCTTCGGCCGAGCGACGCCCGGGCGGGTCGGCCGGCGACAGCCGAGCAAGGATCACAGCCGGCGCGGAGCCGGTTGGAACGGCCAAGCACGCGCGATGCGCACAAGAGAGGACCCTGCGAGCGTTTTGCGGGTACGCCATGGCTTCCCTGCAGCCGCCGCGCGACCGAACATGCACCCATCACCCATCACCCATCACTCATCCCAGGCAACCGTCACAGGAGCCGCAAATGCGCAAACAAGCCACAACCGTCGTCCTGCTCGCGAGTCTCGCCCTTGGCCTGCCGGCGAGCGCCGGCGAGGGCGAGCATGGCGAAGACCATGAGTCCCCCTTCGCGGGCATGCACCTCCTGCTGCTGATGCACAACATGCAGTACTACACCCACAAGCTCGGCCTCGCCGTCGACGCCAACAACCCGACACTGGAGGGCTTCTACATCCACGAGGTGGAGGAGGTCATCGAAACGGTCAGCAAGATCGACGAGTACGAGGGCATCCCCATCGCCGAGAACCTGAAGAAGACCCTGATGCCCGCCTTCGAGCAGTTGGAGGCCGCCATCGACGGCGGCGAGCGCGACGCCATCCACGCCGCCTACAACGAGCTGATCGTCGGCTGCAACAACTGCCATGCCGCCTCCGAGCACGGCTACATCCACATCCGCCGCAACCACACCAACCCCTATCCGCAGGACTTCTCCCCCCACGACTGACCCGTGTGGGAGCGGCGTCCCCGCCGCGACGGGCCGTGCTGAGCGAAGCAGTCGCCGCCAGATGCCGCTCCCACAGCGGGCCAACAATACCGCCGCGCGTTGCTAAACTTGAGATAGGAAGCCCGGCCAAATCTCTCACCAAGGGCTTGTCAAGAATGCCCAGCCGCGCTACCATAGGCGGCTCAGTTGCGGGGTGGAGCAGTCAGGCAGCTCGTCGGGCTCATAACCCGAAGGTCGTAGGTTCAAATCCTGCCCCCGCTACCAAATCAAACAAGGGCTTGCGAGTGATCTCGCAAGCCCTTTTCGCTTTCCGGGGCCGCTTTGTAAGCGCTGGTGTAAGCAAATTTGCTCAACACCACTGTCCAGATGTCCCGCGGGCAGCGGGATGGAGCTTCTTCAAGCTGAAGGCCAAGCGGCCCGGCGCGTACCTGTGTTCAGGCGTGGCCGGTTGAAATGCGTCCCAATGCGCGCTCCAGTTGCGCAAGCATTTCCTCGGTGGTCAGGTCGTCCTTCTTCTTGTGCAACGCGTCCGCAACCCGCGCCGCGGCGTCGTAGGCGCTCCGACGCAGGGTCTTCGGGGCGTCCACATAGCCGTCGTCGCCGATGCGAGGCAGCCTGACGGGGAAGAGCTCCTGATCCAGCGCCCGGGCGAGGTTGCGCTGGATCGGGCGGACCCTGATCGGCCCGCGCGCTTCATGTGCCGCTTCCATGTTGGCGAGCTCCGCCCAAAACCCTGCGGCGCCACTGCCGGTGGCCTGCCGACCGCTCATGACCCGTTGACCTGGTGTATGGAATTGGCGCCCTCGGACACCACGGGGAAGGCGGCGGTGATGTCCCAGCCGGTTTCGATCAGGGCCTTGGTCAGATTTTCTGCAATAAAGCTGAAGCGGGCGGCGCCATATTGCGAACATCTGCAATTTGGCCCTCCAGGGAAAGGGCAGTGCTGCATCCGCTCCGGGAGCGGATCATCCTTCATGCGTCTGCCGTGTCCTCGTCGGTTGTGCCAGCCCAAGCCAGTACGCCGTATGGCTCGGCGAGGTGCATGATGCTCTCCAGCGACGCACCGCCCGAGACGCGGGTGGTCTTGTATACACGCTTGAGATCCGGTGCGAAGATTCCGCGTGGGCGCTCTGCGCCATCGCGGCGGCTTCATCCGGCGTCACGTCCTCCCCGCGAACCTCGGTCAGGGTGCGGGCCAGCTCCTCGGTCTGGCTCGCAAAGGCATCGGTCCGGCTGGCGAGCGTCAGCACCACGGCGATGCCGGCATGGGTGCGGGCATAGCCGTTGAGCGCCATCAGGAATGCAGAGAGCTGGCCGGACCCTTGCGGATACGCGGCGGCGAGCCAGGCCGCATGCTGCGCCAGCTCGTCGAGCAGCAGCACCCAACGGCCCTCGAAGATGCGATCCAGAAGGAGGCCGAGCGGCGGATCCGCGACAAGCTCGCCGATGGGCCCGTGGTGGTGTGAAACGACCCGGACGACTACCCTGATGCAGATCGAACAGCCTGTTTGATCTGCATCCTGCTGCCATGCGTACCACCCTCAACATCGACGACGACCTGCTGGAGCAGGCCCGCAGCCTCTCTGGGGTGCAGGAGAAGACGGCCCTGATCCGCGAAGGGCTCAAGGCCCTCATCGAGCGTGAGAGCGCGCGTCGGCTCGCGGCCCTCGGCGGCACCCAGCCGCAGCTGGAGCCTGTGCCCCGGCGGCAATCCCAGCCCGACCCGTGATCTCCGTGCCCTGACCCTGCCACCATGGTCCTGGTGGATACCTCCGTGTGGATCGACCACCTGCGCGCCGGCGGGCCCCGCTTCGCCGCGCTGTTGGAACAGACCGGCGTGGTCATGCACCCGATGGTGTTGGGCGAGCTCGCCTGCGGCAATGTCAAGCATCGTGCGGCCATGCTGGGCCTGTGGCAGGGCCTGCCCCGGCTCGACGCGGCGACGCAAGCCGCCGCGCTGGACTTCCTGGAGCAGTATCGGCTTTGGGGCGGCGGACTCGGCTTCATCGACGTGCACCTGCTGGTGTCAGCCGCGCAGCGCGAGGGTACGACACTCTGGACACGCGACAAGCGCCTGCACCAGGCCGCGAGCGAGCTGCATCTCGCCTTTGCCGAGCCGGCCACTTGCGAACCGACCAAATCCGAGGATGACACTCCTGACTCGCCCGACCCATCCGACCATACCTAAACCCACCAACCACACCCGCACCTACTCAGCGGAGGCTTCCTGCGTAGCCAGGNCTTCCAGCCCTGCCAGAAAACCNANGTAACCAGGGCTTTGAACCGCCCCGAGTATCTCGGAGGCTGTTTTGTTTGAGTCNGGACGACATGGCCACGCGGGTAGACACCCAGTTCTACCAGGATGCGAGGGATGCACTGCTCAAGGCGTTGGTCGAATGACTCGGCGCTCGTCAGCTCAAGCAGACTGTCAGTGTTCATCGACGGATCGTCAAGCAGCTCGGCATGGAGCGCACTGACCTTCGCAGTGAGCTGAGCGGAGCGTGTCAGCCTGGGCCTGTGTGGCGAGCTGTGGGTTGCTGAGTGGGGGCCCGTTGCGGGGGTCGCAGTGCCAGGGCATCAACGCCTATTCAGATGACGCTCAGCTCACAGCGCCGTCGCGCGCTCGGCAATCCGCCGCAGCGCCGTCTCGCACACAGGGCGGTAGAGGGGTGCCCAGCGCGGGATCAGGAAGCTGACGCGGCAGCGGGTGGTGCCGAGGGGGATTACCTCGTGGCCGGTGGCGGCGATGCCGGCGACGCGCCAGGTCCAGCTGCGGCCGGGCTGCCAGTGGGTGATGCGAAACGGGAGCCAGGCGCCCAAGGGCGTCTGGATGTGGCCCGTGGTGTCCGGGCCGATGCAGCGCTGCGGTGAGCGCACGGCGCGGACGCTCGGGCCCCAGCGCGGCCATTCCTCGGTGTCGATGAGGATGTGCCAGGCGGCCTCGGCGGGTGCTGGGATGACGGCGCTGACGTGGTGCATGCTCTCGTGGCGCATAGCGCAGCGGGCTGCGGCGCAGCCCGTTGCAAGGGCGCGACCCGGCGCGCCATGCCAGGGCCGCGTTGACGGCGGCGGGCCGCGGCAACGGGCGCTTGCTGCCGGGTCGGGCTAGGGCGTGATGGGCAGGTACACGAAGGCCCGCGGCACGCCGGCGCCGACGATCTCGATGGCCTGGGGCTCGTAGTAGTTGCCGAGGTCCACGGTCCGGCCGGCGGGGTAAGTGCCGAGGGTGATCTGGTTGCCGGTGACCCGATACTCGCCGTCGCCGGGGGGCATTTCCAGCAGGATGCGGCAGGGGGCGATGGCGCATTGGCCGGTGTCGCCGGGCTTGACGGTGACGGTGATCGCACCCGAGGGGTTGCGCTCCAGGCCGGTGCAGGCGGCGGTCATGGCTAGCGCAAGCACGGCGGCGGCCTTGGTCATCGCTCCGACCATGTGGCGACACTCACTGCGGACTGCAGCGCGTGGGCCTTTGCGCTTGCGCCGGAGCCTGTCAGCCAGGGGTGAGCCGCCGTCTGGATGGACGCGGGAGGCTGCGGCGGCGCAGGCAGCCGCGCGCCGGTGGTCGAGCGCCTGTGCACCGTGGCGCTCAGACACCGCGGATGGCCCGGTCCATGCGGGCCTTGGCGTCTTTCCAGGCCTCACTGCCGACGCTCTCCTCCACCACCAGCTCCATCAGGCCATAGGCGAGGGCGCGGGCCTCGGCGTCCATGTCGCGCAGCTTGATGAGCTTGAACAGGCAGCCGGCGCGCTCGTACTCAAGCGTGTTGGCCAGCGCGTAGAGGGTCAGCGCGTTGGCGGACTCGGGGGCCTGCTCGATGAAGGCGACGCTGCGCGCCAGGGCCTCGTTGCCGGACACCAGGGTCATTCCCCCGCCACCGTCATGCGGTCGATGAGCCAGGAGCCGGTGGTGATGCTGCTCGCAAAGTCATGGTCGTTGCCCACGGCGACGAGGCCTTTGAACATGTCGGCGAGGTTGCCGGCGATGGTGATCTCCTCCACCGGGTACTGGATTTCGCCGTTCTCCACCCAGAAGCCGGCGGCGCCGCGGGAGTAGTCGCCGGTGATCATCTTGACGCCTTGGCCCATGAGCGAGGTCACCAGCAGGCCGCGGTCCAGGCGGCGGATCATGGCGGCGCGGTTGTCACGGCCGAGCCCGATGCTCAGGTTGCGCGCGCCGCCGGCGTTGCCGGTGGTGGTGAGCCCCATGCGGCAGGCGGAATAGTGGTCCAGGAGCCAGGTCTTCAGCACGCCGTCGGTGACCAGGTCCTTGGCCGACGTGGCCACGCCGTCGCCGTCGAAGGGCGCGCTGCCGAGCCCACGCGGGCGGAGCGGCTCCTCGTAAATGCGTACGAACTCCGGGAAGACCGGCTCACCGAGCTTGTCCAGCAGGAAGCTCGTGCGGCGGTAGAGGTTGCCGCCGCTGATGGCGCCCGCGAAGCTCCGCAAGAGCCCCGTGGCCACGTCGGCACGGAACAGCACCGGTACCTCGCAGGTGCCGATACGCCTGGCGTTGAGGCGCCCGACGGTGCGCTCGGCGGCGCGCCGGCCCACGGCCTCGGCGGCCTCCAGGTCCTCCGGTGCGCGCGCTGTGGTCCACCAGTAGTCGCGCTGCATGGACTCGCCCTCCTTGGCCACCACGGCGCAGCTCAGCTCGTGCCGGGTGCTGGGATAGCCGCCGACGAAGCCGTGGCTGTTGCCGTAGACGGCGAGCCCGGCGGTGGTGCCGAAGCTCGCGCCCTCGGAGTTGACGATGCGGGGGTCGGCCGCCCTTGCGGCATCCTCGCAGGCGATGGCCAGGCTTACGGCGTCCTCGACGGCGATGTCCCAGGGATGACTCAGGTCCAGGTCCGGCACTTCGCCGGCCATCAGCGCCGCCGGCGCGAGCCCTGCGCAGCGGTCCTCCTGGGTGTGGGTGGCGATGCTGCAGGCCTGACGGACGGCGTCGCGCACCGCGCCGGGGCTCAGGTCCGACGTACTCGCCGAGCCCTTGCGGTGGCCGAAGTAGACGCTGATGCCGAGGCCGTTGTCGCGGGTGTGCTCGACGGTCTCCACCTCGCCCAGGCGCACGGCGATGTCGAGCCCGGTGGTGTTGCTCACCACGGCCTCCGCGGCCGATGCGCCGCGCCGCTTGGCCTCTTTCAGCAGGTCTTGGATGGTCTCTTCGAGCAGGGCGAGCCGCTCGGCGGTGTCGGCCGTGGCCAGGTTGGGCATGGGTCTGGTTCCGGGTTCCGTGTTCCGTGTCGGGTCAGGTGTCATGGTGGGGGGCGGCGGGTTGGTTGCAAAGCCGGGACTCGCGGCGGGCTGCGGTGTGACCGGCCGCGTCTCTGGTCTGGGGCTCTGCTGTTGCCGGGTTGCTCGTCTGTTGCTGGGTGTGCGGCCGGCTCAAGTCGGCCTGCCCAGGGGGCCGGCTGAAGCCGGCGTTGCCGGGGGCGCCGACTGACGTCGGCATACCCCGGTGTCAGCCGGCGGTGCCGCCGACGGTGAGGCTCTCCACCCTGAGGGTCGGCTGGCCGACGCCCACGGGGACGCTCTGGCCGTCCTTGCCGCAGGTGCCGATGCCGTCGTCGAGCCTGAGGTCGTTGCCGATCATGCTGACGCGGGTCAGCACGTCCGGGCCGTTGCCCACCAGGGTGGCACCCTTCACCGGCCGGCCCACCTTGCCGTTCTCGATCATGTAGGCCTCGCTCGCGGAGAAGGTGAACTTGCCGGAGGTGATGTCCACCTGGCCGCCGCCGAAGTTGACCGCGTACAGGCCCTTGTCCACGGAGGCGATGATCTCTTCCGGGTCTTTGTCGCCGGGCAGCATGTAGGTGTTGGTCATGCGCGGCATGGGCAGATGGGCATAGGACTCGCGCCGGCCGTTGCCGGTGGCGGCCATGCCCATCAGGCGGGCGTTCAGGCGGTCCTGCATGTAGCCCGCGAGGATGCCGTCCTCGATGAGCGTGGTGCAGCTGGTGGGCGTGCCCTCGTCGTCCACGCTGAGGGAGCCGCGGCGCTGTGGCAGGGTGCCGTCGTCCACCACGGTGACGCCGGCGGCCGCCACGCGCTCGCCCATGCGCCCGGCGAAGGCCGATGTGCCCTTGCGGTTGAAGTCCCCCTCCAGCCCGTGGCCCACGGCCTCGTGCAGCAGCACGCCGGGCCAGCCGGCGCCGAGCACGACGGTCATGGTGCCGGCGGGTGCGGGGCCCGCCTCCAGGCTCACCAGGGCCTGGCGCACGGCTTCCCGGGCGAAGCCGAGGGCGCGGTCCTCGTCCAGGAACCAGCTCAGATCCCGGCGCGCGCCGCCGCCGCTGCTGGCCTGCTCGCGGCGGCCGTCCTCTTCGACTACAACGCTGACGTTGAGGCGGATCAGCGGGCGCACGTCGGCGCTCATGCGGCCGTCGTCGGCGATGACCAGGATGGTGTCCTGCACCGCCACCAGGCTTGCGATGACCTGCTTCACCCGCGGGTCCGCGCGGCGGGCCTCCGCGTCCACCCGGTGCAGCAGGGCCACCTTGTCGGCGTCCGCGAGGCTGTCGATGGGGTTGAGCGGCTGGTAGAGCCGGGCCACCGCGGGCGTGGTGCCCGTGGCCACGCTGGCCTCGCCGCCGCTGCCGGCGATGGCGCGGGCGGCCTCGGCGGCCTGCGCCAGCGCCGGGAACTGGAGCTCATCGGAGTAGGCGAAGCCGGTCTTCTCGCCGGCGATGGCCCGCAGGCCCGCGCCCTGCTCGATGTTGAAATTGCCGTCGCGGATGATGCCGTCCTCCAGCACCCAGGACTGCAGGCGGCTGGACTGGAAGTAGATGTCCGCGGCATCGATGGCCGGGCTGTGCAGCGCGCCCACCAGGCGCTCCAAATGCCCGTCGTCGAGGCCGACGGGGGCGAGGATCTGGCTGCGGGCGATGGCGAGGGTGTCTGACATATCGGGCGTTGGTACGGAGTACGAAGTACGGGGAGCGGAAGACGAAGTACGGGAACCCAGTGCCCCTTAGCCTGTCGGCGTTGGAGATGGGCGGTGCTAAAGCAGAGAGGTTGGGATTATCCGGCGGTTGCGCAACAAAGCGCGACGTACTGCGTACTCCGTACTTCCTCACTTACACCTCAACCGCCGATGCTCAAGCGCCGGAAAGGTGCGCCGCACCGAGTCCTGGAAGCCGCGGTCGATGGGGGAGCAGATGCAGCCGGTGCCGCGCGGTACCTGCGCCAGGATGGCGCCCCAGGGGTCCACGATCATGCTGTGGCCATGGGTCTCGCGGCCGCTCAGGTGGTAGCCGCCCTGGGCGGCTGCCACGACGTAGATGAGGTTCTCGATGGCGCGGGCGCGGACCAGGGTCTCCCAGTGGGCCTTGCCGGTGAGGGCCGTGAAGGCCGCCGGCACCGCCAGCACCTCCACGCCGCTGTCCACCATGTGGCGCACCAGCTCCGGAAAGCGCAGGTCGTAGCAGACGATGATGCCGAGCCGACCGAAGGGGCTGTCCACCACCACGGGGTCGCTGCCCGCCTCGATGGTGGCGGATTCCTCGTAGCGCTCGTCGGCGCCGGGCAGGTCCACGTCGAACAGATGAATCTTGTCGTAGCGGGCGATGCGCACGCCCTGGTCGTTGTAAACCAGGGCCGCCGCGCGCAGGCGCTCGGGCGTGGTGGGCCGCAGGGCAATGGTGCCGCCCACCAGCCAGACACCGAAGCGGCTGGCGGTCTCCGCCAGGAAGCGCTGCAGCGGGCCGTCGCCGTCCGCCTCGACAATGGACAGGGTGTCGTGGTCGCGGCGCCCCATGAAGGCGAAGTTCTCCGGCAGCACCACGAGCCCGGCCCCGGCCTCGGCTGCGTCACGGATCAGCCGCTCGGCTTCCAGCAGGTTGGCGTTCACGTTGGGGCCGGTGGCCATCTGCACGGCCGCGACGCGGGGCTTTGGGCTCATGGGGCTTCACTCCGCACGGCGTCGCAGCGGGCGATGGCACCGTTGTGACGCGCGTGTGACGATAGGGTCTGAGCGCGCAAAGATAGCACCCTGTGCCGGCCGTCGCGCAGCCGTGCCCGGATCGGCGCACGCGGCGTCGCCGCGGTGGCGGTGGCGCAGTGGCGCTGTCCCGTCGCCGGCACGGGTCTCAGTCCTGGTTCAGAAAGGGGCTCACCGGTGCCGGGGGCGGCTCGCGGGCGCCCTGCTCTGCGCCGGTGGCCTCGCTGCGCGTCGCCTCCGGCAGCAGCAGGTCCGGCACCGAGCGCACGCCGTTGCTGCCGGCGACGCGGCGCACGTCCGGCGCCGTCCAGGGCCCCGTGATCTGGTACTCATAGCTAGCGAGCGCGCTCACCGCATTGCCGGACACCCGGTCCGCCAGCAGCACCGCTGCGCCCACCAGCGGGCCGCCGGCGACGGCACCGGCGATGGCCACGCCGGTGCCGATCTTGGGCGTCACGCGCACGCTCTGGTCGAAGGTCTGCTGCACCAGGTCTGTGCTGCCGCGCACCTGGATGTCGGCGGTGGAGGAGAGAATGTCGAAGCGGCTGATGCGCGCCGTGCCCGTGCCGATGACGAGTCGGCCGTCGATGCGATCGAAGGTGAAGCCCTCGTCCAGCACGTCGCTGAAGTCGAGGCTCAGGCGCCGCTCCAGGGCGCCCAGATTGAGCACACCGAGCATGCGGCCCACGCCGGGCTCCACGTCCAGCAGGCGTCCGGCGCCGATGTCCACGTCCAGGGTGCCGCGGGCGCGCGGCAGGCGGAAGCTGCCGGGGCCGCCGGGCCAGCTGAGGCGCAGCGCCGCCTGCGACGGCGCACCGTCGAGGGCGCTGTAGTAGCCGGCATCGCGCAGCAGCTGCCCGAGGTCCCGGCTGCGCAGGTCCACCTCCAGGCTGGTGTCCGTGTAGTCGGTGGCATCGCGGGTCCAGCGGCCGGTGCCCGATGCCGTCACCAGGGGCCCTGACAGCGACAGCTCAGTGGCCGCGAGCCCATCCGGCCGGCGCACGAGCGCCACGTGCAGGCGCCCCAGCGCATGGCTGCCGCGGCGCAGGGCCTCGATCTGCAACGTCAGCGGCGGCAGTCTCCGCGGGTCCGGGCCGACGTCCATGGGGCCGGTACGCTCCGCCCGGGCCGCGAGCAGCGGCGCCAGGTCCAGGTTGTCCAGGCGCACGACCATGGGCTCATCGCTGCCGGCGGGGAGCACGACGCTCGCGCTGTTGTCGTCGGCCTCCAGTCCGATGCGCCAGCCGCCCGCGGTGTCCTTCGCCAGCGCGGCGCGCACCGCCGTGAGGCGCAGGTCGCCGAGCCGCAGCGATTCGGCCCGCAGGCGCACGGGCAGCAGCGGCAGGTCCTGGGGCTGCGTCGAGCGCTCGGCCCGCGACAGCAACGACCCGTGCGCGCCTGCCCAAGCCAGCCAGGCGCCGAGATCCACGGCGCCGAGCTGCCCCGAGACCTGGATGCCCGGCTGCTCCGGCAGCGCCTCCGGCAGCCGGCCCAGGTCCACGGCGATGCGGCGCGGTGCCAGGGCCTGCTGGTCGCGCGCGAAGGCGAGCCGCGCGCCCAGGTCGCCGAGCCGGGCGGTCACGTTCGGTGGCTGCCCGGGCGTCAGCCGGGTGTCGATGCGCAGCGCTCGCTCGGTGGCTTCGGCCTTGCCGAAGGGCGCCGGCAGGTCGAGGGCGACGCCGGCGAGGTCCGAGCGCAGCGCGACGTCCAGCGGCGGGCGCTCGGCGGCGGCATCGGCGTTGCTGAGGCTCGCCTCGAGGCGCCAGTCGGCGCTGCCCGCGGCGAGCGCCCACCACGGGCTCGGCAGGGCCTCTGCCAGGCGCGACACCGGGGTGCGGCCGGTGACCATGACGTCGGTGCGCCCCGGCGCCCCGGCGGTCTCCGGGCGCCGCGTTGCAATGTCCACCCGCAGCGGCTGCTCGCCGAGGCGGGCGCTGATGCCGTCCGCCTGCACACCGCCCGCATCGAAGCGCAGGGCGCCCGCGAGGTCCGTGAGCCGCAGGTCAGCGTCGCGCAGGGTCACCGCCGCACCGGTGCCGAAGTCGAGCCGCCCGCTGTAGCCGAAGCCCAGCCCGCGGCGCAGGGGGACGTCAAGCGCAAGCCGCAGCCGCCCGTCGCCGCTCGCGTCCAGCGCCCGCGGGATGCCGGCCAGGTGGCGTGACAGCGGCGTGTCCGCGAGCACCGCGAGACCGTCCGTGAGCGGGCCGGTGCCCTCGGCCTCGATGTGCATGTGCCGGGGCTCCCAGAGGTTCGGCATCCGGGCGCTGCCGGCGGTGACCCGGGTGCTCAGCATGCGCGCGGCGGCGAGCGCGATGTCGAGCCGGCGCCGGTCGAAGCGCAGTGTCACGTCCATGTCCTCCAGGCGCGGCCAGGTGGACCGGCCCGGCTGCGCCGCTGCGGCCGGCGTCGTCGCCGCGCTCATGCCCGGCCCCTGCGGCCTGGGCTTTGGCGGCTGGTAGTCCAGCACGCCGTCGCGCACCCGCAGCTCCAGCCGGAACCAGCCGTTGCCGGCATCGAAGGGGAAGTCGCCGAGCGGCCCCCGCAGCAGCAGGTCGCCGGAGGTGAGCCGGCCCGCCACGATGGCACGGTCCAGCCAGGCCTCCAGCCGGTCGTCCATCTTCGACGCCGGCAGGTAGCGGGGCACCGCCTCGGCGTCGCCGCCGCGGATGTGGGTGTGCAGATCGATGACCGGCGGGGCGCCCGGCAGGGTGTGCAGCGCAAGCCGGCTCAGTGTGGTCACGTCCGGCGTGTCGGCGGCGAGGGCATTGCTGCGGATGACGATGCCGTCATGGGTGCGATGCCACTGGAGCAGCCCGGCGAGGCGTGTCAGCGTCAATGGTGCGATGAGGTGCGGGCGCAGGTCCAGGTGTGCGCCCGCGGCGGAGAGGCCCAGGGCGCCGCGGTCCGGTGCGGCGGAGAAGGTGAGATCGATGCCTTGAAGCGGCGGGACTGGGCCTGCCGGGGCCGGCGTCTCGCCATTGCCGGGCGCCGGGCCGATGCCGAGGCCGCTGATGCGCCCGTCCGCCAGCCAGTCGGCGGCGCCGAGGGTGCCGTTGCCATCCCCGTGATCGGCGTCGGCGTCGGCGCCGGCCAGGTCCAGGCGGAAGCGCAGGGCCTCCAGCCGGCCGGCGATGCGGCCTGCCAGGACCTCGCGCAGGGCGCCGGGCAGCGCGTGCGGCACCGCAAAGCGGGCGATCTCCGCGAGCCGTGCCAGCTGCAGGCCGGCGATGCGGCCCTGCATGGGCTCGCCCATGGGCTCGCCGTCGCCGGGTCCGAAGCCGCCGCTGAGCCGCAGGGCAAGCGCTTCCCCACCGAGCAGCGAGCCGAAGAGCCCGAGCTGTGGCACGTCGAGCCGCCAGCGGGCCCCATGCCGCTGCCACCGGGCCAGGGCGGACACGTCGCCCAGGTCCAGGTGCGCAGGGGCGGCGGCATCGGCGCCATCCGCCGCGGTCGCAGCCGGTGCCGCGGCGGTGCTGCGACGCAGTCTCAGGTCGTCCAGCCAGACCCGGGTGGTGACACGGGTGGGGCGGCCCGTGGCGAGCTGCGCCCAGGCGGTGACATGCACACCGTCCGTGGCGATGCGCAGGCGCCCGGGCAGCCGTCCCCGCAGCACCCGGGCCAGGTCGCTGCCGCGCCAGTCCGCATAGACCCGCCCCGACCAGCTTGTCGGGCGGCCGGGCGGCCCGCGCAGGTCCGCGAGCAGCGTCAGCTCGCCCGCCGGGTCGCCCGGCGGGGCGGCCTGCATGCGCAGCCGATGGGTGGCGCCCTGGTTGATCAGGTCCAGATGCGACACCCGGACGTCGAGCGTCGGCACCCCGGCGAAGCTGTCGGTCCAGTAGATGTGGCTGTCGGCGAGGCTGAAGTGGCCTTCCCGGAGGAAGAAGGTCGCGGTGCCGTCATCGCCGCCGCCGAGCTGGTCCAGGCCGCGCACGCGCACGCGCCCATCCGCCCCGCGCTGCACCTCGATGCGCGCGCCCACCAGGGTGACGCCGTCGATGCGCGGTGCCAGCGCCAGCAGCGAGGCGCGTAGATCGAGGTCCACGTTCAGGGCCGCCAGCGCCAGCAGCCGCTCGCCGCTCAGTGGGTCGCTGAGCACGGTGTCCTCCAGGCGCAGCTCCGGCTGCAGCCCGCGCAGGCTGAGCCCGAGCGCCCCGACGCTGAGCTCCGCCCCCAGCACCTTGCCCAAACGCTCCTCGACCAGGCCGCGCAGGCCGTCGGCGTGGGGCAGGGCCAGGCGCAGCAGGAGCGTCAGCAGGGCGAAGGCGATGACCGCAGTCGCCGCGAGGCCCGCCAGGCGGCGCAGCAGGGTACGGAGCATGCGAGTCATGCAGGGCGCTTCAACGCCGTCGGGCGACGGCGGGGCTGCTCGGTTGCGGGGACCTTAGCGGACATGAGGTCGCGAGTGGGGCGCGGCGCCGAAGGGGAGGCGCCCGGCCTCAGATCAGCACGACATCGTACTGCTCCTGGGTATACAGGGCCTCCGCCTGCAACCGGATGGGCTTGCCGATGAACTCTTCCAGCTCGGCCAGGTGGCCGGACTCCTCGTCCAGCAGCCGGTCGATGACCTCCTGCGAGGCCAGCACCAGCAGGGTTTCCACCTCGAACTGGCGCGACTCCCGCAGGATCTCGCGGAAGATTTCGTAGCAGGTGGTCTCGGCGGTCTTCATGGAGCCGCGCCCGCCACAGCAGGGGCAGGGCTCGCACAGCACGTGCTCCAGGGATTCGCGGGTACGCTTGCGGGTCATTTCCACCAGGCCCAGCGCCGAGACCTCGGTGATGTGCGTCTTGGCGTGGTCCTTGGCGAGGCACTTCTCCAGCGCGCGGAGCACCTGACGCTTGTGCTCGTCATCGGTCATGTCGATGAAGTCGATGATGATGATGCCGCCGAGGTTGCGCAGGCGCAGCTGCCGGCAGATGGCCTGCGCCGCCTCCAGGTTGGTCTTGAAAATGGTCTCCTCTAAGTTGCGGTGGCCGACGAAGGCGCCGGTGTTGACGTCGATGGTGGTCATGGCCTCCGTCTGGTCGATGATCAGATGCCCGCCGGACTTGAGCTGCACCTTGCGCTCCAGGGCCTTGCGGATCTCGTCCTCGACGCCGTAGAGGTCGAACAGCGGTCGCTCGCCGGCGTAGTACTCGATGCGCTCGACGATCTCGGGGATGTACTTGGCCGCGAACGGGGTCGCCTTCTCCACGGTGGCGCGGGAATCGATGCGCACCCGCTCCACCTCCGGCGTCACCAGGTCCCGCAGCGCCCTGAGCGCCAGCGGCAGGTCGTCGTGGATGAGGCCGATGTCGGCGCCCGTGTCGCAGCGCTCCTTGATGCCGCGCCAGAGCTTGGCGAGGAAGGCCATGTCGCGGCACAGCGCGTCGTCGTCCACGGCCTCCGCGGCGGTGCGCGCGATGTAGCCGCCGGCGTCCTCGTGCTCGTCGACGTAGTTTTGCAGGATCTCGCGCAGGCGCTTGCGCTCCTCGTCGTCCTCGATCTTCTGCGACACGCCGGTGTTGCCGAGCCGCGGCATGAAGACCAGGTAGCGCGAGGCGATGGAGATGTTGGTGGTGAGCCGGGCGCCCTTGGTGCCGATGGGGTCCTTCACCACCTGCACCACGATGTGGTCCCCCTCGCGCACCAGGTCCATGATCTGCTCGCTGCGCGGCTCGCCGTCCTTGCCGATGATGTCGGAGGCGTGCAGGAACGCCGCCCGCTCCAGGCCCACGTCCACGAACGCCGCCTGCATGCCCGGCAGCACCCGGCAGATGCGCCCGCGGTAGACATTGCCCACCAGCCCGCAGCGCTCGGCGCGCTCGATGATGATTTCCTGCACCACGCCGTTCTCCACCACCGCGACGCGGGTCTCCGGCGGGGTGACGTTGATCAGGATCTCTTCACTCATGGCCTAGCAGATGGCGCCGCGTAACCGGGTTTCATGTTCTGGTCCCCCTATCCTGCGCCAAAATTAACGGGGACGGTATACGTAATTGTCCCGATCCGGCGCAGCGCCAGCCGCCGTGCATCCGCCTGGGGACGGTCTCTTCATCTCAGGCGCCGTGCGCTGCTTCATCCCCCAGGTTGCCCGGCGCAAGCAGCCGGATGCCCTCGGCGGCCAGCAGCTCGGCCGTCTCGAACAGCGGCAGGCCCACCACGCCGGACCAGCTGCCCTCGAGGCCGGCGACGAACACGGCGCCCAGCCCCTGCACCGCATAGCCGCCGGCCTTGTCCTGCGGCTCGCCGCTGGCCCAATAGGCCGCGGCCTCGGCGGCGCTGATGTTGCGAAAGCGCACGCGCGTGCTGGAAAGGCGCACGCGCTCGGCGGCACCGAGCAGCGCCACCCCGGTCAGCACCTGGTGCTCGCGACCCGACAGCAGCGCCAGCATGCGCGCCGCATCCGCTGCATCCGCGGGCTTGCCGAAGATCTGATCATCGCAGATCACGGCGGTGTCCGCCGCCAGCACCGGCGCCTGCGCCTCGGTCGCCGCAAGCGCGCCATGCGCCGCCCGGGCCTTGGCCAGGGCGATTCGCAGCACGTAGTCCGCGGGCGCCTCGCCGGCACGCTGCGTCTCGTCCACGTCAGCGCTGCGCACCGTCACGCTGAGCCCGATCTGCGCGAGCAGGGCGCGACGCCGCGGCGACCTGGAGGCCAGGATGAGCCGCTGTGGTCCGCTCGGTGCGCAGCCTGGTGTCGTCGCCTCGGGTGCCATGGGTCCTCAGCCGCGGTGGTAGGGGTGCCCCTGGAGCTGGCTCCAGGCCCGGTAGAGCTGCTCGGCCACCAGCACCCGCACCAGCGGATGCGGCAGCGTCAGGGGCGACAGGGACCAGCGCTGCTCGGCCCGCGCCAGGCAGGCCTCGGACAGCCCATTGGGCCCGCCCACCAGCAGGGCAACGTCGCGGCCGTCCGCGCGCCAGGCATCCAGCTGGGCGGCAAGGGCCTCGCTGCTCCAGCCGTGCCCGCGCCCGTCGAGCGCGACGATGCGTGCGCGCGGGGGCACCGCCGCCAGCAGCCGCTCCCCCTCGTCCCGGCGCAGCCGCGGCAGCTCGCCCGCGCTGACGCTGCCCGTGCGCCCGCGGCCCTTGCCCGCGAGCCCGCCGGGCAGTGCCTTGAGGGAGAGGGCGCACTCGGGCGGCAGGCGCCTGGCATAGTCCTCGAACCCGGCATCCACCCAGCCCGGCATGCGCTGGCCGATGCTGATCAGGTGGATGCGCANGGCGGCGGATCGGCCCCGGCTCAGTCGTCCGTGGCCTGATCCAGCAGACCGAGCAGCCGCGCCGCCTCGGCGCCGACGTCCGANTCTGGTGCCAGATCCCGCGCATGGGTCAGGGCCTGCCGGGCGGTGTCCAGGGCGCCCGCCTGCATCGCGACGAAGCCCAGACTCAAATGGACGCGCTGGGCCTGCGGCGCCGCCGCCGTAGCCTGCCTGAGGACATCGAGCCCCGCCTGGGTGTCGCCCGCGTAGTGCAGTGCCAGGCCCAGGTCGTTCTGGGCATCCACGTCCCCCGGCGCCAGCGCTGTGAGGCGCTGGTACAGCGGCACCGCCGCGGCGAAGCGTTGTGCCCGAAACAGCCGGTCCGCCTCGCGTGCCAGCACTGCCGGGTCGTCGCTGGCCGCGGCGGCGGTCGCCGCCGCATCGCTGCCGTCCAGCGCCGCCCGCATCTGCTCACCCAGCTGCGTCACGTCCGGCTGCGGCGTCGCGCCGGGCGCGGTGCGCGTGACGGCGGGCTTGGGCGGGTGCCGCAGGTAATAGTCGCGCGTCACGGCGAACACCGTGAAGCCGTAGAAGAACAGGCCCAGCACGACGACGAGCCATTGCAGTGGAGTGAGCTTTGGGAACATGGTCTTGCATGCCGGTGCGGCCGGAACGGAGTCGGGTGTCCCGGAGTGGGATTTCGCTGCGCCCCCGGGGCGTGGTGGCACAGGTCTCGGCTCCGGCGCAGCTGGGGCATGCTCGGAGCCGCCGGTGACGCTGTCAAGGCGGCGCGCACATCCCGGCTGCGCGAGAGGCTTGTGCCGCGGCGGAAATCATTTATGCTTCAGCCGCCTGTCGTGATCGCACCGGGATGCTGGCCGCGCGGCCCGGGGACGCCCACCGGCGCCTGCCGATGCGGCGCGTGTCGCAGGCGCTCTATGCAGGCGCTGCCGGTGCCGGGCTGCCGGTGCCGGCCTACCGGCGCCTTCGCCGCGCCTGATGCGCAGGCCACAGCCCGCGAGCCGCGCACAGCCGCAGGCATCCGCCAGTCGCTGCCTTACATTCACGCAAACGCAGGAGATACCGCCATGGCTACCCCCGTCAAAGAGCTCCAGGGCATCAACGATACCGTACTGAGCGCGCTCACCGCGCAGGACATCAACGACAATCTGGCCCTGGTCGAGGCCGCAGCGACGCCGGCGGCACGCAAGGCATTGGCGGCGGACTGCGGCGTGAGCGCCTCGGACCTGCTGGAGCTGGTGAACCGCGCCGACCTCGCCCGGATCAACGGCGTCTCCGGCGTCTACTCGGACCTGCTGGAGGAGGCCGGTGTGGATACGGTCAAGGAGCTCGCCACCCGGCGCCCGGACAATCTGCACGCCAAGCTGCTGGAGACCAACGAAGCCAAGTCGATTACCCAGCGCCCGCCGACGGCCGCCCAGGTGGAAGACTGGGTGGAGCAGGCCAAGGCCCTGCCGAAGATCGTCACCTACTGACCGGCGCGCGTCCGCTGCCGCCGATCCCGCCCGCCGCGGACAAGCCCCGACCCGCCCACTGCCACCACCGGAGTTGTGCTCCATGCGTCTTTCGTCCCTGTTGCGGGTGCTGTATGCCACCGGCGCCATCGCGTTCCTGTCGCTCGGTCCCGGCGTCGTTGCCGCGCAGCCGCCGGTCACCGGGCCGGCTGCCATGCCGGTGCCCGGCAGCGCCGGGCCGCCGCAGGGACCGGGGGCGCGCGGGTCACATTCGAGCCCCGCGCGAGAGGCCGCGGCGACCGTAAGCGCGGGCCTGGAGAAGCTGTTCGCGTTCGTGCGCGGCAGCGAGGGCGCGCAGAACCGCCTGCAGACGGCGGCCTTCCTCGACCGGGAGATCGCACCCTACTTCGAATTCGATGACATGGCCCGCTTCGTTGCCGGCGCCCGCTGGCAGGCCCTGACACAGGACCAGCGCGAGGCCCTGGCGGCGCAGCTGGAGGCGCGCATCCTGTCGGCGGTCGCCGAGCGGTTGATCGGCTACGGCGGCGGCGCCGGCGCTCGCGTGCAGTTCGTGCGCCCGCGCACCGCCGGCCGGCCGGACCGGGTGGATGTGCAGGTGGGGCTCGCGGGCCAGCGCGGCGGCTATCCGACAGCCCTGAAGCATGATCGGCCGCCAACGCAGCCGGCGGCGCCGGCGCGGCGATGTCGGATGTCGCCGAGCCGTTCCGCAGC
>PR_CR_10_Liq_1_inCRDRAFT_1000731_pt1 | contig 19923 bp, 7 predicted proteins | sample PRCRCaboRojoPR_3_FD_10241 | JGI IMG/M metagenome (IMG submission 10241)
CAAGCAGTTCCGAATCCGAAGAAGAGGTTAAGAAGCCAGAACCCAAAAAGGTAGCCAAAAAGGAGTCCAGTGACTCCGAATCCGAGTCTGAGGAAGAGGTTAAGAAGCCAGTTAAAAAGGCAGCTAAAAAGGAGTCCAGTGACTCCGAATCCGAAGAAGAGGTTAAGAAGCCAGTTAAAAAGGCAGCTAAAAAGGAATCAAGCAGCTCGGAATCTGAGGAACCCGTTCCCAAGAAGAGGAAAACTAAAGTAGAGGAAGACTCAAGCGAGTACGAGTCTAGCGAGAACGAAGAAAAACCTAAGAAATCCTCTGAAGAAACAGACTCGAGCGAGGAAGAACCAAAGAAAAAACAAAAAAAGGCACAAAGTTCCAAAGAAGAAACAGAGTCTTTGCAAAGTACTCTGAAACGCAAACTCTCAGAAAACTCAGACACAACTAAGAAGTCGAAGCCAAACCCCAATGAAAACAGCACTCCAGTGGAAGTGTTTGTTGGAAACTTATCTTTTGAAGCTTCAGAAAACGACATCCACGAACTACTAGGAGACTGTGGGGAAATACTTAACATTAACTTGCTTTCTGATGAACGAGGCAGGTCAAAAGGAGCAGCTTTTGTGAAGTTTTCTTCTCAAGCAGAAGCTGACAAAGCCATCGAACTCAACGGGTCTGAGCACATGGGAAGAAGCATCAAAGTTAATTCAGCAGGCGACAAACCTAGGGGAGGCAAACAGCCAAGCGAACCTTCAACAACCGTGTTCGTAGCTAACTTGCCTTTCTCTGCGGATCAAGACCAGCTTTTTGAGTTCTTTGGGTCTTGTGGAGACGTTAAGGACGTCAGAATTGCAATGAACAATGGACAGCCTAGAGGATTCGCACACGTTGAGTTCAACACCCAACAAGCGGCTGACAAAGCAATCAAACTAACTAATTCAAATCTAGGAGGACGCTCCATACGTGTAGACTTTGCATCTGCCAGAGGCGGAGGCAGTCAACAAAACACACCCGGCAACATCAGGTGGGCTCCTCGGTCTGATAAGCCAAAAGAAAAGCTAAGACTCACAGGCTCTCTGCAGCAGTTCCAAGGCAAAAAGATCAAGTTTGACTAACTTAACACAGTTTACCCGTAAATAGTCATGGTGCGTTTGGTAGGTTCCATCTCTTCACAAAGTTGCAAGTAACAGTCTTCAAAGCACTTTTCAATTAACAGGATGGAGTTGAGCATGTTCATCTTAGGAAAGGTTCTGTGCATTCCCTTGCTGATGCACCGCTGGATGTCTTCGTCGCTGGGGTTCTGAAGGATGTTTAAGTAGTCTTTGATGGAAGGTATTGGCCAAACAGTAACAGTGCCTCTGTATTCTTGTGTAAAAATATTCAAAACTCGAGTTAGACGCTGGCACCACCCAAGTAAGTTGAGTTGCTGCACTCTAGTTCTTAACTCAATCAGCAAAAGGCGCTTGATTTTTCTGTAAGCTCTGAAGTGTATGGTTTCTCCCAACTGCCCTCCTCCGTCTTCAGGAGTCATAAAAGGAACTGCGTAGGCGTTGGTTTGGGAGACTATGAAAGCATTCACGTTGAACTGTTCTGACAAACGCTGCATAGGTAGGTCTGCTTTGATGCTTCCGTCAATGAACTTGAGACCTGGGGGGTGGTAGGGGACTATTTCTCCTTTGTGGTTTTTGCACTTTAGTTCAACTGGTTCGAACACGTAAGGAATTGCACTGCTGGCCAAAGCAGCACTCCAAATCAGCACGTGTGGTGCTGTGAGGTAGTTCAGCAGGCGGTAGTCTGTATACTCACTAGACTCACTCACAGTGATGTTGAGTACAATTCCAGTTTTGTCGAAGGCTTCTTTGAAAGTTATGTCTCCTAAGTTGTCCCTCACGAAGTTCTCAAGTATCTTGATGTCCATTAAGTAGCCCCTGCTCAAGAACCTTTTGATCTTTCTGTAAATAGACCCCTTTTCTAGTCCTGAAAAAAGCCCGTACCTGATGTACCCCCGCTGGAACCACTTAGGAATCTCTTTGTAGGGCGTAGTGGCCATCATAGCAGCCACAAACGAACCTGCAGAGGTTCCGCAAATTATTCGCGGAAGAAGGTTTTGTTCGTAAAGAGTTTTAGTGACTCCTAGATGGTAAATGCCTAAACCACCGCCTCCACTGAGCATCAAGGCAGTTTTTCCGTAGGCGTACCTACCGTCGGCAAAAAAAGAAAGCTTGGCTTCTGGGGAGTAGTTAGGAGAAGCTACGATGGCTTTCAGGCAGTTGCAAACTTCTGTTTGGTAGTCAAGGATTAGTTGCTTGGTGCCTACTAAGCACTTCTGGTACAGTTCAGGGTTGAGACTGCCTCCTAAGCCTCTAATGAGGCCAGACCTGATGTGGTGGACCAGTGCCTCCATATCTTCTTCTTGGCGGCATCTCCTCAGGAGCTTCAAGCGCCTTTTAATTAGTTTGTAGTCGTAGAGTTTGCAGGGTTCTCTTTTTTTCCAGTCTTCTTTGCCATCAATGGAGTCTAGTTTTTCAGCAGCCTTTTTCCAGGTTTTCCAAGTTTTGGCTTTTTCTAGTTTTCTGCTGTGTATCATCCGTTCGCCCCTGTCCCAAACCCAACCGAGGAACCCTGAGTACAACTTTTCCGAAACTTCTGAAACTACTTCTAGAACGTCCGACAGTTCTTCTACTAGTTTTTGGGACCTTGAGTTGCTTGGTAAGTTCTGGAATTTCTCCCAAAAAGTAATCATTTATGCTTAATAAGTATAAGCTTAGTAATAACAATGGCAGACGAAAAGGAGTGCCGGCAGTTCGACATAAACTCTGCAAACCCAACAGAGGGCAACTTGTACCCTAGCAACTATGTTTCAACTGCAAAGTACACTTTATTGACTTTGGTTCCTAAAAACTTGTTCGAACAGTTTCACCGTGTAGCGAACATTTGGTTTTTAGTAGTGTCTTTTTTCCAAGTGTTGCCTCTGGAACTCTCGCCCACTTCTTCTTGGGCCACAATCGCTCCCCTTTCTTTGGTTTTGACTGTCACGATGCTTAAGGACGCTTACTTAGACTACAAACGGCACCAAAGTGACAAAGAAATCAACAACAGAGAAGTTCTTATTTGGAAAGCTGAAGCCACCCAATTTCAAAAATGGAGTCAACTTCAAGTAGGCAACATCGTTGTTTTAAAGGAGAATCAACCTGTGCCAGCTGACTTAGTGCTGCTCACTACCAGTCACCAAGAAAAAATCTGCTACATAGAAACTTCTAACCTTGACGGGGAAAGCAACTTAAAGATTAAGAGCTCCCTTCCAGACACTGCTGAACTTTTCGAGGGCTCCCTTGAAGAGTGTTTGGAAATGCTCCACAAACTAGACCAGGCTGTGTTGAAAAGCGAGCATCCCAACAACCGCTTGTACACATACGAAGGGACCCTTAAACTAAAAGGACATCCTAGGTCCACTCCAATTGAAAACTCAAATCTTTTACTGAGAGGCAGCACTCTCAAAAACACAAACTGGGCCGTAGGGGTTGTGGTTTTCACAGGTGTAGACACAAAACTGATGATGAACAGCAAAGCAGCTCCTCATAAAAGAAGCAATGTGGAGTTAAGAGTCAACAGGTACTTGGTGATAGTGTTTTCTTTGTTGTTTGTTGCAGCAACCCTTTCAACTGTGATATCTGTAGTTTACTCCTACACCAAACCAACTCCAGCAGAGTACTTTGCTGGACAGTCTGTGGAGTTTTCGGTGCTCAACTTCATTACTTTTATGATTCTGTACAACAGTTTGGTGCCTATTTCTCTGTACGTGTCAATGGACATAGTTAGAGTTATCCAAGCTAAGTTTATCCAGTGGGACTTAAAGATGTACTACGAACCACTTGACAGACCTGCAATCACTAAAACTGGAGACCTCAACGAAGACTTAGGCCAAATCGAGTATGTCTTTTCAGACAAAACAGGAACTCTCACTGAAAACAGAATGGAGTTCAAGCAGTGCAGTATCAAGGGCAAGGTTTACGGGTCTCTTGAAGGGCTTTCTGAAGAAGTTTCTGTGAATAAGCACAGCAAGTTCAAGTTTTACGACAAACAAATACTTGAGGACCTAAACGGGCCCAACGGCAAGAACGTAGAGGACTTTCTTAAGTTACTGTCTATTTGCCACACAGTTATTCCTAAAGAACACCAAGGACAAGAAATAACTTACCAAGCTGCTTCTCCAGATGAAGAGGCTTTAGTAATTGCAGCTCACTCACTAGGTTACTCCTTCCAAAAAGCATCTGCAGGACTTGTGTCTTTAGTGATCAATGGAGTCCAAAAAGACTTTAACTTGCTAGGAGTCAACGAATTTACCTCCGACCGAAAAAGAATGTCAGTGGTGGTGGAGGACTTAGACACACCCGGAAAGGCTACTCTTTACTGCAAAGGGGCTGACAACGTTATGCTAGACAGAGTGGACGCAGACTCCTCTGAAACAGAACTGCTTGGAGAGCAACTTCACTTTTTTGCTGTGTCAGGACTTAGGACACTCGTGGTAGCTAAAAGGGAACTCAACCAGGAAGAAGTCCAAGACTTCTGCTTAAAGTGGAACAGAGCCAAAAACGCTATGTCTGACCGAACAAAAATGCTAGAAAACGTAGCTGAAGAATTCGAAGCGGGCATGGAACTCATTGGAGCTACAGCTATAGAGGACAAAATACAGGAGGGAGTTCCTGAAACAATTGCTAGTCTTATGGAGGGAGGCGTTAAGGTCTGGGTGCTTACAGGAGACAAACAAGAAACAGCTATTAACATTGGCTACAGTTGCCAAATGCTCAAGGAAGACATGGACATTGTGAAGATAAATGCCAACAGTCCTGAAAGAACTAAAGACTTACTTAAGGAAGCACTTTACAACAATGTGTACTCGAGTGAGTGCAACCAGAACTTTTCGAGATCTCTGGGACAACTGTTAGGTTTCCAAGAAGGCCTTAAAGGAAAGGTAGACATTGACAAAGTGAACTTAGGACTTGTAGTGGACGGGGGTTCTTTGCAATTTGTTTTAAATGACTTGGAAGCAATGAAACTCTTCATCATGGTAACTTCAATGTGTCATGCAGTGATATGCTGCAGAGTGTCCCCACTCCAAAAAGCACAAGTAGTCAAACTAGTTAAGGAGCACTTGAAGTTCAAGCCCTTGACTCTTGCTATTGGAGACGGAGCTAACGACGTGAGTATGATCCAGGAAGCACACGTGGGAATAGGGATTTGTGGAAACGAAGGACTCCAAGCAGTGAATTCATCTGATTACTCTGTAGCGCGGTTTAAACATTTGCTGCCTCTGCTCTTTTTGCACGGAAGGTGGAACTACCAAAGAATAAGTCGTGTGATCCTTTACTCTTTTTACAAAAACTTCTTGTTAGTGCTGCCTATGTTTTACTTCAGTTTTTTGAACCAGTACTCAGGAACGGCTCTTTATGACTCTTGGCTCATAATGTCATACAATGTTGCTTTGACTTCTTTGCCAGTTATGGTGTTGGGGTGCATTGACAAAGACCTTGAAGACTACCAAGTTCTGAGGAACCCCCAGTTGTACCAAGAAGGAATACACTCCAAACTGTTCAATGCCAAAGTTTTTCTGAAGTGGACTGGGTATGCAGTTGTGCAAGGACTTCTAGTCTTTGGCGTGATTTTTAAAGCAAGTTCAACTGCTCTGGATCCAAATGGCAACCCAGAAGACCTTTTAGTTGTAGGAACTGTGGCTTTTCACTCAGTAGTTCAAACAGCAAGTTATGTAGTACTGCTTGAAACCAAAGACTGGAATTGGATCTTTTTGTCAGTAACCTTTTTGAGTTACATTGCTTTTTACCCTTACGTGTTTTTTTACGATTATTTAGAAGTGCCTACTGCAAACCTAATAGGAGTCTCTACAAAGATATTCGAAATGCCAGTGTTTTTGCTTTTGATGCTATTGGTTCCAGTAATTTGTGTGATGCTTAACGTCACAGAAAAGTTCACAAAAGCACTTTTGCTTCCAAAAAGGTCCTTCGAAAGAGTACTGCCCCAAAGCTCCTACGAAGTCCCTGGTCCTAGACTTTTGCACATGCGGTCTTCCGAGTATGTTTCTGACCTTGAGCAAATCTTTGACCCTAAAAACACCAAACTTGCTTCAGAAGCCCAGAAAACAAGCATTAGTTCAGACTACTCTTTGAGAAAGTACACTTTGAAGTTCATGAACCCCTACTTCGAAAAGAGTTACTGCAACTATAGAAACGACAAAGTAGTGGGGTTCGTTAGGTACTTTTTTGGGTTTTTGTTTGCAGTGAACCTTGTTTGGTCAATAGCAGACATTGCAGTTTCTGAACACGACAAAGTAATCATTCTGCTTAGAATCATCACCATATTTTTGGTGTTTCTAGTTACTGTGTTTTCGCGCACGGACTACTTCAAGCACCACTACGAAAACATAATGTTGATAATAATTGTAGGCAGCATGGCAGGAAAACTAGTGCTGGAAACTATTGCTATGAACGACGCCAGCATGAGCACTGCAATGGTGCCTATTTTGACTTTTGTGTTGTTCCGAGTTAGCACTTACAAAGTGTTTGTGGCCAATGTGGTGTTTTTGGTGTGCTACCTAGTCAGAGTGAACGTTAAGTATAGTTACGAAGGGTCACCCATGATTGGACTTAAGTATTTAGCATTGCTAGTGGGGATCACTTTGGTAAGTGCTTTTGTGGGTTTTTCTTTGGAAAAGTCCCGGAGAACCCAGTACGTGTTGCAGAAAAAACTAGAATTCCAGATGCAAAAAGGACAAGAAATTCTTGGGAACTTGCTTCCGAAGTTCGTGAAGGAAAGGGTCAAGCAAGGCGTTAGGTACATTGCAGAAGACCAAGGCACAGTAACAGTGCTGTTTTGTGACATTTACAACTTTGACCAGATCTGTGCCACTCACACTCCAAAAGAACTCATAGACTTGCTGGATAAGTTCTTTGCCATTCTGGACAACTTGTGCGAAAAGCACGGAGTCACCAAAATCGAAACTGTTAACAAAACCTACATGGTCTGTGGAGGTCTGAAAGACAGCGAAGAAAACCTTCCCCCGCACTTACTTGCTAAGAACCACGCTGTGCGGTGCGTTGAACTTGCTTTTGAAATTCTTAACAAAATAGAACCTGTTTACTTAAAAACGGGAGAAAAGTTCAGAGTCAAAATAGGCATTAACAGTGGACCTGTAATAGCTGGGGTGGTAGGTGAGCACAAGCCCCAGTTTTCTCTAGTAGGAGACACTGTAAACACTGCTAGTAGAATGTGTTCCACTATAAAGCACCCAGACGCTTTGCAGATTTCTAAGGAAAGCTACAACTTCGTAAAGCACATGAGTTGGAACTTTTTGCAAGACCACGTCGAAGCTAAGGGAAAAGGAAACCTGACTACTTACTACGTGTCAAAACCTACTAAAAGGAACCACTACAGAAAAGTAACACTGCAAGACTTGCAGCCACCTGAATTACCCCAAGAAGAACTTGACTGTTCTTCGCTGCCTTTGTTGTCTGAAGACCCACAAGAACCCCCTGCAAAAAAGCCTGAGTTTGAAGCACTCACTCCACAAAAGTCTGAAAACGATGAAGAATTGCTTGGACTAGCTGGGCCTGTGCAGTGGTTGACTTGCAGTTTCTGGGAAAACAGGAACCAAAACCAGTTTAGAGTGTACACTATCCAAAAAGAAGTTAAGAACTTAGCTTTGGGACTTTGGATGACAATAGTGATTTACGCAGTGCTCACTGTGATATTTGGATTGTCGCTTAAAACATTTAATGCACAGTTTGCCTTGAGACTGATTTGCTTAGGGTTAATGCTGGGATTGGTGGTAAGTTTGAAGAAGACTTACCAACACTCAACTTTTCCTTGGGTGGTTATGGTGATTTACATCATTACGAGCTCAAGCAGCATTTTGTCCTTGTTCAGTGTTGAAGGAAAGTTTTTGTATGTGGTCGTTTTGGAAGTTATGTACACAAACGTGGTGATTAACCACATAAGTTGTTTGCCTTTTGGACAGGTCTTGATAGCTTCAATAATTAACTTCACTCACTGGGTTACCGTGACTTTGGTTCAGGGTGAAAACATGGGTGAAACTTTAGAAGCTACTTTTTTTATTTTGGTGTTTGTAGTTATTAACGGAGGAACGAGTTACCTAAGAGAAGACCGAGAAAGGAAAGTTTACAACCTTAACTTGTTGGCTCAGAGAGAAATCCTGAACACTGAGAAGTTACTTAACCAGATGATGCCTCCTCAAGTAGTTCAGAACCTTAAGAACGACATCACTACTACTGACAAGTACGACAACGTCACTATGATTTTTGCTGACATTTGTGGGTTCACTCAGTACTCTTCTGATAAAAACCCCATTGAAGTTGTAGGCATGCTTAGTAAACTGTTTTGCCACTTCGACCAGTTGTGTGTGAAAAACAACGTGTACAAAGTCCACACAATAGGGGACTGCTATGTGATTCTTAGTTTCAATGAACTCTATGAAAGCAACAAAAGAAACCCAGAAAAGGAGTGCAGCAACATGGTGAACATGGCCCTAGACATGATCAAGGAAATAAAAAGAGTCAACTTCAAAAAAGGACTGAGTTTGGACATGAGGATTGGAGTCCACACTGGAGAAGTGGTGGCAGGAATTACAGGAACCAACATAGTGAGATACGACATTTACGGACCAGATGTAGACATTGCAAACAAAATGGAAAGTGGAGGCCAGCCTGGAAGGATCAATGCAAGTGAAGTCACTAAAGCATTGCTGGAGACTTGCAGTCCTGGAAGGTTTGAGTATGTCTTCAACAAAAGCATCAGACACGAACCTACGGAGAAAGAACTTCAGTCCTTTTTCCTGAAGCCCCTGTTTCCAGAAGACATTGAAATTTAAGCTTAAATGGAACTAGATACCCCAAATCAAGAGTTAGTTTCTTTTCCGAAGAACCAAAAACCCAGTGTAACCCTGAAGGAGTCCGACTACAAAAGACTTAAGCCTGAAGTGTTTTTGAACGACAACATCGTGGACTTCGCTTTGAACTTTTACCTGGAAAAAAGCGGGAACGAGAGCTTTTTACTTTTCAACAGTTTCTTTCTGAGCACTCTGTACAACTTTGGAGTTGAAAAGGTCAAGAGGTGGAACAAAAACATACCGATATTCCAAAAAAAGCACTGGATCATTCCGGTGTGTTTAGAAGAACACTGGAGTCTTTTGATAGTCAGAGGCCCCTCCCGCTTCTTTGAAAAAAAGAACCCCCAACCTGCAATGATTTTCCTGGACTCCTTAGACCGTTCAGTACCTTTCCTCGGAGACTGCATGTTAGAGTACATAAAGCACCAAGCTAAACTCAGAGGAATTTATTCGCGTCTGTTTATTCCCAACACTTACTACTTACAGCCAAAAGTTCCTTTGCAAACCAATGAGTTTGACTGTGGAGTCTACTTGATTCAGTACGCCAAGTACTACATAGAAAACCACCAGGAGTTTAAAGTAATCAACGGAAAACTAAGGGACTTCCCTGACATTTTCACCACTGAAGAAATAGAGTGGGCTAGGTACTACTTCAGAAACGTAATTCAGAACCTGCACAGTTTTGGAAACTCTAGAGAAGGAGTTTATATTGTGTTCAAAAAGCCAACTAAAAGGAAAAGACCTACTCCAGAGTAACTATGCAATATTAATAAATGGAAGCACTCCAAAAGTTGTACGAGAGTTTAGACCTTGAGTGGACTAGTTCTGCTAAGTACCAGTGCGTTGCAAGCTTAGTTTGTTACTTGAATGCCTGCAGCAGCAGTCAGAGTTTGTCTTTGTTGTGGGACATCTGTTCCAAACTAGCCCTTACAGAAGAAGAAAGCCAAGCATGCACTCAAGCCTTCAAACTAGCAAACCCAGTTAACGTGCTGCACTTCCAACTCTACAAAAGACTAGGTTTGCAGGGGAACTTGGAAGTCCTTGCTCCTCTTGTCGAAGCCTACGCCACCAGAACCCCTAAGTTCCGTCCTGACATGATTCCTCACGTAAACCAAGAACTTCCCTCAAACAACTTGTCAGGCGCTGTGTTTTTGACAAAAGCCCTTCCTACTCCTGAACTCCTCAAAGAGTTCCTCAGCCAAATACTTAATGACAAAAACTCTGCTTCTAAGCTCTTGAAGCTTTGGAGCCACACCTTGTCCCAAGTGACTCCTGAACTTTTTGAAAGCCAACTCCTCCAACCTCTGAAAAGACTCATGATAAGGTCCCCTGCTAAGTTGTCTGACATAAGTTTAGTCATTTCTTATGTAGGTTGTGACTTGTCGGGGTTTGCTAACGAACTGCTCTTCCCCACAGTCTACGAGTACTTCTTCAACGACAAAACTTCTAACTCGGCTCTGAGACTCTTTGAACAACTCTGCAAAAAGTGTTCTAGTGCAGAGGAACTAGTTACTCAGTTAACGAAGCAAAAGGACCTTAATGAGTCCCAGGCAAGTTTGGTCTTGAAAGCTATTAAGTTTATTTCCCTTGACTCAATTCCAAACCCAGAACCACTTCTGAACTACATCCAGTTTTTGAGTCTCAGAGTCAAAGCTGAAGACAAAAAACACATTATAGCAGAGGCACTTGTTCCTTTTGTATGCCAGAATCCTCCTCAGAAAATCATGCAGTTGATAACTAGCAACCTTTACAACGCAGCTTTTGCCAACTTGGTGTCTGACAAGGCAATGGAAGTTGAAGTCCACCATAACCACAAGTCGCCCTTAAGCTTAGCAGTGTCTTTGTCTTTAAAGCTTCCTGAACCTCTTACTCCCAAACTCAACTCTTTCCTTACAGAGCCTGACTCTCCTTTGTTCACTCTCCAAAACTTGTCTGAAGCTGAAACCTTAGCAGTTGCTAGATGTGTGCGCAAAGCTTTGGAGGCAGTAGAGTCTCCTTCTTTAGTAAAAGCTTACGCTAGGCACTTGCTGAGTACTTTCCACTCGGTGAGAAAGTTTGCTTTGGCTAACTGGTTCGACCACGCAGAGGCTTTGTTTCTGTCACTTAAAGAAGTTTTGGTTTACGAAGCTTTGATTCCAGTGTTTTTGAACAACCAAAAGTCCTTGATTCCCAAGATGGTGAGCAGCATCAAGACTCCAAAGGACACCTCTGCTTTTGTGAGCTTGATTACTTGTGAGTGGATCTACTCCAAAAAGCTAGCGAAGTACGTAGTTCAGAAGTACTCAAGTGTTCTGACAGAGTTTGACGAAGAGTCTTGTTTGAGTAACTACAAAGTAATTGCCTTAGAACTACTCACTCCTGCTTTCGAAAGCATTGTTGGTTGTGCAAGGAACTACATCAGCAACGAGGTGTTCCAAACCCAAATCCAAAGAAAGAACTTTTTAGAAAAGGCTGAATTCGACCCTAATTTTGAAGGGTTTGCAGAACTAGGAAAAGTCCGGAAAGAAGTAATGGAAGCTTCTCAACTCCAAGGCGACCCAACAGACAAAAGCAAAGTGGACTTAGCAGTCAGCATTTTGTGGAACAATTCAGTTTGCAAGGCTCTAGACATATTCAAAGGGTTTACTTTAAGTTTAAAGCTCAGAAACTCCAAAGAAATCCCTAAAGAAATCAAAAAAACACTGTACGGAGAGGTCTTAAGCATTGCTTTGAAGAACTACGAAATAGAAGACTTGAGACTGGGCAGTTGGGACTTTGCAAGTGCGCTTTTTTACTACTCCGAGTCCTTCAGCAAGATCTACAGTGACTTTTCCCACGCAGTCTTAAAAAGTTCACTAGACATTTGGAGTGAAAAGCACCTTAGCAGAGTTTTAAAGTACATTTCAAAAAATATTTCAGTCCAGACACTCGACGAAGCAGAAGCAAACGTTTTGGAAAAACTAGTTATTTGGGTAGTGAGCAAGCCAGGAACTTCACTTAGAGCCACAGCTGTGACTTTACTAATTGAGTTTATATATGCAAGGCAGTTTTCAGACTTGGACCAAGTGCTTCAAGAAGTAATTCAGTTGCTAAAAACTTACTCCTCACCAACCCTCAGTTCAATATTTGGGCCTTTAAGTCCACTGATGCACCCTGGACAGTGGAAACCCTTTTTCGACATACTGATGCAGCTCCAACCAGTTACTAAAAAGATCCTTATGGAAAGCATTCTGGAGTTCCAAGACGAGATTCCTAAGGACAAGTGGGCAGTGTGTCCTACTTTCATTAGTTTGTTTGAGGAAGACCAAATGGTTACAGACTTAGCTAAGAAGGTTTGGGACAAGTATCAGTTCGAACTCTTTGAAGAAGTAATACTGGAAAGTATGAGTTACTTGTTTTCAGAAAACAGAGATGTGCAACAAATGGTTGCAAGGGCCTTTGCTAACGCCATAGAAAGCAAAGGCTGGGTGGAGTTTGTTGTGAGGGAGTCCTCCAAAGAGTTTGTAAGGAGGACCAAGCACAAACACGGATTTGCGTACTTTCTGAAACTCTGCGTTGGAGACTTAAACACAGATCTGGTGCTAGAAACCATAGAACTCATTCTGGACAAAGGCATGAGGGAACAAAACAGCGAACTCAGGGACCAACTAGTAGAAGTTGGAATTCAGATACTGAACAAGCACGGAGAACACCACGTAGACTCAGTATTTCAAATCCTAGAAACAAGAACAGAGTCCCAGGAAGAACACTTAAGGCACGCTTCGGTAGTTATGCTTGGGTTTTTAGCAGGGTTCTTTGGAGCAGAAGACTCTAGGATAGAAAACACTCTGGAGTTGTTGCTGAAAGCCCTAGACATTCCTAGCGACATGCTTGCTTCTACAGTTTCTAGGTGCCTTCCTAAACTTGTGAGCTACAGACCCCACCTGATTGAAGACTTGCTCCAGAAACAAATGGAAAAAGTGTTTGCGAAAACTCCGCTCAAAGAAAGAAAAGGTCCTGCTTACGGAGTAGGGTCCTTAGTAAAGGGAGCAGGGGTTAAGTCACTGGGGACCTTTTCTATTTTGGAGTCTTTAAGCAAAACCATCAACAACAAAAAGGCCCTAGACCACGAAAAAGGCGGAGTGCTGTTGGTGATTGAAGGAATTTCAAGTGTACTGGGAAGAGCTTTTGAGCCCTACTTGGGAGAAGTGCTTCCTTTCATAATTGACTGCTTTTCAGACAACAACTTGCAAGAACAAGCAGCAACTACAGCTAAAGTACTGATATCTAAGTTGTCAGCCCACGGGATGAAAAGGATACTGCCTCTTTTGACTCACGGAGTCGAAGAAACTAAGTGGCGCAGCAAAGTAGGTGCCATTGAAGCTTTAGGAAAACTAGCCTTCTGTGCACCTAAACAGCTCAGTGCGTGCTTACCAGAAATAGTGCCTCAAGTAATTAAGGCTTTCAGTGACACCAACACAAAGGTACTGGAAGCTGCCAAGCACGCTATTTCAGACATTGGTTCAGTGATTACTAACCCTGAAATATTCCAAACAGTGCCTGTCCTCACCAAAGCTTTAGGGGACATTTCTGCTTTGAACGAGAGTTTCAAGGTTCTTTTGGACACTAACTTCTACCACTACTTGGACTCGGCTTCTTTGAGCTTAGTGATTCCTTTAGTTGAAACAGGACTGAGGTCACGTTCTGCCGACTTAAAAAAACAAGCTTGCCAAATAATAGGAGCTATCACCAAACTTATTTACTCGCCGCAGGAGATCGAACCCTACATCGAAAGGATTTCTACAGCTCTGAAAGCAGCTTTGACAGACAGCATTCCTGAAGTAAGGAACATTGCTGCCCAAAACGTAGGGGCTTTTTGCAACGGAGTGGGACCTGAACTCTCTGGCCCGATAGTGGAGTGGCTTTTGAGTAACTTGGAGTCTTCTTCTGGAAACATCGAGCGTTCAGGAGCAGTGCATGCCTACAGTGAGATTCTTTTGCGAGAAGACAAGTGGGAAACCCAGCTAAGCAAACTCCTTGAGAAGTGCCAGGACTCGAGTCACATTGTGAGGGAGAGTTACTTAGGAGTGTTTATTTTCATTCCACTGAACACTCTGGGCAAGTTCGAGAACTACCTAGGCAGGAGTTTGCCAGTGTTTCTGGAAAACTTGAGTCACGAAAACGAAGAAGTCAGAAAGATAGCTGTGAGGGTGATGCAAATCATCATTAAAACTTACAGCAAAAACAACTTAGAAATATTGCTGAACCCCCTTGAAAAAGGACTTTTCGACACAAACTGGAAAACAAGAAACAGCTGCATAACTTTAATAGGAGAAATGCTTGACATTCTAGAGATGCTTTCGCGCAGAGAAACTCAGCCACTGATTAGTCAAGAACACAAAAACAGAATCCTGGCTTCCATTTACATCCTGCGGTCTGACCACTCAGGCAGTGTCCACGTGACTGCTGTGCAGATCTGGAAAAACATGGTTGACAACACTCCTAAGTTCCTAATGCAACTCACGCCTTTGTTGGTTCTGCGCATCATCCAGATTTCCGACACCCAGAACTCTGAAATCCGCGAAATAGCCGGGGCTGCAATACACGGACTCATTGTTAAGTACCAGCAAAAAGTATTTTCTTCTTACTTAAAGCACTTCACAGAGCACTTCGAAACCTACCCTAAAGGAGTGGCTTTTGCCCTGAGAACTGTCTGCGAGTCAGCTTCTCGCAACTTGCTGATTAACTACTCAGAACCCATTACAAAGATTTTAGGACGCTTGCTGCAGTCCCAAGACCCAGACTTTTTAAAGAACGCTGGAGGAATCTTCAACGACCTTTACCAAAAAACCTTTACAGAAAAGCCCGACCCTGGAGTTATGTCCTTGCTAGACAACTTAGTGAGTTACCCCCTAGCTTGCAAGGAGTTGCTTTCTTTCAACAACCCCCAAATAACCAAAGCCCTTCTTCCTAAGATCATAAGAGCGCCCAACAAAGGCCAAGTACTTTACTTAGTGTCTGACTTAGTGGCTGAAGAACTCGTGGAAAACATGAAGCCTCTTTTCAAACAAGTACTTCAAGAACTTAAAGACGACAAAGACTTACTTGAGTCCTTGCAGGTCATCATAGCCTCCATACAAAGCTTTGACACTCTTGACTACGCTTTGGACCAGCTTCAAGAACAACTAGACTCCCAAAATATCCTTAGGATCATTGAGTACTTCATTAAACACACTAAGGTTGAAATCACTCCTTTCATTGAAAAGATTCTGAGCATCATTTTGCTAGCCCTTAAAAGCAACCAAGAAGAAACCATTCAAGTTCTTCCCCAAATCTTCAAACAGCTCACTGCACCTATCCAAAAAGAGGAACTTCCTGAGTACTTTGACGTGTTTTTCGAACAAATTGCTGAAGCAGATGAAGTGCCAGTTTTTAACTCTCCCAAAGGACTGGACCCTTTCTTGCCTTTACTCCAAAACACTCTGTTGTACGGAGAAGGCGAAGTTAAAGTCAATGCTGCACTGGGCTACTGCAAAGTTATTTCGCTCACTGAACCCAAACCACTAGAAGCCTACGCTATAAACATTGCAGGTCCTTTAATTCGCGTTTTAAGTGACAGAGTTCCAGGAGAAGTTAAAGTAGGCATACTTGATGCCCTTCACTTACTGCTTCAAAAATCATCCCCTAAACTCAAGCCTTTCGTGTCCCAACTACAAACTACCTTTATAAACTCACTTTCCCACCCAACAAACTCAGTTCGCGAAGCTGCAAGTCGCAACATCCAAGAGTTGCTTAAGATGAAGCCTAGAGTAGACTTGCTAGTTACTAAACTTGCTAGTTTGAAGGCAGAGGAGCCTGTAGTAGTTTCTTTCCTCAGTACTTTGTTAACCATCCTTCCTCAAATCCAAGTTTCGCAAGTTTCCAAAACTAACGCACTTAACTCCATCACAAAGGACCTGAATGAAGAACTTTCAGGAGACACTTTGAGACTTGCAGGAAAAGTCATCGGGCAACTCTCTGAAGACTTTTCAGAAACCATCCAAGAACTGCCTCCAATGGACCAGACTTACGAAATCATTGGGGGTTTGTTGTCTCAAGTAACTCAAGAAATCAACCCCATCTTAGAAAGCTTTTTGTCAACAGATAGTGGGGTGCAGCTAATGCAGTCTTTGGCCAAAGCAGACCCCTACAAGTCCTTAGACCTAGCAATGCACTTTAAGGAAAGACTTCTAGAGTTACTGCCAACTTCCAAAGACTTCTTTATGGCAGTGCCTTCTTCAGAGTACAACAGACGCCTAGACGAGGTGCAGTCTTTGCTGTGCAGCTTAGCAACTTACTCCATAAACACACCAGAAGAGTCCCAGGAACTTGTTTCGCACCTGTTTGCAGAAAGTAAGTTCCAAGGCATAGAAAAAGTGTCCCAAGGTCTGGACTCTAGTCTGCAGCAACTATTTAGCCAATACGCTAAAAAGCTAATTTAATAGTTATATTTACAAAACTTATAGCAACATTCTTACATTAAAACCCAACGAATGGGTCTCTATCAGGATCTATTAAAGGACTCGAAGGCGGCTCAGTCGAGTCGGGGTAAGAGTCGAAGTAACTAGTGTCGCTTTCGGAGTCTAGTTCAGGAACCCAGGGCGCAGCTATTTCTTTCCTGTGCATGAGTTCGAAGTCAAAGTCCCGGAACCAAGGGTGTCCCTTAATTGCGTTGCATCCGTCTTCTTTGCATCTCAGGCGCTTATTTACATCTCCTTCTAAGAGCCCACTTACTAAGTTCTTGGCAGACTCCTCTAGTTCAGGAGGGAAGTTGAACCGGTTCAAAATGATCTTCTGGTACAAGTTAAAAGGGTTTTCGTCGTAGAACGGAGGTCGTCCTACCAGCATTTCGTAAACAAGTATTCCAAGTGCCCACCAGTCCGCGTTTTTCCCGTGGCCTTTGCCCAGGATCACTTCGGGGGCCATGTACTCGGGAGTGCCGCACATAGTGTAAGTCTTGTCTTCCACAACCTTGGAAAATCCAAAGTCTACCAACTTTATGTGGCCCAATCGGTCCAACAAGATGTTTTCGGGCTTGAGGTCCCGGAAAGCAATGCTTTTCTGACTTAAGTACTCAAGCACCAGCACCAGTTCTGCTGCGTAGAACTGAGCTTCGAACTTTGGCAGGCAGCCTTGCTTTTTCATGCGTGTGAAGAGTTCCCCTCCATGGGCGAATTCCATCAGCATGAAGATGTACCTGGAGTCCTGGAAGGTTCCGATTAGTTTGGGAATGAAGGGGTGCTCTAGTTGCTCCATAATCAGCTTTTCGTTCCGCAGGTTTTCTAGCTGCTTCAGCTTCAACACCACAGACTTTTTAAGCATTTTAAGAGCCATCGGACTCGAAGACGGATAGTCTTTTAACTTAACTAGCCGGACTCTGCTGAAGGTACCTGACCCAAGAGTACCTAACACGTCAAAGCATTCCAGCGAAAATTTCTTTTGGTCAAGTCTAGCTTCATTTCGAGTCTTTTCAGTAGGCTCCAACTTTTCACGCTCCATATTATATTTGGTCAGTTTTGTTCACTATTTTTGGTTAACCTTCTCGATACTATGCGATAGTATTGTAGTTAAATTTAGAGTTGAACAAGATGCTAGTGCTTTGGTAGTTAATTTGAAACTCAAGACAGATCAAGCAGTTTCACTAGCTTTAAAAGGTTTGAATAGAAACTTCTTTAATAACTCTTAAAGAAATTCTTAATAAGCTATTAGTTAAATCTTAAACTTTTTAGAATTAACTCTAACTACTTTTTAAGGTGTTTCTCTTCAGACAATTGTTGCACTAATAAATGGAGCCTGGCTTGATTGCAAGTGGAAGCTACGATAAGACTATAAGAATTTGGAGGAAGCCCAGAAGACTATTTACCTTTAGAGGAGTGGGTAACCTAAGACCTTTTCTAGAGGTGCTCAAGTTCCTGAGTCCTGAAGAAGTGATTGGAGTTGCAAGGGTTAACAAGCAATTCTATGAGGCCTCTTTCCACTCAGAAGTACCCAAACCCGAGTTCAGACAAACCAAAGTGCTTAAAGGCGATGCAGGCTGGGTTTACTCAATTGTTGTCTTTCTAAAGAAAGGAATATTAGTGTCTGGTGGTTCTGATTCCACGATTCAAGTGTGGAATTTAGCTACTGGGGAAATAACCCAAGTACTCAAGGGACATAGTAATTGGGTGTGGTCTGTGGCCATTTCTAGTGATGGCAAATGGGCAGTATCAGGAAGTCTAGACAAAACACTTAGAGTGTGGAATTTAGCTTTTGGAAAGACCACTTTAGTTCTCAAAGGCCATAGCAATGGTGTTAGTTCAGTCGCCATTTCTAACAAGGACCAACACATTGTTTCTGGTAGTTTTGACAAAACACTCAGGGTGTGGAGTCTAACTGGTGGAAAAAAGATTAGAGTCTTACGAGGCCACAGTGATTTAGTCAGATCAGTGGTCATCTCCAAGAGTGACCAATACATTGTCTCTGGAAGTGATGACTCCACTGTTAGGGTGTGGAGTTTTAAAGACTTGATCAGAGTATTGAAAGGACATGGCGGGATTATCTATTCAGTTGCTATTTCGAGCAACGAGCAGTTTGTAGTCTCAGGAAGTGCAGACAGAACCATTAGAGTGTGGAGTCTCACTTCTGGAGAAACTACTCAAGTACTAAGAGGACACACTGGAAGAGTACTTTCAGTAAACCTATCAAGTGACGACAAGCACTTGGTCTCTGGAAGTAACTATAGGTCAGTGGGAGTTTGGGACCTCTCTACAGGTCTACAGACTCAAGAACTGAAAGGTCACGCTGGTGAAGTGTGGTCAGTTAAAATAATTTAATTGAAAAACATAGTTGATTGCTGGAACTAACTCTAGCTTCAAAGTCTAAGTCCACTAGAAGTAACAAAAAGCCACTTTGATTGCTAAGAACGTAGAGTTCACTAGAAACACGCAGTCCAAAACCCTCAGTTCGACAACTGATCTTCTTAATGGAGAACTCAAAACTTTATAAATGGAAAAAAGCTTAAAAGAGCTAGTAGAAGACGTCAACTTTGTTGACATAGACGTAATATCAAAGTAGGCAATATTTGCAGGCGACAACAAGAATGACTACGGATTAGATCCTATGGATTTAAGTGAGTCCGTGACAAGCAGCATAACAGACTCGACTGAGTTTTTTTCAATGAGTTCGAATCGGGATAGTGAAGAGCCAAACCAAATGCTCGAAGACATTTTCCAACCTCTAAACAAAGAAAAACGCAAAAGAGGCAGACGCCCACTGAGACCCCAAGACCCCATTCGCAAAAAGACCGAAGAAAAAGACAAGTATTGGCTCAGAGCTTTTCGCTCACACATGAGTGGGAATTTCGAAAAACTCAAGCCCCAAATGAGCCCCGATGAAATTGAGTTTTGGGACTTCTACTTAAGTCACTTAGGCAAACCAGGTAAAGGACACAAGTTCCTGTCTTACGGAAAACAATACAAAAAGTTCTTGTTCACTACTGATACTTTCATGAAGTACTTTAGGAAGTGGTTTGACCAGCACGGGGAAGAGTTGCTGGCTAAAAAGTACGAACCAGGTTCTGACAAGTGGTTTGTGTTTTTCGATTACGCAGCACGCGACCTTTACTACTTCAATGGACAAAAAGTAGAGAGCAATAAACCCAGTTCTCCTTTGATCTGTGTAAACCAGGAAGCAATGCCTGCGTGTGATGAGTTAATGCTGGATGGATCTAGCGACTTCATTAACCCGGTTCTCTAATTAACCTAATTCTATTTTTTGAATTGAATTTTATGTTATCGAGCCCTTAGGCCTTTTTAGAGTTACAGTGAGAGGAGTTTGCTTCGCGGGTCCTTTGTTTCGCCTGCATTTTCTCTTCTTCTGGGCACAGTTGTTTGGGCTTTTGTGTTTGTTGTTTGTCTGGTGTCCACTTTTGTGGTTCTTTCTGTTTTTGTGAGAGCTTCCTTCTTTGTTTTCTTGTATCCACTCTTGTTTCTTCGAGGGTTGTTTGGGCTTTGTTTTTGCTGTCTTGGGGCTTGTTTTTTTCA
>PR_CR_10_Liq_1_inCRDRAFT_1000732_pt1 | contig 19912 bp, 21 predicted proteins | sample PRCRCaboRojoPR_3_FD_10241 | JGI IMG/M metagenome (IMG submission 10241)
AGGCGCGGCGTCGGCAGACGACGACTCGGCGGCAGCAGCCGGCGCCGCGGCACCCTCGCCTTCGCCCAGGGTGGCCACGACCTCGCCGGCGGTCACGGTCTCGCCCTCGGGTTTGAGGATTTCGCCAAGTACCCCGTCCTCCGGGGCCGGCACCTCGAGGACGACCTTGTCCGTTTCCAGGTCCACCAGGTTCTCATCGCGCTCGACGGCGTCCCCCGGCTGCTTGTGCCAGGTCACAACCGTTGCTTCGCTCACCGATTCCGGCAGCGCCGGTACCTTGACTTCGGTGCTCATCGACTCCTCGCTCTTGTTTTATCCGTGAATCTTGCCCAGCGCATCGGCAACCAGACGCCGCTGCTGCTCATGATGGACCTTGGCGTAACCCACCGCCGGCGAGGCCGAAGGCTCGCGGCCGGCGTAGCTGAGCTTCTGCTCGCGGGTGACGCACTGGCTGAGATGATGGAAGCTTTGATACCAGGCGCCCTGGTTTTTCGGCTCCTCCTGACACCAGACCACCTCGCGGGCGGTCTTGTAGCGACGTTTGAGCAGCGCCGAGAGCTCCGCTTCGGGGAAGGGATAGAGCTGCTCGATGCGAACCAGGGCGACATCCTTGCGCGCCTGGCGACGCCGCTCTTCCAGCAGGTCGTAGTAGACCTTGCCGCTGCAGAGCACCACCCGTTTGACCTGACTGGCCTTGACCCCGTCCGGGTCATCGATCACCAGCTGGAACCGCCCGCTGGAGAGGTCATCGAGCACCGAGGTCGAGAGCTTGTGCCGCAGCAGGCTCTTGGGCGTCATGACCACCAGCGGCTTACGCCAGTGGCGAAGCATCTGGCGGCGGATCATGTGAAAGAACTGGGCCGGCGTCGAAGGCACACAGACCTGGATGTTGTGCTCGGCACAGAGCTGCAGGAACCGCTCGATGCGGGCCGAGGAATGCTCCGGGCCCTGACCCTCATAACCATGGGGCAGATACAGCGTGAGCCCGCAGAGCCGGCCCCATTTGGTCTCGCCCGAGGCGATGAACTGGTCGATGAGCACCTGGGCGCCATTGGCGAAGTCGCCGAACTGCGCCTCCCAGATGACCATGGTCTGCGGGTCCGCGGTGGCATAGCCGTACTCGAAGCCGAGCACCGCCTCCTCGGAGAGCAGCGAGTCGATGACGGTAAAATCATCCGGGTTGTCGGTCAGGGTCTTGAGCGGCGTGTGCGTCGAGCCATCCGCGGCGTTGTGCAGCACCGAATTGCGGTGGAAGAACGTGCCGCGGCCGGAATCCTGACCGGTCAGGCGAACCGAATGACCTTCCTCGAGCAACGCGGCATAGGCCATGGTCTCGGCAAAGCCCCAGTCCATGGCCAGCGCCCCGGCGGCCATCTTGCGCCGGCTCTCCATCACCGAGGCCACCCGGGGGTTGAGCTCGAACCCGGCCGGCAGCTGCTGGAGCCGATCCTGTAGGTGTCGGATACGCTCGACTGACACCGAGGTGTCCACCGGCTCGTCCCAGCTGGAATCGAAATAGGGTGACCAATCGACGGTGACCTCGTTGTCATGCTCTTCGAGGGCGCCGGGGGCAACCACCTGCTCGGCATCCAGTGCATCGCGGTAGGCCCGCTCCATGCCCTTGGCATCGTCCTTGCCGATCACACCCTCATCGGCCAGCTGGTCGGCATAGAGTTTGCGCACCGACGGCCGGGCCTTGATCTTTTTGTACATCATCGGCTGGGTGGCCGACGGTTCGTCCGCCTCGTTGTGGCCGTGCCGGCGATAGCAGATCAGGTCGATCACCACGTCCGAGTTGAACTCGCGCCGGTAGTCCATGGCGAGCTGGGTGACGAACAACACCGCTTCCGGGTCGTCACCGTTGACGTGAAAGATGGGCGCCTGAACCATCTTGGCTACTTCGGTGCAGTAGAACGTCGAGCGGGTGTCCAGCGGGTTGGAGGTGGTAAAGCCGATCTGGTTGTTGATCACCAGATGCACGGTCCCGCCGGTGTAAAAGCCCCGGGCCTGGGAGAGCTGGAAGGTTTCCATCACCACACCCTGGCCGGCCATGGCTGCATCGCCGTGGATGAGCACCGGCAGTACGGTGCTGCCGGTCTCGTCCCCGTGACGTTGCATCCGGGCCCTTGCCGAGCCTTCCACCACGGGATTGACGATCTCGAGGTGAGAGGGGTTGAAGGCCAGCGCCAGATGCAGCGGCCCGCCCTCGGTCTGGATATCCGAGGAATAGCCCATGTGGTATTTCACATCGCCGGCGTTGGCATGCTCGGGGGCGTGCTCGCCTTCAAACTCGGCAAAAAGCTCTGCCGGTGACTTGCCCATGACATTGATCAGCACATTGAGCCGGCCCCGGTGGGCCATCCCCAGGACCATTTCTTTGACGCCGTGGGCGCCGCCACGCTGGACCATCTCATCGAGCACCGGGATGGTCGCCTCGCCGCCTTCGAGCGAGAAACGCTTCTGCCCGACGTATTTGCTGTTGAGGTACTTCTCGATGCCCTCGGCCGCGGTGAGCCGCTGCAGCAGCGCCTTTTTCTGCTCGGCACTGAGCTGGGCACCGGCACGCGGCTTTTCCAGCCGCTCCTGGATCCAGCGCTTTTGGGCCGTGTCGGTGATGTGCATGTACTCCGAGCCGATGGGCCCGGAGTAGACGGTTTTGACCAGATCGATGATCTCGCGCAGCGTCAGGCGCTCGGGGGCAAACAGCGACCCGGTGTTAAAGGCTGTATCCAGATCCGCCTCGGTGAGCCCGTGGAAGGCCGGGTCCAGGTCGGGGACCGACGGCCGCTCGCGCAGATGCAGCGGGTCGGTGTCGGCATGCTGGTGGCCCCGCACCCGGTAGGCATTGATCAACCGCAGCACCGCCGCCTGTTTTTGCGCGGCCATGGCATCCATGCCCTCGCCGGCGAGCACCGACCGGCCCCGTGCGCTGCTGCGCCCGAGCTGCTCGAAGGCTTCGCGGATGGGGCCATGGGGGATGTCCCGGACCCGCGAGGGATCCATCGACTCGAGATCACGAAAGTAATCGCGCCAGTGGCTTTCCACCGAATCCGGATCGGCGAGGTAATGCTCGTAGAGGGCTTCGATGTAGTTGGCGTTGGTGCCGTTCAGATACGAACGGCTCAGAGACTGCTCAAAAGCACCACTCATGACGGGTCACCTGGCATTGCGGGCGGGAAACCTCGCTGAACGAGTTTGGCCCGACAATAACCCCGGTCAAGCGAATACGCAACAGTCACGGGCATTTACGCGGCCTCGAGCGCATTCGAGCGAACCTGACCCGGTCGGGCTGGTGAACAAACTGACCTCAAGGTCAGTTATCTGCCTGCGCTTACCCGCCCACTCACGGCGCGTTGGCGTCATCTTCGGGTTCTTCGTCCGCGGACGGCGGGCTGAACCACCGCGAGAAGAAAATCCCCAGCTCGAAGAGCAGCCAGACCGGCACCGCCAGCAGCACCTGCGAGATGACATCCGGCGGTGTCAGGACCATGCCGATGGTAAAGGCGGCGACGATGACATAGGGCCGCTTGGCCGCCAGCGCCTCGCGGGTGGTCGCGCCGGTGCGCACCAGAAGGATGGTGGCAATGGGCACCTCGAACGAGGCGCCGAAGGCAAAGAACAGCGTCATGACGAATGACAGATACTCGCCGATATCCGTCATCATCGACACGCCCTCGGGGGTAGCGGCGGCAAAGAACTGAAAGATCAGCGGGAAGACCACGAAGTAGGCAAAGGCCATGCCCATGTAGAAAAGCGCGATGCTCGAAATCAGCAACGGCCAGATGAGCTGCTTTTCGTGCCGATAGAGCCCCGGGGCCACAAAGGCCCAGAGCTGATGCAGCAGATAGGGGATGCTCAGAAAGAAGGCACCGACCAGCGCCACCTTCAGCGGGATGAGAAACGGTGTCGCCACCTGGGTGGCGATCATCGAGGTGCCCTCGGGCAGGACCGCCATCAATGGCCCGGCCAGCGCCGCGTAGACCGTCTCACGGAAGGGATAGACGCAGAGAAACAGCACCAGGACCACGCCCGCCGCCCGCATCAGCCGGGTCCGGAGCTCGAGCAGATGGCTCAGCAGCGGCCGGTCTTCGTCCTGGTAATCCTCCTGCCCCGGCGCCTCGCTGCTCACGATTGCTCTCCGTCGGTGCCGGTGCGCGGGCGATCGGCGTCGGTGGCCTCCTTGGCCGCCGACTTGACCGTCGACGCGGGTGTCTCGACCGCGTCACTGACGGTTTTTTCGGTCTCGCGCGCCTGGCGCTTCAACGCCTTCTGGGTCTCCCTCAAGCCCTCGGCGTTGACCTCGCGCTCGACCTCATCGCGGATGGACTGAAACGACGCCCGCGCCCGGCCGGCCCACAGACCCACCGTCCGCACCAGCCGGGGCAAACGCTCGGGACCGACCACCACCAGGGCGATGGCGCCGATAATGAGCAGCTCCCAGAAGCTGACATCGAACATGCCGCGTCAGTCCCGCCGTCTCAGCGCTTGTCCTTTTCGGTCTCGTCGACCTGATCGCGCTGCGCCGTCTGCGCGTCCTCTTCGTTGGTCTCGTCCTGCTCGAGGCTGTCCTTGGCCTCTTTGGCTTCCTTCTCGCCATCATTCATGGCGCTCTTGAACCCCTTAAGGGCACCGCCCAGATCCGTACCGACGTTGCGCAGCTTTTTGGTGCCAAAAAGCAGCAACACAATGACCAGGATCAGCAACAGTGACCAGGGACTGATTCCTCCAGGACCCATACTCGTCTACCTCCAGGATGGTTTAGCGGGCGTCACCACCCGTTTTGTCTCGCGCCGCTTTTTCTTGGTGGCCCGACAGGCCGAAACGGCGCTCCAGTTCGTCCAGCACGGCCGCAGCATCGAGCCCGCAGTGCGAGAGCATCACCAGGCTATGGAACCACAGATCGGCGGTTTCATAAACGATCTTCTCGCGTTCGCCGTTCTTGGCGGCCACCACCGTCTCGGTGCATTCTTCGCCCAGCTTGCGCAGGATCCGATCGAGCCCCGCGGCATGGAGACTGGCCACGTACGAATCCTGCGGATCGGCCTGCCGGCGCTGCTCCAGCACCGCATCCAATCGCCCGAGTAGGTCATCGCTCATCATCGGTACTCCCGTAAATGCGCGCCGGGTCGGTCACAACCGGCTCGGTGACCTGCCAGTCGCCGTTATCCAGCACGGTATAAAAGCAGCTCCGGCGCCCGGTGTGGCAGGCGATGCCGCCAAGCTGCTCGACGCTCAGCAACAGTGTGTCGCCATCGCAGTCGAGACGGATGGCGTGGACGCGCTGCACATGACCCGACGACTCGCCCTTGTGCCAGAGCCGCTGGCGCGAGCGTGACCAGTACACCGCCTCGCCACAGCGAAGGGTGGCCTGCAGCGCCTCGCGGTTCATCCATGCCATCATCAGCACGGTGCCATCCGAGACATCCTGGGCGATGACCGGGACCAGGCCGTCGGCGTTCCACTGGACGGCGTCCAGCCAGCTCATCGCCGCACCTCGATGCCCGCGGCGGCCATAAAGTCCTTGGCCTGGTCGATGCGATATTCGCCAAAGTGAAAGATGCTCGCCGCCAGCACCGCATCGGCATGCCCGTCGATGACACCATCGACGAGATGCTGGAGATTGCCAACGCCACCCGAGGCGATCATGGGCACCCCGGCCCGGTCCGAAATGGCCCGATTGAGCTCGTTGTCGAAGCCGATGCGGGTGCCGTCGCGATCCATGCTGGTGACCAGCAACTCACCGGCGCCCGCCGCGGCCATCCGGGCCGCCCAGTCCACGGCATCCAGCCCGGTGGGACGACGGCCGCCGTGGGTATACACCTCCCAGCGGGGCGCCTCATCGGTGCCGCCACGGCGTTTGGCATCCACTGCCACAACGATGCACTGCGAGCCGAACCGCTCGGCGGCCTCCTGCACCAGCTCGGGCTCGTGGATGGCCGCGGTGTTGATCGCCACCTTGTCGGCCCCGGCATTCAACATGCGCCGCACATCCGCCACCGCACGAATGCCACCGCCCACGGTCAGGGGGATGAACACCTCATCGGCCACCGCCTCGACCACATGGACCAGGGTCTCGCGCTGCTCGTGGCTGGCGGTGATATCCAGAAAGGTGAGCTCGTCGGCGCCGGCCTCGTCATAGCGGCGGGCGATCTCGACCGGGTCACCGGCGTCGCGGATGTCGACGAACTTGACCCCTTTCACCACCCGGCCGGCGTCGATATCGAGGCAGGGGATGATGCGTCGCGCCAGCGCCACTAGGGGGCTCCGGTCCGCTGGTCCGCCAGCCGCTGGGCCTCGGCCAGATCGATGCGCCCCTCATACAGGGCACGGCCCACGATGGCGCCGCTGATCCCGCTGTCGGCCCGGTCGCAGAGCGTCTTGATATCGTCCAGCCCGGTCACCCCGCCGGAGGCGATGATCGGGATCTCGACCGCCGCGGCCAGATCGGCGGTGGCCTGGACATTGACCCCCTGCATCATCCCGTCCCGGCCGATGTCGGTGAAGATGATCGACTCCACCCCGGCATCCTCGAAGCGTCGGGCCAGGTCACTGGCCGCCGCCTCCGAGACCTCGGCCCAGCCATCGGTGGCCACCCGCCCGTCCCGGGCGTCGAGGCCGACAATGATATGGCCCGGAAACTCCAGACAGGCGTCATCGACAAAATGCGGGGCACGCACCGCCTGGGTGCCGATGATCACGAAATCCACCCCCACATCCAGATAGGTCTGGATGACCTCAAAGCTGCGAATCCCGCCGCCGACCTGGATCTCGAGCCCCGAGTGGGCCTCGGCGATCCGGCCGATGATATCGGCGTTGTGGGGAAAGCCGGCCACCGCGCCATCCAGATCGACCAGGTGCAGCCGCCGGGCTCCGGCATCGACCCAGCGCGCTGCCACGGCGAGCGGATCCTCGGAGAAGATGGTCTCGTCGTCCATGCGCCCCTGCCGCAGCCGGACGCACTTGCCGTCTTTCAGATCGATGGCGGGTATCAGCTGCATGCCGCTCCATCCCAGGCAATAAAGTTGCGCAACAAACGCAGCCCCGGCTGCTGGCTTTTCTCCGGGTGAAACTGCGTGGCGAAGACGTTGCCACGGCCGATGGCCGCCGCAAAGGGGCCGCCGTAATGGCTCTGGCCGGTGACGATCGCCGCATCCGACGGCGCCACATAGTAGCTGTGCACAAAATAAAAGCGCTCGCCGTCTTCGATCCCGCGCCAGAGCGGGTGATCACGGGTCTGCTCGACCCGGTTCCAGCCCATGTGAGGGATTTTTTTCGCGACATCCCCGGCGGTGAGCGCGGCAAAATGCCGCACGGTCCCGGCAAAGTGATCGAGCGCGGCGGTGCCCTGGTTTTCCTCGCTGCGGGTCATCAACGCCTGCATCCCCATGCAGATGCCCAGAAACGGGCGCGTGTCGACAACCTCGGCGATCACATCGACCAGCGCCCCCTGGTGCAGCGCGCTCATGCAGTCACGCACCGCGCCCTGGCCGGGAAAGACCACGCGCTCGGCCGCGCGGATCACGCCGGGGTCGTCGGTCACGCGTACATCGCGGCCGCCGGCGTGCTCCAGCGCCCGCTGCACCGAGCGCAGATTGCCCATGCCATAGTCGATTACCGCGATGGTCATACCCGTCGCCCGCCGTTTGCCGTACTCAGAGCGCCCCCTTGGTGGAGGGCAGATCGTCGCCCAGGCGCGGGTCCCGGCTGCAGGCCGTTCGCAGCGCCCGGGCCGCGGCCTTGAAAAGCGCCTCGACCATGTGATGGGCGTTATCGCCGCTCAGCACATCCATATGCAGTGTCACACCGGCCTGGTTGACGAAGCCCTGCCAGAATTCCTGCACCAGTTCGGTATCGAACTCGCCGACCCGGGCGACCGGAAAATCGGCCCGAAAGAAAAGCCCGGGCCGACCCGAGAGGTCCACCACAACCCGCGCCAATGCCTCATCCAGCGGGCAATAGGCGTGTCCATACCGGATCAGGCCGCGTTTGTCGCCCACCGCCCCGGCAAAGGCCTGACCCAGGGCGATGCCGACATCCTCGACCGTGTGGTGGGCATCCACCTGCAGGTCGCCGTCGGCGGCGATCGTCAGATCCAGCAGCCCGTGCCGGGCCAGCTGATCGAGCATGTGATCGAAAAACCCCACCCCCGTGTGACGCTCGCCGCTGCCGGTGCCGTCCAGATCCAGAGACAGGCGGATGCGGGTCTCGAGGGTATTGCGCTCGATGCTTGCTTGACGTTCGCTCATCGGTGGGCCGCGCGGTGGCTGATAACGGCGCGCAGAATAGCACGCCCGGGGGCTAGGGTTCGCGGGGCGGTACCTGCAGCCAGAACGTGACCGGCCCGTCATTGCACAGACTCACCTGCATATCGGCGCCGAACACCCCGGCGGCCACCGGCGAATGCCGCGACCGGGCGGCGGCCTCGAGCTCGGCAAAGCGCGACTGCGCCTCGGCGGCATCCGGCCCCCCGGAAAACCCGGGCCGCGACCCCTTGCGGGTGTCCGCAAGCAGCGTGAACTGGGGCACCAGCAGCAGACCGCCGCCGGTATCCGCAAGGCTGCGGTTCATGCGCCCGGCGGCGTCGGCAAAGACCCGATAACCGAGCAGACGCTCGAGCAGCCGTCCCGCCGTTGCGGCGTCATCCCCGCGCTCGACGCCGACAAGCACAAGCAGCCCCTCGCCAATGGCCGCCACCGATTCGCCCGCGATATGCACCTCGGCGTGGGTGACCCGCTGGAGCAGGCCGATCATTGGCCTTCCAGTCGCTTCAGCCGCACCTCGAGCTCGCGCACGATCTGCATGTCGCCGCGGCGGCGGGCGGCCGCCAGCCCCTGGCGGAACGTCTCCGCCGCCGCGGTGGTGTCACCGGCTTTAAGTTGCAGACGCCCCAGCGAGCGCCAGGCCGCGGAGTAGTCGGGGTCGAACTCGATGGCCTTTTGCAGGTGCATAACGGCCGCTTCGGTCTGGCCTTCGCGGGCCATCGCCTCACCCAGCGTCAGACGGGGCATCGCCCCGTCGCGCCCACCCTCGATCATCTTGCGGAGTGCGTTGATATCCATGAGCCACAGGCTAGCAATCCCGGGCTCAACGCCGCCAGAACGCCGGCGTGAAGAGCACCAGCAGGGTGAAGATCTCTAGCCGGCCCATGATCATCGCCAGGCACATCACCAGCTTGGGGCCATCACCGACAGCGGCGAAGTTAGCCGCCACCTCACCCAGCGCCGGTCCCAGGTTGGCCAGACCGGATGCCACCGCCGAAAACGCCGTGATCTGGTCAAGCCCCATGGCGAGCATCAGCAGCATCAAAAAGATGAACAGCACCACATAAGCGGCAAAAAACCCCCAGACCGCGTCGATGACCCGCTCGTTGACCGCCCGGTCGCCGACCTTGACCGGGAGCTGCGCCTGGGGATGGATCAGCCGGAGGATTTCGCGGCCGCCCTGGCGCCATAACAGCAGCACGCGCATGACCTTCAGCCCCCCGGAGGTGGAATTGGCACAGCCGCCCATCACCGCCACGAAGAGCAGGAGTACGGGCAGAAACGCCGGCCAGACGTAGTACGAGGCGGTGGTATAGCCGGTGGTGGTGGCAAAGGAGACCACCTGAAAGATGGCATGGTGCCAGGTCTCGGTGAGCGGCAGGTTATGGGCGGCCTGGTAGATCAAAAGCCCGCCCATGACCAGAAAAACCACCACACCCAGCATGGTCAGAAAGGTCACCAGTTCCGGGTCGGAACGCCAGGGCTCGGTGCTCATGCGGCGCCAGGCCAGAAAATGCAGCGAGTAGTTGAGCGCCGAGATGATCATAAAGACCACGGCGATCATCTCGATCAGCGCGCTGTCAAAATAGCCAATGCTGGCATCGTGGGTGGAAAAACCGCCGGTGGCGATGGTGGTAAAGGCATGACTGACGGCGTCAAAAAGGCTCATGCCGGCCGCCCAGTAGGCAAGCGCACAGACCACGGTCAACCCCAGATAGATGTACCACAGCGCCTTGGCCGTCTCGGCGATCCGCGGGGTCAGCTTGGCATCCTTGACCGGCCCCGGCAGTTCGGCCCGATAGAGCTGCATGCCACCGATGCCGAGCATAGGCAGAATGGCCACCGCCAGCACGATGATCCCCATGCCCCCGAGCCATTGCAGCTGCTGGCGGTAATACTGGATGGAAAGCGGCAGATCATCGATGCCGACAATGGCCGTCGCACCGGTGGTGGTCAGGCCCGAGACGCTCTCGAATAAGGCATCCACCAGCGAGAACGCCGCCGCATCCTGAAGGACCAGGGGCACCGCGCCGGCGGCCCCCAGCACCACCCAGAACATCGCCACCACAAAAAACCCGTCGCGGGTCCGCAGCTCGCGCCGCGATTGGCGAACCGGCAACCAGAGCAGCCCCCCCAGCCCCAGCAGCAACGCAAACGTCAGGAAAAACGCCGTGGCCACGCCGTCCGCCACCGCCATCGACAACAGCGCCGGTGGCAGCATCGTGACACTGAAGACCATCAGCAATACGCCAAGGACTCGCTGGACGGCATCGGGATGCATTGGCTTTGGCCCCTAAAGGAAGCCCGTCCCCACCGAGAAAAGCTTCTCGACGTCGGCCAGACGGGATTTATCAACCAAAAAGAGAATGACATGGTCCTCGGGCTCGATGACCGTGTCGTGGTGGGCCATGACCACATCGTCACCGCGGACGATGGCGCCGATGGTCGTCCCCCGCGGCAGGCGGATCTGATCGATGCGCTTGCCCACGACATCCGAGCTGCCGGCATCACCATGGGCCACCGCCTCGATGGCCTCTGCCGCCCCGCGCCGGAGGCTGTGGACCGCGGCCACATCACCGCGCCGGATATGCGCCAACAGACTGCCGATGGTCGCCTGCTGCGGCGAGATGGCCACATCGATATCGTCACTGGACTGGATCAGATCGACATAGGCGGCGCGGTTGATCAGCGCCATCACCGTCCGCGCACCCCGACGCTTGGCCAGCATGGCCGAGAGGATGTTGGCCTCGTCATCATTGGTCAGCGCGCAGAACACATCGGTGTTCTCGATGTTCTCTTCGAGCAGCAGGTCCTCGTCGGCGGCATCACCCCGCAGCACGATGGTCTTTCTGAGGTCATCGGCGATGGCCCGACAGCGCTGGGTGTCATGCTCGATGATCTTGACCTGATAGTGCATCTCGAGCGACTGGGCCAGCCGGGTGCCAATGTTGCCGCCGCCGGCCAGCATGATGCGGCGGACCGGCTTGTCCAGCCGACGCAGCTCGCTCATGACCGCGCGAATGTTCTTGCGGGCAGCGACAAAAAAGACCTCGTCGCCGGCCTCGATCACCGTATCGCCCTCGGGGATGATGGCGCTGCCGCGCCGGTAGATGGCCGCCACCCGGGTCTGCACGCCGGGGACGTGCTCGCGCAGCGTCCGCAGCTCCTGGCCCACCAGCGGCCCGCCGTAGTAAGCGCGCACACCCACCAGCCGGACCCGGCCGTCGGCAAAATCCATGACCTGCAGCGCGCCGGGGTGCTCGATCAGCCGCCGGACATACTGGGTCACCAGCTGCTCCGGGCTGATCAGCACATCAATGGGCAGGGCATCCGGGGCAAAGATCTGGGGATGCGAGAGGTATGCCACCGACCGCACCCGGGCGATCTTGGTGGGTGTGTCGAAAAGCGTCGCCGAGACCTGACAGGCCACCATGTTGGCCTCGTCCGAGTTGGTCACCGCGATCACCATGTCGGCATCATCGGCGCCCGCGCGCTGGAGCACCTCGGGGTGGGTGGCGTGGCCGGCGATGGTGCGAAGATCGAGCCGGTCCTGCAGCCCCTGCAGGATCTGCGGATCCCGATCCACCACGGTGATGTCGTTGTCTTCGCTGGTCAGGTTGGCGGCGACCGTGCCCCCCACCTGACCGGCGCCCAGGATGATGATCTTCATGCCCTGCCCCCGCCGGCCTCGCTGCCCTCGCGCGGGTCGATGCCCAGCGAGCGCAGCTTGCGATAAAGATGGGTCCGCTCCATGCCCGCCAGCCGGGCCAGCCCGGCGACGCTGCCGCCGGCACGCTCGAGCTGCTGCTGCAGATAGGCCCTTTCGAACTGCTCGCGGGCCTCACGCAGAGGCAACTCGAGCGGGATCGATGGCGGCCACCCGGCGTCCGCCTGGCCGGGGCCCGCGGTGGCCAGCGCGGCCTCCACCTCGTCGACATCGATATCCAGGCCATCACCGAGCACCAGCAACCGCTGCACCAGGTTGCGCAACTCGCGGACATTGCCCGGCCAGTCGTGGTGGCGCAGACGGTTCTGGGCCGCCACGGTAAACCGCCGGTACTTAAGCCCCTCGGCCTCGACCATCCCGTCGACAAAAAACCGCACCAGCTCGGGGATGTCCTCGGCATGGGCCCGCAACGCCGGCACCTCGAGCGGGATGACGCTGAGTGCGTAGCACAAGTCCTGCCGGAATGCCCCCGCTGCGACGGCGTCGGCGGGATCATGGCGGGTGATGGCGATTATGCGCACATCCAGCGGCACCTGGGCCGAGCCGCCCACCCGCTGAAAGCCGCCGGCATCGATCGCCGAGGCCAGTCGTGTCTGGGCCTCGGCATCCAGGTCGGTCAGCCCATCGATGACCAGCGTCCCGCCGGCGGCGGCCTCGAGCCGCCCGGTGCGCGTCGCGCCGGCGATTTCCTGTCCGAACAGCTCTTCGGCGGCGCTGGACCCGGCAATGGTCCCCGCGGCGACCTCGACCAGCGGTCCGTTGCGCCGGGCACTCAGGCCATGGATGTATCGGGCCAGGCATTTACGACCACTGCCGGGCTCACCGCTGATCAGCACCCAGCTATCGCCGGCGGCGGTCCGCTCGGCCTGTTCGCGCAGATCACTCATCAACGTGCTGCGTCCCACCGGCGTGACCGGGGCAGGGCGGGGCGCTGCCGGATGCTGGGCGAGGGCCTGCTCGACCGTGGCCAGGAGCTTGCCCATGGACAGGGGCTTTTCGACAAAATCGATGGCGCCGTGGCGGGTTGCTTCTACGGCGGTCTCGACGGTGCCGTGGCCCGAGATCATCACCACCGGAAAGTTCAGCTCACCCGCCGCCGCCCAGGCCTTGAGCACCGATATGCCGTCCTCGCCGGGCATCCAGATGTCCAGCAGGACCAGTTCGGGGCGGCGCTCACGCAGCTGCTCGCGGGCGGCCTCGGCGCTCTCGGCGGTGGCCACCTCGTAGCCCTCATCCTCGAGGATCTCGCGGACCAGATCGCGGATATCCGGCTCATCATCGACGACCAGCACATACGCTTTGCTCATGGCTTGTCTCCTGCCCGGGCATCACCGGCTGCCCGGCGCGGCAGCCGCACGGTGATCCCGGCGCCCTCATCGGTGTTGCGGGCACTGATCGTGCCATTGTGCTCCTCGACAATCTTTTTGACGATGGCAAGCCCAAGGCCCGAGCCCCGGGGCTTGCTGCTGACGTAGGGCTCGAACAGCTGGCTGAGCATCTCGGGGGCAAAGCCCGGGCCGTTGTCATGGATATGCAGCTCGATCATGCCATCAAAGCGGCCCTGGCCGGCGGCGGTGGTCACCGTGATGCGGCAGGACTCGCCGCCTGCCGCCTCGATGGCATTGCGCAGCAGATTATTGAGCAACTGCCGCAACCGCCCCGGATCCGCCTCGAGCCGGGGCAGCCCGTCTGCAAGCTGCAACTCGAACCATGGCCGGGCGGTCTCGTTGCGGTAGAGCTCGACCACCTCCCGGACCAGGGCATTCAGATCCAGCGCCTGGGGCTGCAGCGCCGGTGGACGGGCATATTCCGAGAAGGCCTGGACCATCTCCTTCATGGCCTCGACCTGGTGGATGATCGTATCCGTGGAGCGCTGCAGCAATGCGGCCTCGTCTTCGGACAGCCCATCACCGACCTTGTGCTGGAGGCGTTCGGCGGACAGCTGAATGGGCGTGAGCGGGTTGCGGATTTCGTGGGCGAGGCGCCGCGCGACCTCGCCCCAGGCCGCATCACGCTGCGCCTGAATGAGGGTGGTGACATCATCGAAGACAATGACCTCGCCACCCCGGTCGCCCTCGCCGGGCAGACGCGCACCACTGCAGATCAGCGAACGCCGGCCATCCGGGGTGTCGATGGCCAGCTCGGCGCGCCACTCGCCGTCGGGCAGCTGGCGATGGCGGCCGATGAGCTCGACGAACGGTTCAAAATTGGGATGGTCCGGGACCAGCGCCGCCAGGGGTCGACCCACCCCCTGTTCGAGGGACACCGCCAGGATGTCCGAGGCCGCCTGGTTGAAGGTCCGCAGGCTGCCATCCGGCGCCAGCGCCAGCACCCCCGAGGAGAGCCGGCCGAGGACGGTCTCGAGGTAGGTCCGCTGCGATTCGACCAGATCCTGGCTCTGTCGGGCGGCATCGCGGACCTCGGCCACACGGCGCGACATCTCGTTGAACGAGCGCACCAGAAAACCCAGCTCATCATTGCCCCCGGGCGGCAGCTGCTTGCCGTACTGCCCAGCGGCCATGGCCTGCGTGCCCTCGGCCAGCCGGCTGACCGGTGCAACCAGCCGACGGGCCAGATAGAAGGCCGACCAGACCGCAAAGAGCAGCGAGAGCAGCAGCACCAGCGACAGGGTCAGACTGAAGCTGTCCTTGAGCGGCCCGCGCAGATAGGCCAGTTCGCGATATTCGCTAAAGGCGGTTTCCACCTCATCGGCGAGGTCGTTGATCCGCGGCGAGACCTGGAAGAGCCCCTGCAACACCCGGTTGCTGCCCGGCCCGTCCGGGCCGGGGGCCGGCACCAGGGCGCGGATATGCAAACCGGCATTTTCGATGGGATCGAGCCCCACATAGGGGCGGCCCTGCCGCAGCTGCAAAAGGATGCCCTCTTCGGGCCGATGGGGCAGGATATTGGCGGTATCCACGCTGCTGGCGGCGATGATCCGGCCGTTCTCGCCCAGCAACGCCAGCTCTGAGGCATTGGTGCGCACGCGCAGATCCCCCAGGGTGATCGGCGCCATTTGCTCGTCGACATCGCTGAGCTCCCGGGCGGCTTCCTGCAGTCGCTGCTGCATATCGCGCATGCGCTGATCGAGCGAGGCCTGCGAGAGGGCGAGCGCATCATCGAGGGCGTTTTCCACCCGCACATCAAACCAGCTATCCACACCGCGTTGCAGAAACTGCATCGAAAACCCGTAGACAATCGTCCCGGGGACCACGGCCAACATCACAAAAAGCGCCATCAATCGCAGCGTCAGCCGACTGCCCGCCTCCCGCGCCTGCACCGCACGAATCAGCCGCCAGAGGTTGTTGCCGATCACCCCCAGCAGCACCACCAGCACCAGGCCGTTGAGCAGCAGCAGCCAGAGATAGAGCTGGCCAAAGCGCGCCGAGTTCTCGGTCGCCGCACTGAGCAGGTACAACGACAGCACCAGCAGAATGCTCAGGCCGATTCGCAACAGCCCCTGGGACGGCCAGCGGATCATGGCGCCACCTGTTGGTAGCGAACGCCACTGGCGATCTGCCATTGGTCGTCGATCAGCGCCCGGGTGCGCAGCAGCCGGGGCAGGGGGTCGGTCTCCAGCGCCGTGGACAGGCCCAGGCGATAGCGCTTGTGCCCCGCCAGCCGGTCTGCGGCAATCACCGGCCAGGCCTCGACCCGACCCAGCCGCAACAGCAGGGCATCGAGATTGCGAAAGCTCCGGCTCTCGCCGGTATCCAGCCGGGTGAGGACATAGCGTCGTGAGATGGCATGGTACTGAAGCCGGTGACGCCGCTCATGGATCACCACACGGGCGTTGCGCCACCACCAGCGCAGGCGCTGCAGCCGCAGCGTCTGCGAGATGACCACCGACACCCCACTCTCGAGGGCTTCAACCACCGGCGCGGTCAGACGGTAATCAAGCCGAGCATCCGCCACCAGCACCCCCTCTTCAAAGCGGGGCGAGAGCTCGAGGACACGGAAATCCGCCTCGGCCATCGCCGGCATGACCGCCAGCAACAGCCACAGCAGATGGATCCATCGGCCCACCGTCGGTTCAGTGTTTTTCAAAACAGGCATAGTAAAAGCCATCGACCCCGGACTCGCCGGTGCGGATCTGCTGACCGTAACGAAGCCTTGTGCCCACGGGAAGCGTCGGCTCGACCACCCGCAGATCGTCCCGTCCCCGGGCAAAAGCCGCCGCCTGCGCCTCGTTCTCGGCCTCGAGGACCGAGCAGGTGGCGTAGACCAGTCGCCCGCCGGGTCGCAATAACGGCCAGAGGGCCTGCAGCAGCCGGCCCTGCAGCGCGGTCAGCCGGTCAATATCTTCGGCGCGCCGCAGCCATTTGATATCCGGATGGCGACGGATGACACCGCTGCCGCTACACGGGGCATCCAGCAGGATGCGGTCAAAGGGTTGCCCGTCCCACCAACTCGAGGGTTCGGCGGCATCGGCGGCCATCGAGCGGGCACCGACGCCGACCCGCGTGAGTGTGGCATCCAGGCGCTCCAGCCGGGATGGGTCGCTATCCAGTGCCACCAGCGTCACATCGGCCCGCTCGAGGATGTGCGCGGCCTTGCCACCCGGCGCGGCGCAGGCATCCAGCACCCGGTCACCCGCGGCGGGGTCGAGCAGATCCGCGGCCAACTGCGCGGCGCCGTCCTGCACCGAACAATCGCCCTGCGCAAAACCGGGCAGATCCGTTACCGGCGTTGGCCGTGCAAGCACCAGGGCATCGGCAAAACCGGGCAGCGGGTGGGCCTCGAGGCCGGCCTCAGCCAGCCGCGCCTGGTAGGCCTTTTGGGTGGACCGGCGGCGGTTTACCCGCAAAACCATCGGGGCATGCTGGTTCTGGGCGGCGAGCAAAGGCTCGAGCTGCTGCGGCCAGTCGGCGGCCAGACGCTGGTAGAGCCAGTCCGGCAGCGAGGCCGCCACCGCCGGCGTGCGATCGACACGGGCTGTCAGCGCCGTTTTTTCGCGCAGAAAACGCCGAAGCACCGCGTTGACGAGCTTGCCCGCCCAGGCCTTGTGACAGGTCCGGGTCAGGGCGACGGTTTCAGAGACCGCCGCGTGGGGCGGAGTATGGAGGTGGATGAGCTGAAAGAGCCCCAGTTCCAGGACCAGCGCCAGGTCCTGATCGCGCCGGCGCAGTGGCTTGGCCAGCAGCCGGTCGCGCAACGCCCCGAGCCGCCGATGCTCACGCAGCACACCATAGGCGAGCGTTCGGCAAAAGGCCCGATCCCGGGGTTCGGAGAACACCGTCTCGCGCCCGGCCAGCGCGGCATCGAGCGAACGCCCCTTGTCGAGCACATCCAGGAGCACCTGAAGGGCCACAAGCCGCGAATCAGTCAAACCGCTCGCCTGCCTGAAGGCCATGACCGCGCAGGAATGCATCCACATCCTGGGCTCGCCCGCCGGCGGCCTGGACGCGTTTTAGCCGCAGCACCCCCGACCCGGTCTGGACATCGATGCCCTGTGCATCGGCGCTCAGTACCGTCCCCGGTGGCGCATCGGCATCCGCCCCGTTCAATGGCTCGGCCAACCACAGCTTCAGGGTGGCCCCGGCCCAGCCGCAACGCATTACGGGCCAGGGATTGAAGGCACGGATGCGGCGCGCCAGCACCTCGGCCGGCTGCCGCCAGTCCACCCGGGCCTCGTCGGTGGTGATCTTCTCGGCATAGGTGATGCCCGTTGCCGGTTGGGCGACCGCCGGACAACGCCCCGCCGCCCAGTCATCCAGTGTCTCCACCAGCAGTGCGGCACCGGCCTCGGCAAGACGGTCATGGACACTGGCGGCGGTATCCTCATCACTGATGGGCGTCGAGCGCCGGGCCACCACCGGCCCGGTGTCCAGTCCGGCCGCCATCTCCATCAAGCACACGCCGGTCTCGCGGTCTCCGGCCTCGATGGCTCGCTGGATCGGGGCCGCGCCCCGCCAGCGGGGCAGCAGCGAGGCATGGATGTTCAAACAGCCGTGACGGGGGATCGCCAGCACCGCCGGCGGCAGGATCAAGCCATAGGCCGCGACGATCATCACATCCGCGTCCAGATCACGCAGGACCGCCTGTTCGGCCGCCCCGCTCAACCGAGCGGGCTGTTGCACCGGCAGATCATGCTCACTGGCCACGGCCTTGACCGGCGAGGCGGTCAGCCGACGTCCCCGGCCCGCCGGCCGATCCGGTTGGGTGTAGACAGCGGCGATGGTGTGCGGGCCGTCGATCAGCCGCCGCAGCGCGGGCACGGCGAATTGCGGCGTTCCCGCATAGACAATGCGCATCACTCAGGCGTGCTGCCGGGCGAGTTTTTCGTACCGCCGGCGTAGCCGCTTGCGCTTGAGATCCGAGAGATAGTCGATGAAAAGCCGCCCCTCGAGGTGATCGACCTCGTGCTGGATGCAGCGTGCCAGCAGCCCATCGGCCTCGATCTCAAAAACCTCGCCCGAGAGGTCCTGCGCCCGCAGTCGCAACTCGATGGGACGCTCCACATCATCGGCATAGCCCGGGATGGACAGACACCCCTCCTCGGCCACGTCGCAGCGCTCGGTGCGCTCGATGATCTCCGGGTTGATCAGCACCTGCGGCTCGTTGCCGGCATCGCTGATGTCGATCACCACAATGCGCTCGTGGACATCGATCTGGGTCGCCGCCAGCCCGATGCCCGGAGCGTCATACATGGTTTCGAACATGTCATCGACCAGCGCCCGGACCCGCTCGTCGATCACCTCGACCCGCTGAGCGGGCGTACGCAGCCGTGGATCGGGATACTGCAGGATTTCGCGTTTTGCCATGGATATTCCGTTGAGGGCCGCAATTCGGCGTTGCTAGCCTCGCGTATTCGGATCAGGCCCGCAGTATAGCCAAACCGACGGCATAACCACCAGTAACTGCCTGACACAACAGGGAAGTTCCAATGGCAACAAAACGACTGTCCATCCTGATCGTTCTGCTCATCGCCGGTCTGGCTCTGGCGCCCAACGCCACGGCCCAGCCACCGGTGGTATTCCCCCAGGAGCAAGCCATGCCTCGGGTGCTCACCGGCGAGGCGGGACGCACGCTCAGCGGCCCCGGTGACCGGATCCTCGCCCGCGGCCTTGCCGGGCGCAGTGCGCAGCGCTACTACCTGTTGCGACCGGGGCCACCGCTGGAGACCCGGCCGATCCACCGCCTCGAACAACGGCTCAGCATCCTGGTGGGCACCGCCCGGGTCCTGCGCAGCGGCGAGCCTGCCCTGCTTCGGGTAGAGTCGGCGCAGCGCGCCGTGCGACCCGGTGATGCGCTGCTGGCAATCGTAGAGGACAGACCGACCCCCCATGGATCTCGATGAACTGCGCCCCTGGCTGACCACCTGGCGACTCCCCGGCATCGGGCCGGTGGCCTTTCAAACCATTCTCGAGGCCTTCGAGGAGCCGGCGGCCTATCTGGCCGCCACCCCGTCGGAGGGCCGTCGACGCGGTCTTGACGAGAAGATTGCCGAAGCCGTTGCCGGGCAGCAGGCCGTCCAGGCGGGGGTCGATAAGGATCTGGCCTGGCTCGAAGCGGCCGACGACCGCCATATCCTCACCCTGGCAGATCCGGCCTATCCCGCCCAGCTGCGACATATCGCCGACCCGCCGGCGGTGCTTTTTGTCCGTGGCCGGGTCGAGGCCCTGGGCGAGCCCCAGCTCGCCATGGTCGGCACCCGCAACGCCTCGAAGAGCGGCAGCGATACGGCCGCGGATTTTGCCCGGCATCTGGTCCCCACCGGGCTTGTCATCACCAGCGGCCTGGCCCTCGGGATCGATGCCGCCGCCCATCGCGGCGCCCTGGATGCGGGCGGCCAGACCATCGCGGTGATGGGCACCGGACCGGAGCGTTTGTATCCGCGCGACAACCACGGCCTTGCGCATGCCATTGCCGAGCAGGGCGCGGTGATCACCGAGATGCCCACCGGCACGCCCATGGACCGGGG
>PR_CR_10_Liq_1_inCRDRAFT_1000733_pt1 | contig 19855 bp, 15 predicted proteins | sample PRCRCaboRojoPR_3_FD_10241 | JGI IMG/M metagenome (IMG submission 10241)
CCAAAAACTGACTCAAGAGAACAAAACTTTAGTTGAAGATAAAGCAAAGTTGACTGAGCAGAACCAAAAACTGACTCAAGAGAACAAAACTTTAGTTGAAGAAAACCAACAAAAGACATTGGAAGAGTTTACGAAGGCAACAGAAGCACTCTTCAATAGTAACCCAGTAGACGAAGACATTGAATCTAAAATAACCAAACTGCAACAACAACCTAAATACAGCAAATTGAACCAGGGAAAATTCGAGAAGCTCAAAACTGAGAAGGTTAAGTTAAGCCAAGAAATCAAAACAGAGGTTTTAAACTTTGAAAAAAAAATTCAGTCAATTTTCTCAAAAGACCCTTTGAGTCGTGGCTCAGAAACTCAGCTCAACAAAGAATACAACCAGACAATTAAGTCTATCAAACTAGCCAAAAAAGAGCACCAAAAACCATTCGAAGACACTCTAAAACAGTACAAAAACTACCTAGCTCAGTTCAGACTGGACTACATGCAAAAAGACATTGAATACTACCAGTTCAAACTTGAACTATGCAAGTCAATTGAAACTCTTTCAAGAGACTACATAGCTCAAAAAGACAACTCATTCCAAGTCGAGCTAAACTCGATTAACTCGCACTTGCCAGACTGTATCAAAGAGCAAATAATAAACACCATATCCAGGAAAAAAGACAGGTTCTTGGAGAAACTTTGCAGTGAATTAGAAAAAACTCAACCCTTTTGGCGCCATATCAGTTTTGGGCTAATACCAGCTCGAAGCTTCTATAAAGAAGACCTAATCCAGGCAGCTTTGGCTCGCAACCCTGGTTTCAAAGCAGAGAAGTTAGTTCAACTCCAAGCGGAAATCAAGCAACAACAAACTGCAGACCCTCAAGAAAGAGTTAACAAGTCAAGAGCTGCACTAGTAGTTGTTCATATAGACAACCAACTAAAAGAGTCACTTAAAGACTTGGACCTAGAAAACCTCATAACTAACCATCTTACAATTACCGCTTACTTTAGGCTTTGTCTAAGACTCTGATGGTCTCTAATAACATTGAAGTAGTTAGTAGTCAGTTCAATGCAGTTTTTTGCGGTGTTTTTGTCTTCAAGACTGTAACTGAGCGTTATCTCTTTTTTGTGGAAGAAGTAAAAAGTCAGCGTGGAAGGGTTGTTTTTTTTAGAGGTGATTTTAAGCAACTTGACCAGTTTGCAGTGCTCTACAATGATGCTCACAGGCAGGTCTTCTCCGCTTGTGTGGTGGTGGAAAGGAGTACACAGACAAATTCTATTAGGCGTCACAACTAAAATGTAGTTTTCGGGGTAGTCTACTTCCTTAGCTCTGTCGAATTTTTTGCAGTTGAAAAAGCAAACCTTGGGGTTGCGAATGAGTGAGTCAAACTGTTTTTTGTAAAGCAAGTTGCTTTGTTTTTGCATAGAAATAGAGTTTCTGGGGACTTTGGGTTTGACTTTAACAGTCTTAAAAGCAAACTCAGCAAAGCTAAAAGCTTTTTTCATCTTGCCCAAAAAGCTCCTTCTGAGAGTGTTAAACCTTTCCCTGATTACTTTAGAGATCTCTTTCGTAGAGTGGCCACAAGCCAAACACTTTTGAGGGTTGTGTTTTTCAATCTTCAAATTGTACTTTAAAATCAAGTCGTGACAAGCCTTGTACCCGCCATCCACTATGCTCACGTAAGGAAAGTTTTTGGAGTTGAAGGCTGCATACAGGTTGTTAACTACGTGTTCAACAACGTCAATGTCTTTGTCAGAGCTACTTGGTTTGCTTCCCATGAGTCCAAAGTGAAAGATTCCTTTGAGGGAAGAGTACTGGTCAGGAAAGGCCAATAAAGTATTGATGTCTTTAAAAGCCCCTTCTTCAAGCAGAAGTGAGTTGTGGATCACTCCGGCTTGTCTTTCAACCAAAGTTCTGCAATCCACCAAGATGAAAGGAATGTTTATTTTGCAAGAACTGCACCACTCGCACTGACCTTCACACTCACACTTCAAATTAGGAAACGCCCTTTGCACTAGTTCTCTTGGGTGCACTGACAAACAGTATTGCTTCTCAAGGTGCGGAATTAACCAGTCTAGTTTGTGGATGTTAAACAGGTCAAGTGACTTCAAAGACAAGTAAATAGAGTAAGGCAAGTTACGCTTGAGTTCAGAGGAGTAACTGAGTATGTTTTGGAGTTCCTCTAAAGAAGTGACTTCGAACTGCGAAATAGTTTGTGGCACACTTGAAGCATGGGTCCTCAAAATCTCATTGCGGCGACTCAACAGAAAAGAAACTGAAATGAACAAAGAGTTGAAAGGGTCCTTTTCTTCGATGATGAAGTCCCAGAGTTCATAAAGCAGTTCTATGTCAGATATTTTGTTAGCAAACAATGTGAGAAACCAAGGAGTGGCAAACAACTCAGGCCCTATTCCGTTTTCATTGAGGAACTTAAGCACTTCTGGGTCGTAGTACCTAACGAACAGCCTCAAAAGCATCAACAGGGCTTCGAGTACTCTGAAGTCTTCTTCCACAAACACGTTGTGCAAGAACTTGTCTACAAATGAACTGAACATAAGGTAGATTTCGTTGAGTCCGCAGCCTTCTTTCATAAGAACTACAAAAGGAGCAAGTAACTCGTTCAGCCCTTGCTTGTAAGAGATGCTTTTTTCTTTGCAGTAGTAAGTTAGCAGCAGCTGCATTATGTACTTTTCTTGTTTATTCAAAAGTCCGTTCCTAGTCCTTTCTATGTCAGTCCTGATAACTAACTGGTTGGGCAGGTCCAAAAAGCACGACACCGAAAACTCGGGGATTTCTTGAGGAAGCAACTGCTCCTAAGTGACTTTTACTTTCCATCTGTTTGACCTTAGAGTTTCCATGATTATAATACTAAATGGTAAAAGGAAACTTCAGGGAGTACTTAACAGGACTCGGAGAAGCTTTTGGAGTACTACTCTTGGCTTCTACAAACAGTTACTTAGTCCCAGTGGTGTTCTTGACAGAGCTTTTATACAGAGTCAAAGAAAAGCCTTGGGAGCTGCCTTTAAGTTTTTTAAGCGTGAATTACTTAGTNAAGNTGCTGTTTGGAGGAGTTCTTAAGTTTGCAGTTGTTGTTGGAATTCTAGAGCTAAGCAAACACTACTCGCCTGTTCTGTAAGTGATATCTAGAGTGCTAGTTTTGCAGCCTTTCTACATATCTATCAATTCTGTTTTGGGAATTGCTAACCAGTCCAGAAGGTGTTCTGAAGTCCTTGCAACAGGACTTGTGCTTTCTATAGGAACTCTAGTTGGCCTTTCTTTGGAGTTTTCTAGCTACGCTGTTGTGCTGGGTGTGCTTTTGAGCTATTTGAAAAACTTGCTCTGCAACTTCACTGCTTCACTTAAAAAGTCAGACAAAAAACTAAATAGTTACTCTTCAGGAGTTGCCTGTGCTTTAAGTTTGGTTTATGTAGGAGTTTGGGGGACTGCTCCTGAGTCTTTTTTAGAAAACTTTTTTATGAGTGCAGTAGCTTCTTACTTAGTTAGTGTGCTGCCGGAGTTAGTTGTTTACAGAACTTACAAAGAAACTACTTTCCAGTTTTGTTACTTAGTGGTGTTTGCTGGGGTGTTTTGGGTGCTTGGCATGCCTTTTTACTACGGAGTTTACTTCATTGTAAATATTTGTTGTTTGTTTTTAAACAACTACTCTATTGAACAAGAGTCTCCTCACTTAACTCAAGGACGCACTTCACTTCTGTTCCACATTTTAGCGCACAAAGACTCCCAACGCTTATCTTTGTTTTTGCTGATAAACTTGGTGTTTATGTTTGTGGAGGCTATTTACGGCTACATGAGCAACAGCTTAGGACTGATTTCTGACTCCATCCACATGGCTTTTGACTGCACAGCTTTAGCAATAGGTCTTTACGCGTCCTATATTTCAAAGTTGCCGCCAGACCCAGAGCACCCTTACGGCTACCACAGGTACGAAGTGCTTTCAGGGTACATCAACGCTATCTTTTTGATATTTGTAGGACTGAGTATTTTTGAAGAAAGCGTAGAGCGCATTATGGAGCCTCCCCACATAGAAACAGAAATGCTTTTGGTTGTTTCAGTGCTAGGACTTCTAGTGAACCTTGTAGGGCTATTCTTTTTCCAAGACTACTCTCACGACGGAGATAACAGCAACTTACAAGGAGTGTTTCTGCATGTGCTAGCTGACACACTTGGAAGTGTAGGGGTTATTGTTTCTTCCTTGGTAGTCCAGAGTCTGGGCTGGTTCATAGTAGACCCTATTTGTTCTTTAGTGATTTCAGTTCTGATCTTTTTAAGCGTGATGCCTTTGCTCAAGGACTCAATATCGCAGTTACTAGAAAGAGACATGGACAAAAAAAGGAAGGTTTACTTAAAACAACTGCTAGACATAGGAGACCTAGAAGTCGAAGAACTCTTTGTGTGGAAACTTGCAGGCGAAGAGTACGCAGCTATGGCTTGGGTCAAAGATCTCAAGGACCAAGACTTAGTGGAACTCACTCAAAAGTGCAAACAAGTACTGCCACATTGGAACGCTGTTCAAGTTTCATAATACTTTTAAATGGAAGCTGAAATCTTGAAACTAGCTAACTTACACTACGAAAAAAGGTGCTACACCAGCGCAGCGTTTTACGCAGACAAGCTCGTAAGCATAAGTGGAGGCAACCCAGAGTACGTGTACTTGTTAGCATCTTGTTACTTCCAAAATGCAGAGTACCCACGAGTAGTTCACTTGCTTGAAAAAACAAAACTTATCCACAAGGACTTTAGAATGCAAGCTTTGGCAGGCCAAGCCACAGTTACAGCAGGTGACTTCCAAAACACCATCCGGATTCTTTCTGAAGAAGTAGAGGACCCCCAAGGCAAGTCTTGGAAGTCCCTTAAGTTTTACTACTTAGGCAGAGCTCACGAAGCCAAGGAAAGCATAGGACTTGCTGCTGAGCACTACAAACAAGCCCTTTTGGCAGACCCTACGTGCTTAGAAGCTTTCAATGCTTTAATAGACAGACAACTTATTTCAGCTTCTGAAGAAATTGAACTGGTGTCAGCTTTGGACTTAGAACCCTGGATCAAAGAGTTTTACTTGACCAAGTTGAAGTTCCACCAGCCGCCTGGAGCTAACTTACAAGTTTTAGAGCAAACAGAGAACTTAGACGTTTTGCTGTCTAAAGCCAGCCAGCTTTTTTCCTCCCACAAAGTAGAGCAGGCTTACGAAGTGTCTTCCAAAATACTCAGAGAAGATCCTTTCCACCTGGCAGCTGTGCCTTTGCACTGCGGGTGCATGGCCAGTTTAGGCCTGGTAGGGGAACTCTACAACCTAGCGCACAACCTAGTGAAGGACTACAAAGGCTCACCTGCAGCCTGGTACGCAGCAGGGATTTACTACTACGTGATTAAGAAGTACGAGTACTCCAGGAAGTTCTTCATGAAAGCTTTCAAAATGGAAAAGGAGTACCTGCCTGCTTGGCTGGGTTACGGACACACCTACGCAGCACAAGACCAGTCTGACCAAGCGATGTCTGCTTACCGCAGTGTGGCTCGTTTGTTTCCAGGTTGCTACTTAGCTAACCTGTACATGGGGATGGAGTACCTCAGAACCAAAAACCTGAGAACAGCACTTTTGTCGTTTGAACTGGCTAAAAAGGTCAACGAGAACGACGCTGTGGTTTGGAACGAAATAGGAGTGGTGCTTTATAAAAAGCAAGATTTCCACAGAGCCAACGAAGTGCTGGAAGGAGCTCTTAAACTCTGCGAAGGCGTTATGCACACTACTGCTGAAGCCATTATATTCAACCTAGCGCACACTTACAGGAAACTCAAAAATTACGAAAAAGCTATAGAGTACTACCACAAGTGCATTCAACTTAACTCCAGAAACGCCTCAACTTACTCAGCCATTGGGCTGACTTTTTACTTAAATGGGCAAGTGCACGACGCTGTAGATGCCTTTAACAAAGCGTTGTTTTTGAAGTCGAATGACAGGTTTACCAATGACTTGTTATACATAGCTCTTTTTGAGTGCGCAGAGTCTCCTCCCTTAGAAGTAAACAGAATGATTCAGGTTTAGTTATTAACTGAGTGTTGTAAGTAAAAGCTTTGTCCCTGGACGTCTAGACTTTCAGGTTCTTGAGGGATTATTCTGGGTCTGATTATAGGTTTAGAGTACTTCTTTTCCATGAGGTCGTGGGACTCGAATATCTTGAGGTTTGCAGGGTAAGCTTGGGGGTTGAACTCGTCTGCCTTTTTGCGATACTTAAACAAAACTTGGGTTAGGGGGTTAGGTGTGCTATTAGGTTCTTCTTTTTTAAATTGAGTTGTTATGAAGCTTTCGATTTTAGGGAGTACGTTTTTCCTTACAGGTAAGTTGTTTAGTAGGTGTTGTGTTTTAATAGGTCTAACGCTTGAAGACCTAACTGTGCAGAGTTCTCTATAGTCCAGGACTTCTGGTTCTTGAGTTAGGTTTTTGGGCAAAGGTGTTTTTAAGTTTTTGCTTCTTTTGCGGAGAGGAGTTGGTTTATTAGGTTTTTGGAGGAGCGTTTCGATTTCTCCTAGCATCTTTTTGAACTCTTCTTGTTTGAGGGCTTTGTATTTGGGTTTTTTGTGGTAAGTTGAGTTATCAGTTTTGGACTCTTTAAGTCTTCGCTCGACTTGAGAAGAGAAAGGCGAGTTCTGGTTTTTCATGAGTTCAGTTGAAGGACTTTTTGGCGAGTTAGCTTTTTCAACCGAAGATTTCCAGTTAGCAGCTTCTATCTTTTTATAAGGAGACTTGTATAGGTGGTCGGTGTTCAGGACTTTTGTGTTGGAAAACATTCCGACGTAACTATCTTTTTGGAAAGGTTTTTGCAAGTTAAGCACTCGTTGGTCTTTGAGTCTGGCTACTTTGGTTTGGGACTTTTTCGCGACTGGGAGTTTGGCAGGGGACTTTTGGGGTTCTATTGTTGGGAGTTCAGAAAGACCTGCTTCGTCTTCTTCAGTTTCTGGACTCCAAAAAGAGCCTAGTCCATAAAGCATGCTGTCGTACTCGAAGTCAGCTTTTAAGTCTCCTATGTACTGGTGCTGCTTGCCTTTTTGGGGTCTAGGGTTGTAGTACTTGCGGATTTCTTTGTCCCTTTTATCGAGGGTTTGGAATTTTTCTTCTATTGACTTTAAGTTCATTTATTATGACTCAGCTGGACATTAAGGTGGTCTTCGAGCGCATAGAAGAAGTAACCCAGAACTTGTTGTTGAATGTGCTGAGTTTCGCAGTGCTTTCTTTTTACGGCCAAGTTGGAGGCAGCAAACTCCAGTACAAAATACTTGAAGTGAACCCTGGAACACAAAGAGTGCTTATGGAAGCTCCTGAAGAAGACGCTCGGAAGATCTGGTGCAGTTTAACGATGTTGGGTTACTACGCTTCTTCAAGAGTCAAAGTGTTAGTTACTGTTAATTAGACTTTTTTTTGGTGGAAGCTTTTTGCTTGTTGTGTTCTCTGCGTTGTTTTTTGGCTCTTTTGAGTTTTTCTTGTTGTGAAAGAACTTGTTTCTTAAGCTCGGATCTAGGCCGCTTTTTAGGAGTTTGGCTGTTAAGTGTGTCGTCGTAGAGTTCTGCTTGGGTTTTTAAGGCTTTTGCGTTGAAAAAGGGGTTTGAAGATCTTTTGGGGGGTTTTTGGAGTTCTTTTTGGTCTTTAGCTTTAGTGACTCGCAAAGGTCGGTCTTTGAAGAGCAGGTTGTTTTTGGCAAGTGCTCGTTTGGCAGCTGAGGCTTCTTTAAAGGCAACATAACCAAACCCCTTCCCTAGGTGAGTTTGGGGGTCTTTTATGATCCTTACGTAGTCAATGTCTCCAAACTCTGCAAACTCCTCTCTGAGTTCTTCTTCTTTGGCGTAGTAACTTAAGTTCCCTATGAACACTGACTTCTTAGGGTCCTTTTTGGGTTGCTCTGCAAGGTCCACTCTGATGTGTTTGCCGTTGAGTTCTTTGTTGTTGAGTTCTAAAGCTTTTTGGGCTTGTTCTTCTGTAGCCATTAAAGCGTAAAAGTTGCAAGTGTCAGCGTCTTCTTTGAACTTTTTAAGAGCCACTGCTGCTTTTATAGGCAACTTGCCTCTTTCTACAGGGACACTTCTCGACCAGACCTTTTCAACTTCTCCGTAGTGCTCCAAAAGTTCTTTTATGTCTTTGCGCTTGGTGGCAATGGGCACGTTTCCTATGAAAAGAGTGCGGGGCTCACGTGGGATTACAACCTTTTGAGGAGGACTAGGTGGGGGGGTGGGTGGCTTGGGAGCTTTAAAAGCTTCCCCTTCAAAGAGAGAAGAGGACCCACCCGATAGCAACTGCGTAAGTTCACTCATAAAAATGAAAGCCAAAAGGTTCATGCTTAAGAAAAACCTAAAACTGGACTCCGACTCTGGCGAAGAAGACTTAAACAACTCAATGTCTATTGAAATGTAAAAGTTACTTAGAGGTTCAGAGGGTTTGAAGTTCGTGAAAGAAGGTTTGGAAGTAGGCAAAGAAGGCATGTCCAGGTCAGTCGGAGGCGTCATAGTCAACATACACCCTTCACAACTCAAACAAGGCAAGTTCATGGGCAAAGGCTCTGCTGGCATAGTTCAAGAAGCACTTCACGAACCTACTGGGATCTTGATGGCGCTCAAATCTATAAATGTTTACGACAAAGAAAAACGCAAGCAGTTAATGAACGACATCAAGGCTTTGGACCACTCTGACTGTCCTTTCCTAGTTAAGTTTTACGGAGCTTACTTCGACGAAGGCCAGGTAAAAGTAGCCTTGGAACTCATGGACGCAGGCAGCTTAGGCGACCTTGTGAAACGACTGCATAAGCCAGTTATTCCTGAGCCACTGCTTTCTAAAATCACTCAACAAATACTCCAAGGCCTTATGTACCTACACAAAGCTAAACACCAAGTCCACAGAGACATCAAGCCTGAAAACGTACTTGCAAACACTTCTGGGGCGGTGAAGTTAAGTGACTTTGGAATATCTAAAGAGTTAGGAGTGACTATTGGGCTCTGCAACACCTTCGTGGGGACCATGATTTACATGAGTCCTGAAAGAATCCAGGGCAAAAAGTACTCTTTCTACAGCGATGTGTGGAGTTTAGGAGTGATGTTGATAGAACTTGCTTTGGGAAAGTACCCCTATCCCAGAGCTGAAACTTATATTGAAATGATTGAAAACATCATGACCATGCCTGAACCTAACTTGCCAAGCAGCTTTTCTGAGGACTTTAGAGACTTCATCAGTAGGTGTGTCAAAAAGAACCCTGAAGAAAGGTGGACCACTGTGCAGCTTTCAGCCCACCCTTGGGTTCTTAAGTACTCCCAGCACGAAGTTAACCTGCCTGAGTGGATTAAGAGTTGCCTTAATACCTAATATGTATATAATTCAAAAAGTATTCATATTCAATCTGTTAAATAATGGAATCTCAAAAACACCCAACCTACTTCCAAGATCAAAAAAGCTACCACTTAAAGGCTTCAAGTTGCTATGAGCCTTGCTTTGTGTCATCCCAAAAATTCAACTATTTGCATCATGACCCAGTTTACCAATTCCCAATTCTAGAAAACAAAACTACTTACTTACTGCCTGCTGACACTTTGACAGCACCCTTCGACACCAAACACACCATCAAGATCCTCCACTACTCCAGTCCTTTCAAAAGGGGCAACACAACTCCTGACCCTGTTTCCCAGTGCTCTCTTGTAGAAGCCCCCGAAAACTCCCTTGACCAAGCCCGTCAAAGCATTTACTCCCAGGAACTTTCTCGGATGCTTGAGCTTTCTGAACACAACTTCCATGAAAACTCACAAACTGCCATCAGCTTAACTGAGAGTTCCGACTGTTCCTTCAGACCGAGTTTAGAACCCGAAAAAGCCCACCTGGACTCTAACGACAGAGAACTCATACTCCAGATACAAAGAGAATTCCACTGCCAAGACCAAGACGACATGCACCTAAGATCAATTACTCCGAACAGCTCTATGCACACTGACTCGCAAGAATACTATGGCTTGCAAAGGTCTTTTTCAAGCATAAAGATTTCTTACAGAGAAGGAGAGGTTATTTCAGACTGGGAACCCTCTCCCAGAAACCACAACTTCGACAGCGAAGTGTCTTCTGAGGATGAGTTTCGAATGAGCATCACAGACGAAGGCCATGCCCAGTTAATCCGTTCTTGTGTTGTTAAAGAAAGTGCCTCTCACCAAATAATGCAGTCTGCACATGCCAAGCCTTACCTGGTAAAACTCCAACCCAAAGTACTAGAAAGCACTGTAATATTTAGCCCTACTTTTCAAGATGCTTGTGTAATTACTTGTCCCGACGGTTACTCTCCTTTGCTGAGGAAACTTGTAGTTTGTGAAAACTCAGAAGAAGACCTAGAACTCGCAAACGCTGTTCCCTACACTGGGTACAACTCTTCACTAACTATTGAGTACTCAACTACTTTCTACAATAACTTTGCTTCCACAAAGCCTTCGAAACTCACAGTCGCTAGGCTGTTTTCAGAAAGCATTTTGCAAAGCCTAACGAAGTCTGCTGTAACTTGGTTGAGCTGTGGCTACGAACACTGCTTACTCGTTACTTTAGAAGGAAAAGTAATGACTTGGGGTTACGGTGCCTCAGGATGTTTGGGCCAAGGAGACACTAACTCTTACTCGTTTCCTAAACTCTTAGAAGGCCTGTCAAATATTAAGTACGCAGAAGCAGGGGGCTACCATAACTTAGCTGTAACTAGCATGGGAGAAGTTTACGCTTGGGGACGCGGAGACGCCAACCAGTTAGGACTGACTGCCAAAAAGCTCCAGAAAGACGAAATAGGCCACTTAAGTTTGAAGCCTATAAAGGTGATTTACTTCACTCAAAACGACATCGAAGTAAAAAGTGTGGCTTGTGGCGAAGCGCATTCCTTAGTTCTAGACTCAAACGGAACAGTGTACTCTTTCGGACTTGGCCAGCAAGGCCAACTAGGAATTTGCAAAGAGCTACTTAACACCCGCATGAACAGCGGGATTAATGCACTTGAGTCATTAAAAGAGGTAAGAGTGACCCGCATTAGTTCAGGTTCACTGTTTTCTGGGTGTCTTTCTGACCAAGGAGAAGTTTACGTTTGGGGAAGCGGAGAAGGCGGCCAGCTTGGCAACGGAACAGAAGTTCTAAGGTCAGACTTGCCACTGAAGGTTGAAAACATAGGAACTGTGGTAGAAATGGTCTGTGGCGAAAGCAGTGTACTGTGCTTAAACGCAAAAGGCAAAGTGTTTGGCTGGGGAACTGGGCTGCAGCACCCACAAGAAAGTTTGGTGAATTTTGAGCCTAGACAACTACTGTATGCTTCAAGCAACCAGTACTTTCTAATAGAGAAAAGTCAGTCCACAAATTTTCTAAATCCCTTCCAAAACCGCCAGTCACTTGCTTCAGAACTAGCAAACAAACTCCAAAACATTAAAAACTAATGTAAAGTATTTCTAAATGGGGGGCGTTAAAATAAATTTGAATGAGTTTAAGCATCCAAGTAGACAAAGAAAACCCAAGGCTAGAAGTCAAGGGAACCTACTCAGGTTCAGTAGGAAGAACCTTTGGAACAGACATCACCAATGCTGTCCAACCTCCAAACATTGATGAACACGACACTTCCAACCCTCAACGACTGGGATACTTAGCTAAAGAAATCTTCAAGTACCTGCACTCCATCGAAACTAGGTACCTCCCTGAACCCAACTACATGGCTTTGCAGCCCCATATCAATTATAAGATGCGCGGGATTCTTGTGGACTGGCTAGTAGAAGTCCACCTTAAGTTCAAACTGCAGCCTGAAACTTTGTTCTTGTCTGTGAACTTGCTTGACAGGTACCTTTCAGCAGCTACAGTCGAAAGGTCGAAATTCCAACTGCTAGGAGTGGGTGCTTTGATGGTAGCTTGTAAATATGAAGAGATCTACGCTCCTGAAATATACGACTTAGTTTACATCACTGATAAAGCCTACACACCAGAAGAGCTGCTTTTGATAGAAAAAACTATACTGAAAGTGCTTGACTACAATGTAACTACACCTAGTGCTTTCAGGTTTCTGGAGCGCTACACACGTTTGCAAGAAAGCTCGGAGTACGGGTTCCAACTTGCAAGGTACATGGTGGAACTGGCTTTGGTAGAGTATGGGATGCTCAAGTACATCCCTTCTTTACTAGCGGCTTCAGCTGTTTACTTAGGCAACAAAATAATGGGGGTAGGTCATGCTTGGCCCAAAGTGCTTATGGAAAACACTCCTTACAAACAAAATGACCTCAAAATGTGTGCAAAAGAACTTTGCATACTGCTCCAAAATGCCCCTAAAGGCAGTCTGCAATCTGTCAGGAAGAAGTTCATGCAGCCTAACTTCAAGCAAGTTGCCAGTATCAAACCTTCTGATTAAGTTAATTTATGTGTCAGGTTAGCAGTTGGTTTATTTTGAGTTGGAGGTACAGGAGGTCGTCAGCTGTAAGTATGTTGCAACTCCACATAGTTAGCAGGTGCAGGTTCATAAGTTCCCTCATTCTTTTGACTGCAGTAGTGTTGTTTTCCACAAAAGAAATGCAGGCTTGCTTCATAAAGTAGTCAGCTTTGATTTTATAGTGCTTGTGTACGTGTTTGTTCCACAACTTAAAAAAGGCTTTTTCACGTTCTCCAAACTGCTCCAGTTCGTCAATTTGTTTCTCTTCGCTTTTAGTAAGCCAGGAGTCGTCTAGTTCTTCTTCAGAGTCTTGTTGGAAGTCTTCTGGGTCAAAGGGCTCCCCTGTCACTGAGTGGTAGTAAGTTCTTTCCATGGGGCTTATTTATAATACTTAACTTGGAATATGTGCATTTCAGCTTTTTCGGGGATTTCTTCGCACCTGCTCACTTGCATTGCCCAGCTACCTCCTACAGCCAAGTTAAGCACTATGTTAAAAGGCACGTCAAAAGGAGCTTCGGAGTGTCTTCTTTGTCCTTGTGGAGTTTCAGAGTACCACACTTTAGGCACAAAAGGTCCTTTGAGTCCGCTAATTGCTCCACCAACCACCTCTGCATCCAACCAAAACTGAATGTAGTCCCTTTGCCACTCCACTCCAAAGTTGTGAGGAACGTTCCAGTCAATGCAATAGTTGTAGAAGTTGTTGGGGTACTCTGGGAAGCTAGAAGCCCTTTCATTTACTCCTCCAAAATGAGTGACACAAAAACCTCTTGGGTCAGTACATATGGACTCCATTATGTCTATTTCTCCACATGAGGGACAAGGCCCGTACTGGTTCTCAGGGTACTGCGGAAACAACCAAATAGCTGGGAACAGCCCGTCTCCTTTGGGGACTTTAGCTTGGATGTTGAAGAACCCATAAGGACCAAAAGCCTGTTTGGAAAAAACCTTACCTGAAGTGTATTTGTAGCCCTGGAATTTCTGGTGTAGCATTCTTAGAGTTAAGCAGTTGTTAGCTACAAACACGTTTTCAGGGCTGTCGGTGTAGTGCTGGAACTCGCAGTTGCCCGACTGGGCACCAGAAATAGTGTGAATGTTCCAGTTTTCCAAACTAGAAAAGTCTTCAGAGAAGATTAGTTCCATATGTAAAATTAATTAAAACATGCAGGACTCGTAAGTAGGTATCATGTACTTAATGTTGATGAAAGCGTCTTCGCCGCCGTAAGTTTCAAAGAGTTCCAAAGTTTCTTGAATCAAGTCACTGATGTTTTCGTTGCGTTGTTGGCCGTAGTAGATCTGGTCGCCCAAGTTAATTCTTTTGTTTTTGAAGACGTTGAAGATAGGCAGGATCTGTCTGTAGTAAGGCACCAAGGCCTCTGCAACAGCACTGCCGCACTTCACTAGTTTCTGAAGTTTTTTTAAAGTCGTAACGATCACTTCTGGAATCTTGGTGTTCAGGGCTAGTTTAATCGGAATAATCAGTTGTGGCAGCACAGGCAACACCTTGTGCGGGCACTTGTCAAGTAAGTCGTCCAAAGCTTTGTCTGCAATGAACTTGTAAGGTTCGTCAAGTTCTCTGAGACCTTCGAAAAACATAGGTAAGTAGTGATGGAAGTCCAGCATTGTCACTTCGACTTTCCAGCCTATTTTCCTTTTGCCAATAAAGCTAACTACCACAGGCAAGTCTCCTCTGTCGTAGAAACGTCTGAAAGAAGTGGGTGGAATGTTTTGTCTAGGTTGGTTTCTGAAGATGTCTGACTTAGGAGGGTTAGGCCTTTTGCGAATGGGTCTAGGAGCAATTGACGAACTAGACCCTCCTAGTCCCTTTGCTACCAAGGGTAAAGGCCTTGCTTTGGCTGTTTGAGGCCTGTTGGTTCCCCAAAGTCCACTTTGCATTTATAAGCACTTATAAATGAACTTTTACGACTCAGTTAAGTGGGTTGAAGACAACTTTGAACAGCTTGAAGAAGAACTTAAGTACCAAGCTATCAAAAACTGGCTGGGGTTTGTACTGCTGCCTTACACAGTAGGTTGTTTAGGAGGTTACACAATTCAGAGAAAGTTAGGAATGTTTGGAACTAAAAGTAGGTTTTTGAATACTAGTTTAGCAATAGTGTTTTCTTTCTCGTGTGGGTCCACAGTGAACTTTGCTTTGTGTGCTTACGTAGACCCTAAGTTCTTAGAAATTAAACAAAAACACTTAAGAGGCAGTAATTAATGACTAAGTTTAGACTCTATTGTAGAGTAAGATTTAAAGTCGTGCAGAAGAGACTTGGTTTGCTTGTAGTCTTGAGTGAGTTTCATGACCTCCAAAAGACCTTTCAGAGTGTCCCCTGAGGCTTCTTGTGAGTCTTTTCCTGACAAAGTGTTTATGGAGTTTAAGCCGCTCACACAAATACTCACTAGCACATTTTCAAAGTTTTGGAAGTCTAAGTAGCTAGGGTCGTCTTTGTGCTTAGTTTCTGACCTAAAAACTGAGTGGAGGGTTTCTTTAGGAACTACTCCAGGAGTGACTAGGAAGAACTTAGCTAAACGTTGCAGAGTGGGGTAGTCCATAGCTTGGTAGTTTTTGGAGTAAGTTTTGCAGAACTCAGTGAACACAAAACTAAGTGACTGGGAAAACTCAGAAAGTACTTCTCTGATTCCAGGGTTTCTGAACAAACCTTCTAAAGCTTCTCTGTTTTGTTGTTCTTTAATTCGTTTTTGTTTTTGTTTTTCTAGTTTTTTGAGTATGTTTATTTTCTTGGGTTCAGGTTTAGGGGACTCTGTTTCTTGGGGTTTGTTGATTTCTTTGAGTTCTTGGTCGATCTTGGACTTTCTGAGTCTAACATTTTTAGTAGCTTCTTTTTGGCGCTTTGAAAGTTCAAGTTCTTGGGCTTGTTTTTTCTTGTGTTCTTCTTGTTGTTTGAAGTTGTGCCACTCTTCGAGTTTCTTTTTGTTGGTTTCTAGTTCTTGCTTTTTTTCTTCTTCTTGTTTTTTCTGTTTAAGTCTGAGTTTTTCTTGGAGTTTCTTTTGCTTAAGGGTTTCTTCTTTGGTTTTTTGGTCTTTTTCTGCTTTGAGCTTTTCAAGTTCGGCTGCTAGTTCTTTTTGACGCTTCCTGCGTTTGTTTTCAGCAGCTTGCAGGCTGTTTTGTATTGCTTCTTGGTTTCTTTGCTGCTTTACTGAGTTAATGATTTTGCTGGCTGGCAAGGGTGACTGGGAGATTAATTTGTCACTTGAACACTCAACACTGTAAACCAAGTCATTTACTAGTTTACCGCACTCAACTAGTAAGTCTGTGTTGTGTTCAGTACTTAGAAAAGCCAAGGTGTATTTGATGATTGGGTCAGCTTTAAAGTAAGGAGGAATCAAGGGCACGAACTTAGAAGAGTTCTGACTTAAAAGTCCTTTAACTCGAATGCACTCAGTTACTTTAACTTGGGGCTCTAAGCAGTGGACTCCCAAAGCAGAGTGTAGAATGGAGTCAAGGGTTTCTAAAGCTACTGTCTGAGACTCAGGCATTTCTAGAACAGTGGGCACAGTATAACTAAGGTCAAACTCATAGTCCTGGAAAGTTTTGTACCCAGGCGGAATAGGTAAGTCTGGGTTGTTTTGCAGTTCTTTGTTCATATAAGTAACCAACTCGGGGTCTCCACTTCCCATTTCAGGTTTCTCGCTAGACTGCTCAGCGAACCTTTTAACTAGCAAAACTACTTTGTAGTGGATGGGCAGAGTCCTTTGGTAAGAGTCTTTGAGCAAAAAGTCAGAAATTCTTACTAAGAAACCTAAAAAGCCTTTGTAATTGAGGGACAAGTCAGGGTTCCTTAGGTTTTGCTTTGTGCAGTACTCGTTTAGTAAAGCCAAAAACTTAGAGTTAGAAACTTGGTAAGAAGTAACACCGTGGTCCCTTAGGAGCCTCAGTAACAGTCCGGAGGAAATGTGCTGTTCTTCAGCAAACCCGTAGTTGTGGAACAGAGTTTTAAAAGCTTTGGAATACCTTTTGAGTACAGAACTGACAAGCTTAACTTCCTCTTGGGGTTCAGAATCAAGGTCCACTAGTTCGTAGGTGGTTTTGGGCTTTTTAACTTCTTCGCTTATAACCACTCCGTAGCCATCACTGGCTTTTACCTGGGAAAGTTCTTTTTGGGTTTGTTTAAGGATTTTTTGGGACCTAGTTTTGAGCATTTTTTGTTGGCGTTCTGCTTGAAGAAGTTTGTTTTGTCTTCTCTGGATGGTTTTTTGGATCTCTATAGAAGCTCTTAAGTTAGGTTTAGAAAGCAGTTTAGAGGAGTTAGCAGAGCTTTCAGTGTAGGGCACCAGTGCTCTGAAGTTCTGTTCGTAGTCAGCTATGAGTTCGAGGGGGTCTCCTAAGAGCTGGAGCACTTGTGAAAAGTCTTTGTGGTCAGTTCCGGAGAACTTTTTTATTTGGTGGTTTGCAGAAAGCACTGAGTTTTTGATGATTTCGTTTAGTTGAGGGTCTTCGAAGTTGATACACTTAGTTACTAGGTCCAGAACTACGTTTTTGAAGTGGGAGTTTTCAAGAACTTCTTGCATTTCTCTGTTGGTTAAGGTTTTGCCAAGTGTTACAGGCTTGTTTAAGTACCTAGGGTAACTCTTGGCTGAGTGTTTTCTAGTTTTTTCGTTACTCACTATTTGTCCCAAGGCAACCTTACTAAATCTCAAAAAGTAGTCTTGGAAGGGCTTCTTGTCGCAGAACTGACCTACTAGACATAAAATCCCTGATAAAGCTGCTTTTGAGAACTCAGAGTTGTTCAGAAAAACCTTAACCAAAATGTCTAGTAACTGAATACTTCCTTCCAAGTCAATACAAGGATGCCTAGCGAGGCTCAAGAACAAGTCAAAGTCGCATAGGTTCAAGTCAACATTTTCTGCTAACTGGTGTTGTTTGGCCAAAGGCTCTATAATGACTTGCACTGGCAAACTAGGAATTTCATCTAGCACAACTAAAAAGTTATACGAAACAAACTCACGAACAGGTTCCAAGCTGTAGTTTTCCACCAACAAAAAGGTCAAGGACTTAAAAACCACTGAAGCCACTGAGTTGCGTTGGTTGTACAAGTGGCTTAGCAAAGTAAACAACTGAGCTATTGCAGTTATCTTTAAAACTGAAGACTTGTCTCTGGTGGCCCTTTTGATGATGTTCAGTATGCTTGCTTGCAGGTCTTCTTGGTCTTTTAAGTAATTCTCAAACTCTACCCACACAGCTCCTAAAAAGCTAACTGCTAAACTTCTGCTTTGGACTTCGTTGTGCTGGTCGCCTTCTCTGAGTAGGATCTCAATGACTCTGTCTAAAATTCCACTGGCTTTGTAAACTTCGTGGTTCTTCAAGGCAAAAAACAACTTAAACTGGATTTCTAAAAACTCTTTTTTGTCTTCGAACTCCTCTCCAAGCCAGTTTATAACTAACCAGTAGAGTTTGTCTGCTCTAAAACAACACAAAAGGTTCCCTAAGTCATCCAAAATCTCGTCCCCAACTCGGTTGAGCATCACAAACACAGACTTGATTCCTTGTTTGATAAACCACTCCCAAGTGGCTTCTTCTAAGTTGCTTCTGTTAAGTAGTTTAAAAGCTTTAGTGAAAAAGCCACAGCAAGATTTTGCCACGACTGAGTTTTTAGTAAGCAGTCCTGGTTTAGCTGACTGCAGCACTAAGTCTAAACTTCCGTTTTGGAACTCTTTTACTACTAAGGTCATTAAGTGTTCTGAGTAAGTGCACAGTGCGTTAAACCAACTTTCTATAGGTTGGTGGTTTCCTTTGAGGCCTTTAACTACTACGTGGGCTAAGTACTTGTTGTGCTGAGTAAGCAGCCCTGCTGACTGTTTAGGTTCTAACCGAAGGTACTTACACAAACTCACTATCAAAAACTCCAAACACGAACTAGTGCTTAGCAAGTCTAAGTTAGGGTCTATACTCTCAATATACAGTGCGCCGTCCTTAGCAACTTTGGTTTTCTGGGACTTTTTCTGAGAAGCAAGGGGCTTGAGGCCCCTTAGGTGGAGTTCTTGGTCATGGATGTGGTCGATGAGTTCTAAAAGGATGCCGTAGTCGCCTGCCATAATGAGCCCTTTGGTTTCTTCGTTTATAGTTACTCCCACCTCTTCCAAGCCTGCTATGACTAGTTTCCAGTTATGCAACTTAGAAGCTGGAGACTGGACCTTGTGCATATGCTCAAAGCTCGTTTTGTAATCCTGAGTTACCAGTGACCTTAGGCGTTTTATAAGTGGAATATAGAAGTGTCCCCACTCAAGCTGTTGCAAAGTAAGTTCGTCAGGAGTAAAGCACTCTGCATGGTCGTTTTCAACCACTCCTGTCTCTTGAAGCCATTCAGCCACTTTTCCCTTTATTTGCATTTATTAGGTAGCATTAAAGTGTTCCATATTGTGAGTGAACATTAAAGCCTGTTCTGCCGTCGTCGTCGAAGTCAGGAAGCTCTTTGTCCAAAGGCTGGTGGTAGGGCTGCCTCGACCTTATTTTAGACTTTAGTTTTTCAAACACTTCAGCCATTGCTTCTCCCATAGGAAGCATTTTCCAGCCAGTTTCGCCTTGTCTGTACTGGTTGATCATGTAAACAACCAGTCCGCCCACTCCGAAGAACAACCCTACCTTCGCAAAGCCTAAGTAGTTGCTTTTTTTAGGGGCTTTTTTAGACCCACACCTTTTGAAGAAGTGAATTTCTAAGTCGTGGAAGTAAGGAAGCTCCACTACTAAAATAACTTCTTCTTTTTTNCCGTCACTAACTAAGCAGTTGTAGTTGATTTGCAGCACTTTAGGTTCTTTTTCAATCCAACCCCCAGCAGCAGCAGTTCCGTTGAGTGTAGGGTACATAACTTCGTGGTCAGTTATGATGTAAGGACTTCTGAAGTAAGTCCTCGCATACACGTCAGTCATGTACAAGTACACTGTTGAAAGGTCTTCGTCACTCGAAATAGTGTAGGAGTCCACCTTTGTGTTCCCGTCAAAAGCTGGAGTGGTGTCTCCGTCCGCTACCAGTTCGTTAGAAGCCCCACTTAGTCCTATCATGAGGCCTTCCCTTTTGATAGTGGGTTCTCCACAAACCTTCATCCAGTTCACAGTAACGGGGTCGCAAGTAGGTGCTGTAAAAGTAACGTTTAGTCTAAGAGTAGTGCCGCCTTCTTTGTCAAGGCATTTCTGCTCCACTTTGAAAACGTTGTACTCGTTGAAAAACCCAGATAAAGACTCATCTAGTGTTACGTTCATGAAAAGCCACTTCATTTCGTCAGGCTTGGCTTCGTCTTCGTGGTGAAAGGCCGTAACCCTGAACTCAGGCCCCAAGTACTCCAAACCCCTTACGTAAAAGTACAAGTTAGACTCAGGCGGCGAAGACTTGTAAGAAGCGTCTTGGTAAGTCCAGCCTGGCTGCACCACTCCTCCGCTAACTATGTCTCCTACACGGCTGATGTCTGTGCCTATGTCCAGTGTAGAGCACAAAAATCC
>PR_CR_10_Liq_1_inCRDRAFT_1000734_pt1 | contig 19844 bp, 22 predicted proteins | sample PRCRCaboRojoPR_3_FD_10241 | JGI IMG/M metagenome (IMG submission 10241)
AAGGGTTCACACCGTCTTCCGAGCAATTTGCTGTAATTAAGGGCCATGAATGAAGAAATGACACCACTGGACAAAGCCCACATCGCTCTGCGGCCGGCTTCAGCGCTCGACGAACCTCGTCGACGTCAGTTTCTGGGGCAATCGATCTCAGCGTTGGCGCTGTGGGGCCTGGGTGGACTCGGTCTGGGTGGCTGCCCGCGGGCATGGGCCAATGCCTTTGAGCCATTGGTCGTCGATAACGCCACATGGCGGGCGTGGCTGAGTGATGCGGCGTATGAGGTGCTCAGAGACGAAGGCACAGAGCCGCCTCGATCCAGCCCACTTGACCGCCTTGATGACCCAGGGACCTACGTGTGCGCGGGATGCTTTTTGCCGCTGTTTAGCGCCGAACACAAATACGACTCAGGCACGGGCTGGCCCAGTTTCTGGCGACCGCTTAACGAGGCGCACATCGACACCAAAAAAGACTTCAAGCTGATCTGGCCTCGGACGGAGTACCACTGCGCCCGATGCAAAGGCCACCAAGGCCACGTGTTTGGAGACGGCCCCGAGCCCACTGGACAGCGCTGGTGCAACAATGGCGTCGCGCTTCGTTTTATTCCAGCAGGTGAGACATTGCCCGCGCTCAGACAGGCGCCCCAAAGCTCATGAGCTCTCAGCGAATATGGGCATCGATGGCGGTCTGGGGGAGCGCGCTCGTGGTTGCTTTGGGCATTGCGCTGAGTCCGATCGCCGAAGGGACTGATCGCGCGCCCAAAGACGCCGAAACGCTTGCCCAAGCGACGTTTGCAGGCGGTTGCTTTTGGTGCATGGAGCCACCGTATGACAAGCTCGATGGCGTCATCGACACCCGCTCAGGATTCAGCGGCGGCGATGTTCCGCACCCCAGTTATGAACAGGTGGTGCGCGGGGGCACTGGACATTTGGAGGTGGTTCAGATCACCTATGACCCTAAGCGGGTCAGTTTCGAGCAGCTGCTGCGGGTGTTTTGGCGCAACATCGACCCCTTCCAGTCCAATGGCCAATTTTGTGATTTAGGCGACACCTATCGAAGCGCCATTTTTGTCCATGATGAGCGCCAAAAGACGCTTGCAGAACAATCGTTGGCTCAAGTGGAGCGCGACTTCCCCAATCAGCGCATTGATACCCGCATCATTCCATTCGAGGCTTTTTACCCAGCAGAAGATTATCACCAAGACTATTATCAAAAGAACGCCGCGCGCTATAAGTTCTATCGCTGGCGGTGCGGACGTGACGCGCGTCTTGAAGAGATTTGGGGCGATCAGGCCGGCGGTTGAGTCTCAGCATCAACGCGCTTGCTGATTCGCTGATCGATCATTGTTCGGATGCGCCCAAGACAAACCCATCGTCCCCTTTATCGAATGAGGAAAACCATGTCATCTCGTCTCATGATCCTGTTTATGCTTGCGCTCAGCGCATTGATCAACGCCCCTTTGCTTGCCAATGACTCAGGGGCCGTTGAACATGTCCGAACCGTGGAAGGGATCAGCGAGTACCGGCTCGACAATGGCCTCCAAATCCTATTGGTGCCGGACCGAAGCCGCCCCACAGCCACCATCAACATCACCTACAAAGTGGGCTCAAAGCATGAGAGCTACGGTGAGACCGGCATGGCGCATTTGTTAGAGCACATGCTGTTTTATGGCACACCCACCCACCAAGACATCAAAGCCGAAATCTCCAAGCGTGGTGGGCAGGCCAATGGCACCACGTGGTACGAGCGCACGAACTACTTTCAGGTGCTGCCCGCCGGAGAAGACAATCTTGAATGGGCACTTCGTATGGAAGCCGATCGAATGGTCAACGCCCTGATTGACCCCGACGATCTTGCCTCGGAGATGACCGTGGTTCGCAACGAGTTTGAGATCGGTGAGACCAATCCCTTTCGGGTGCTCTTGCAGCGAGTCATGAGCACCGCCTACCTTTGGCATGGGTACGGTCGGTCCACCATTGGTGCACGAGCCGACATCGAAAATGTGCCGATCGAGCGACTTCGGTCGTTTTATCGCCGCTACTATCAACCCGATAACGCCATTTTGATTCTCTCGGGCAACATTGACCCGAAGCGCGCACTCGAGCTGATCCAAACGCATTTTGGTGCCATCCCCAAGCCCGAGCGTGTTGGAGATATGCAGCTTTGGCCCACCTACACCCGAGACCCCGTCCAAGATGGCGAGCGCACGATCACCACCCGGCGTGCGGGCACCGTGAGATCATTAATGGCGGCCTACCACATTCCCGCGGCCGCTCATCCAGACTATGCCGCATTAGAGGTGTTGTCATTTATTTTGGGCGATGTGCCCTCGGGTCGACTCTACGAAAACCTGATTGTTCCGGAGTTGGCCAGCCGAGTGGGGAGTTTTTCTTTTGCGCTTCCCGAGCCGTCGTTGCTGTTGTTCTATGCCCAGAGTCCGGATGGCCAAGACATGCAGGTGGTTCGTGAAACGCTGCTCAAGACCATTGAATCGGCGAAAACCAACCCGCCGGATCAAGCCGCCGTGACCCGCGCCATTAATGCGTTGAGTGCCGACATTGAGCAGGGCTTGAACGACTCAAACAGAGTGGGGATCGAACTTTCTGAATGGGCCGCAACGGGCGACTGGCGGCTCATGCTGTTGAACCGTGACCGGATTGAGGCGGTGACGGTGGACGACGTTGAGCGGGTGCTCAACCGCTACCTCACCCGAGACAACCGCACCATTGGACTGTTTTTACCTGACAGTGACCCCAAACGTGCCGAGATCCCTGCCGCCCCTGACCTTGAAGCCCTCCTGGCCGACTACCAAGGCCGATCGGTCGAAGCGGTGGCTGAGGTGTTCGAACCCAGCGCAGACAACATTGAAGCCAAGCGAGTCAGCTTTAGCCTGTCGAATGGTGCACAGGTCACCGTTTTGCCCAAACCCACACGCGGCAATCGTGTTTGGGGACAAATCAGCATGCGGGTGGGCAATTTAGAGAGCCTCATGGGGCTTGATGGCATTCCTCAGGGCACCATCCAAATGCTGAACCGAGGGTCCGAGCAATACTCCAGGCAGGCCATTCGCGATGAGCTTGATCAACTTCGCTCGTCGATGCGAATTGGGGGCAGCCGCAACGTCACTGTCTCGATCGAATCGCAACGTGAGACCGTGGATGCGGTGTTAAAGCTCACTGAGGACGTCTTAAAAAATCCTACTTTCCCTCAAGATGAACTCAATGAGCTGAAGCGCCAAACCTTGACCGCCATCGACCAACAGCGCGATGAGCCGACCGCTGTGGCCAGTTATCTGATGCGTCGTCACCTCAACGACTATCCCGCCGATCATCCCTTGTATGACCCCAGCTGGTCGGAGCAACGTAAATGGACGAACGCCGTCACTCGTGAGGCGTTGGCCGAGTATCACCGCACCCACTTTGGGATGGGGCCTGAAACCACGATCAGTTTTGTGGGTGATGTCGATGTTGCGGCACTTAAAACCACCCTGGAAGCGGCTTTTGGCGACTGGACACCCCAAGTGCCGCACCAACGCATCGTGCCAAAGTTTCATGCAACCAACGGCGATGCCTTAACTGAGCAGATGCCCGACAAAGCCAACGCCATGTTGATTGGCCGACAGAATTTAGCGATCGGCAGCGACCACCCCGATTATCCGGCGCTCATGTTGGCTGGTGAAATGCTGGGTGGCGGTTTCTTAAGCTCGCGGCTGGCCGATCGCATTCGGGATGAAGAAGGCCTCAGTTACAGCGTGGGCGGTCGGTATCAAGCCAGCGACTTGGATCAACGTTCAAGTTTTGTGGCGTATGCCATGTTCGCCCCCGAAAATCGGGATCGCTTGGTTGAGGTGATGTTCGAGGAACTGAATCGAGTGCTGGATGACGGCTTCAGTGAGGCTGAATTGGATGCCGTCCGCGCGGGCTATTTGGAATCACTCGAGCTGCAGCGAAGTTCGGATGCGGCCTTGAATCGCCTTTTGAATACGAATCTCTACCTCGATCGGGACATGTTTTACTGGTCGGCGTTTGAAAACGCGCTTGGCCAGCTTGATGCCAAGGCCGTGACCAACGCCGTCAAGCGGCATCTCGAGCCGGCCTCGTGGCTCACCGTCACAGTTGGCGATTTCGAGTCTGCCCGTGATGAGAACTAGTCAAGCATGCGTGTCTTGAAACCAGCCTGGCTGGGGTTCAGCACAGACGAAAAAATGCGGATTTAAGAGGGTGTCCCGAGCGTTGTAGGTCAAAGGCTGGCCGGTGTTGGTGTCATAGACATCACCACCGGCGACCCTCACCACCGCATGCGCAGCAGCCGTGTCCCATTCACTGGTGGGGCCCAATCGGGGATAGACGTCCGCCGCCCCTTCAGCCACCAAGCAAAGTTTTAAGGAGCTTCCCATCGACACCAGCTCTGCCTCGCCCAGCCCATCGACAAACGCCTGAAGCTCAGCGCTGGGGTGGGAGCGTGAGCCAACCACGCGCCAAGGCCGTTTGGGGTCTTTTTTGGTCACGGCAATGGCCGCGGGCGCCTGATCGCCGTCCTGTCGCCATGCGCCCAAGTGGTCGCCGGCAAAATACCAACGATCCAAGGCTGGGGCATACACCACCCCCAGCACCGGCTGATGCTGCTCAACCAACGCGACATTCACCGTAAACTCATCGTTTCTTTTCAAAAACTCTTTGGTGCCATCCAAAGGATCGACCACCCAGCACGCCGACCACTGCTGGCGCAGGGCCCAGGTGGCTTGGGTCGATTCTTCAGACAACACCGGGATGTCGGGTGTTAGATCGTTTAAGTGCTTGAGCAAAATGGCATTGGCGGCCAAGTCCGCTGCGGTCAGCGGGCTGTCATCGGCTTTGTGCTCGGTCTCAAACCGACTTGGATCGGCATAAATGTCCAAAATGGCCTGGCCCGCCTCGGCCACGGCGTGTTTAACGCCCTCCAAAAGGGCTTGGCGTTGGTCTCTATCCATGATGTCCCTTGGCTAGTTGGCGTCGAGCCAATTGGAAAAATCCTGACCCAACTCTGGGTGAGCTCGACCCAACGCAACGGTGGCTTGCAAAAACCCAAGCTTGTTGCCGCAGTCGAACTGCGCACCTTCAAAGCGATAGGCATCCACGCGCTCAGTGTTGAGCAAAGTGGCAATCGCGTCGGTGATTTGAATTTCGCCGCGGTGATCGGGCGGGGTGTGCTCAAGAATGTCAAGGATCTGGCTGCTGAGCAGATACCGCCCCACCACGGCCAGATTGGAGGGCGCTTGACTGGGTTCGGGCTTTTCGACAATCCCACGCATGGCGCCGAAGCGCCCTTCGAATTCAGGCGCGTCAACCACCCCATAGCGATTGACATGCGCCGGCGCCACCTCGTTCACACTCACCACCGAAGCTTGGGTGGCATGGTGGTGGCGTGCCAGTTGACACATCACCGGGTCTTGGGGGTGATGAATTAAATCATCCGGCAAAATCACCCCAAACTGTGCCCCCGAGACCAGTGGCTTGGCACACAAAATGGCATGACCCAAGCCCAGCGGCTGGCTTTGGCGAACATACAAACAGTCCACACCCTCGGGCACGACCGATTGCGCAATGGCCAAAAGATCGTCTTTGTTCTTGGCCGCCAGCTCGGTTTCAAGCTCATAGGCGGTGTCAAAAAAATCAGCAATGGCATTCTTTGTGCGGCCGGTGACGAACACCAAGCGCTGGGCACCCGCGGCCACCGCTTCTTCAACCGCGTACTGAATCAGCGGCTTATCCACCACAGGGAGCATTTCTTTGGGCACCGACTTGGTGGCAGGCAAAAACCGCGTCCCCAATCCCGCGACGGGGAAAACCACCGTTTCAATGGTGTCGGTCACGGCAACAGGCCTAAAAGCGTCCAGCCAACCGCATGTCACGCAAACGGCCTTCAGCCAGCCGTGCCAGGGTGGTGTCTGGGTGGTCGGCCTTGACTTGCTCAAGCGCAGACCGCGCCTGGGGCCACTGCTCCAACGCAAAATGACTGAAACCCAATTTCAAAAGCGCATCCCCAGCCTTTGAGCTGTTCGGGTAGCGCTCAAGCACGTTGGTGAACATGGCTGCGGCGGTCTCATAGTCTTGTGTGACATAGTACGTCTCAGCCAGCCAATAATAGGCATTGGGCGCATAGCTGGAGTTGGGGTAGGCATCCACAAACGCGCTAAATTGCTGTGCTGCATCTGCATAGCGTGCCGCGCGAAGCGCTTGGAACGCTTGATCATACTGGGCTTGTTCCTGCTCGCTGGCGGGCTCAAGCGCACGCCCCGCATCCGAGCTCGGGCGGGCCAGCGTCATCACCTCAGGTGTGGTGTTGATGGCTGGACGCACCTCAGGGCCGTCATCAATGGTCTGCCTGTGGCGCCGTCTGGCTGCGCACGGTCATCAGCCAGCCCTTGTGGCGGCGAAGCCTCAACGGATTCGTCAGTCGCTGACAAGGCTTGCCGGCCCAACGATTGCAACCGCCGATCCAAATCCAGATACTGATCGCGTTGACGCTTTCTTAAGTTTTCGATTTCGACCTGCTGAGCTTCAACCTGGCCGCGCAGCGCTCGAACCTCTTCTAAAAGCGTTTGCAGCTGATAAACCATTTCGGTCTGGGCATTGGAATCAGAGGTGGCCTGCTGCGCCCAGACAGGCACAAACAGGCCCGAAAACGTCAAAGCAGCGACGCAAGCCGCTGCTTTGATCGGGAGGGTCGGTGGTGTCTTCAGTAAAAAAGAGGGCATCAGATCAACCACAGATGACAGTTATCGAGCGGTGTAGACGATCTCCACCCGACGGTTGCGCTGCCAACATTCATTGTTGCTCTCGCGACAGACAGGGCGCTCCTCGCCGTAGCTGACCACTTCCATCTGACCTGAGGAGGCGCCTCCTGCACTGAGCAGCTGGCGAACTGCGCTGCCACGACGCTCACCCAGACCCAAGTTGTACTCACGAGAGCCGCGCTCATCCGCGTGGCTTTCTAAACTCACACGTGCCGACGGGTTGGCATCCATGTAGGCGGCGTGGGCCTCAATGATGGGCCGAAACTGTGCGCGCACATCCGAGCGGTCAAACTCAAAATAAATCACCCGCTGACTCAAAATGCTGTCGGGGTTTTCTAAGTTGCGGGCATCCGAAAAATCACGCGCATCAATGCGGTCGGTTTGAGAAATGCCGCCGTCAGCAGGTGCCGAGGGTGCCACGGGCTCATCGCGAACATCCCGTGCACAAGCGGCCACAACAAGCGCCAAAGCGACTGTGGCAATAAAACGCAATCCAGTGTTCATGTATCCTCCAACAAATGTCTTGATGTGATCTACCCCGGGTCTCTACAAATTCGCTGCTGTTCGTATTGCCCCACCCCTCGAATGGGTTAGTTTAGCGCAACAGAGGCGACCACGCAGGCTCTCTGACGTCGCCTTCGCTGTTCACCAACCGTTGGCGAACACGGCCATCGGCACTGACTGCGGCCAACTCACCTCGCCCGTTGTCCCGCCTGGCGTACAAAATCATGCTGCCATTGGGCGCGAAACTGGGGGATTCATCCATCCGCCCGTCTGATAATACACGCAATCGCTCGGTTTCGCGATCATAAATCCCGATTCTGAAATCATTGTTCCCGGGGCTGTGGACCAGTGCCAAAAACCGATCGTCAAGGCCCACTGAGGCTCGAGAGTTGTATTCGCCCTCAAAGGTCAGGCGCGCCAACCCCGCACCGTCGCGGCCGATGGAATAAATTTGCGGGCGCCCGGCTCGGTCTGAGGTGAAATAAATCACCTCGCCGTCTTTCGACCACACCGGCTCGGTGTTGATTGACCAATGGCGGGTCAATTGCCGACGGTCGTTGGTCTCGAGATCAATCAACCAAATATCAGGGCTGCCGCCACGAGACAAACTCACCGCCAAAAATCGGCCATCGGGCGAAAACGCGGGAGCGCCGTTGATCCCTCGGCTGGAGCTCACCACGCGGTTTTGGCCCGTATAGAGGTCTTGGACAATAATGTTGGAGCGTCCGGTGGCAAAAGAGACATAGGCGATTTGACGCCCATCGGGCGACCAGGCCGGCGACATGATCGGCTCGGAGTTTCTGACCACCGCTTGTGGGTTGAACCCGTCAGCATCGGCCACAATCAATTCAAAGACCTCATCATCGGTGCCCGAGTCCTGGACCACCACATAGGCAATGCGCGTGGCAAATGCCCCAGGCACGCCCATCAATGCCTCATAAATCGCATCCGAGACCCGGTGCGCGCCAAACCGAAGCCCGCCTGGGCGGACCGGCAGCGCCTGTGACAACACCGCGGTTTCTGCATTGACATCCACCAGGTGATACTCAATCTCAAGGCCCGGGCCATCGGGCGCGTCCACCACCCGCCCCATGATCAAATAATCCGCCCCCACCAGCCGCCACGCCCCAAATCCCACGTCCTGAGGCTCGGTTGGGCGCTCAATCAATTGAGATCGGGGAATCGCCTCGAAAAGTCCGGTCCGGGCCAGGTTTGCCGCCACCACATCCGCCACGCCCGTGGCTGGCGCCTGCTGACTGGCCGCCCAAACAAACGGCACCACTGCCACCGGTGTGGCACCCTCAACGCCATCGACGATCTCAATGCGAAGCTGTGCATGGGCAGGGGCTGTGCCGAGCCAGCCCATGACCAAGATCCAACCGATGGCTTTAACCGTCGTAACGAAATCCAAACTCAATTTCTCTTTCAAAGACACTCTCATATCCTCTGTAGGGCAACGTATCGACTCGATTGATGGCGGTCTCAATGGACCGGCGCGTGGCAGGATCTGCATTGCACGGCGAGACCAACTCCGAGCTGATGATCTCACCACCTGGGATCTGAACCACGCGCAGTGTGCACGTCATCCCTGGCGCTGTGGTCGGTGGCCGCGTCCAATTGCGCCGGATGAGCTCTTGAATGGTGAGTATATACTCTTCCCGTAACGTCGCTCGCCGCGCATCGGCTCGGGCTTGCTCATTGGCCAAACGGAGCCGCTCGGCGGCTTCGCGCTCGCGCCGCTCAGCCTCTTTGGCCAAACGCTCCTGAGCCAGGGCTTCCAGTGCCGCTTCTTCCGCCTCACGCGCTTTTTGAGCGGCCTCACGCTGGGCTCGAATCTCAGCCAGCTCACGCTCGCGCGCCTGTGCCTCTTGACGAGCCCGTTCTTCAGCCGCCTGGCGGGCCGCCTCACGCTCGAGCCGCGCTTGCTCGCGCTGCCTGGCCTGCTCCGCTTCGCGCTGAGCCTGCGCTTGAGCTTGACGCTCGGCCTCACGGCGGGCGCGTTCGGCCGCCTCGCGTTCAGCGGCTCTTCGAGCCGCCTCTTCCGCCTCACGTTCCGCCTCGAGTTGGGCCCGACGCTCGGCCTCGCGCTCGGCGCGTTCTCGCTCCGCGACGGTGGGCCCCATATCCACAAGACTGACTCGAACCGCGACCTCGGGGGCTTCAAAGGCCTGCCAGTTCCAACTGCTGACCAGCAACAGCCCTGCAAACGCCAGATGAATGCCCAACGCTTGCAATAAAGCCAGTAGGCCGCCTTTGAGGTCGGGGTTAGGGCGCTTCTGGATCACCCGTCAGACCCACTGATTCCACACCAGCGCGCTGCAACAACACCATCGCGCCGTAAATATGTTGATAGGCGACCTCGCGGTCACCACTGACCGTGACTTGCACATTGGGGTTGGCCTCGGCGATGATGCTGACTTTCTCGATCAGTGTTTGTTCATCGACAAGCTCGGGAGCGTCACCCAAATCCAGATATAAATCACCGCTGGCGGTGACCGTGACCATCAGCGGGTCGCCCTGATCACTCAGTGGCCCCGCTTGGCCTTGCGGCAAGTCCACCTCAACCCCCAAGTTCATTAAAGGCGCGGTCACCATAAAAATAATCAACAGCACCAACATGACATCGATGTAGGGGACCACATTCATCTCGGACATCCGCTTGCGACGACGCCGAACAGACATTTCGCTGGCCATCAGCCCTGCTCCTGATACTTTCTGGCCTGGCGGTGCAAAATCGCGGCGAACTCTTCTTTAAAGTTGTCGTAGTGCATCTCCAATTGCTCGACTTCGCTGGCGTACTTGTTGTAGGCAATCACCGCAGGGATCGCGGCAAACAGCCCCATCGCGGTGGCAATCAACGCCTCTGAGATGCCGGGTGCCACCATGGCAATGGTGGCTTGCTGGGCCCCTGCAAGCCCACGAAACGAGTTCATGATCCCCCATACGGTGCCGAACAAACCCACATAGGGACTGACCGAACCCACCGTGGCTAAGAAGCTCAAGTGCTGCTCCAAACGCTCGATTTCTCGGGTTAAGGCCACACGCATGGCTCGCTGGGCGCCATTAAACAGCGTTTCTGGATTGAGGTGCTGCTCGTCGCGAAGACGCACAAACTCACGGTACCCAGACTGAAAGATGGCCTCAAGACCCTCGCGCTTGGCTTGGTCTCCAGCGACCTTGTCATACAGCTTGGCGAGGTCGGCCCCCGACCAAAACAGTTCTTCAAACTTGTGGGCGCGTTTTTTGGCGTTGGACAACATCTGGCGTTTTCGAAAAATCACCATCCATGAGGCAATCGAGGCCAGCACCAACAGCGCCATCACGCCCTGGACCAGCAAACTGGCCTCAGCAATGAGATCCCAAATTTGTAACTGTGTCGCTTCCATGTTTTTTATCCTATGTGCTGTTGGATTGTGGTCGCCAAGTCTGGAGGCAACCGAGCCGGTTTAAAAGACTGTGCGTCCAAACATGCCACCGTCACTTGGGCATGGGCCAGCGGGGTTGCGGCCGACCCTCGACGCTCAATGGCTTGCTTGAACACCATCGAGGCTTGTTTGAGTTGTTCGACGCGAACGCTCACTGCAAGTTCATCCTCAAGCCGCGCCGGCGCAATGTAATCAATGCTTGCATGGGTGACCACAAACAGCCGCCCGGCGCGCGCTTTGAGCGTCACTTGCGGATACCCCAAGGCCAGCAGATAATCGCTCCGGGCACGCTCTAAGAAATTCAGATAGCGCGCGTGGTACACCACGCCGCCCGCGTCCGTGTCTTCCCAGTAGACCCGATACTCAAACCAGTGACACGCTTTGGCTTCAGTCACGACGCAAACAAATCGCCCGCTGACCGATCGGAAGGGGGCTGAAGGCCCATGTGCGTCCAGGTGGCTTGGGTGGCCATTCGGCCGCGGGCGGTCCTGACCAGATACCCCTCCTGGATCAAAAATGGCTCGATGACATCTTCAATCGTGCCACGCTCCTCAGACAGCGACGCCGCGAGGCTCTCCACACCCACCGGGCCACCGTCGAACTGCTCCACCAAAACTTTGAGCAACCGTCGATCCATGGTGTCCAGACCATGGCGGTCGACTTGCAGCATCTCCAGTGCTTCACTCGCCACCGCCTCGGTGATCCTGCCATCGGCACGGACTTGAGCAAAGTCGCGCACACGCCGAAGCAATCGATTGGCGATCCGAGGCGTGCCCCTCGCCCGTCTGGCAATCTCTCCCGCGCCTGGCGCATCGGCCTCGATGTCCAACAGCCCCGCTGAGCGAGCCACGATGCGGGCCAAGTCATCGACATGGTAGAACTCAAGGCGCTCAACCACGCCAAAACGATCTCGCAGTGGAGAGGTCAACAATCCCGCTCGGGTGGTGGCGCCCACCAACGTAAAGCGCGGCAAGTCCAGTTGAATCGAGCGAGCAGCGGGGCCCTCCCCGATGATGATGTCGATTCGATAGTCTTCCATCGCCGGGTATAAGATTTCCTCAATCACGGGACTGAGGCGATGGATTTCATCGATAAACAGAACATCACCCGGTTCTAAGTTGGTCAGCATCGCGGCCAGATCGCCGGCCTTTTCCAAAACAGGCCCAGAGGTTTGACGTAGGTTCACACCCATCTCTTTGGCAATGACATTGGCCAAAGTGGTCTTGCCCAACCCAGGCGGCCCAAAGATCAGCACATGATCCAGCGCCTCATGACGTTTTCTGGCCGACTCCAAATAAATTGACAGGCGGTCTTTCATGGCCTGCTGACCGACATAGTCGTCCAACGAGGTGGGGCGAAGGCTGACCTCCAGCGCCACATCATCGGGCTGTTCGGCGCCCCGGATCAACTGCTCGTCGCTGTGGTTCATCGGCTCATCTTCTGTTTTAAAGCGTGTTTGATCAACACTTGTGCGTTGGCATCATCGGGCAGTTCGCCCTGGGCTTGCCGAACCATCTTCAAGCTCTCGGCTTGAGAATACCCCAAAGAGGTCAGCGCTTGACGTGCCTCCTGACTGGCATCATTGACCGACATGGTCGGTGTTGCACCGTCGCCATCGCCAGAGTGGACTCGGCCTTGCATCTCGACAATTAACCGCTCGGCGGTTTTCTTACCCACGCCGGGCAAGCGAGTCAGCGCTTGGCTGTCTTTGCTGTCAATCATCAAAGCAAAGTCCTCACCGCTCACGCCGGACAGCACCCCCAACGCCAACCGCGGGCCCACGCCCGAGACTTTCAGCAGATCTCGAAACAGCGCTCGATCCGCTGAGGTTTGAAATCCATACAGCGTGTGTGCATCGTCTCGAATGATTAACTCAGTCAACAAGGTGACCGTCCCGCCGAGTGCGGGCAATTGATCAAACACGCTCATCGGCACATCAACTTGATACCCCACCCCGGCCACATCGATGACCAGCGATGGGGGCGTCACTTCAATCAGCTGACCGTGCAAACGAGCAATCATCGGAACCGGACCCCTTGGGGCAATTTTTGGTTGGTTTGTTGGGTGTGATGATGACACAAGGCCACCGCCAAAGCATCGGAGGCGTCTTCACCCACATTATCTTCAAGCCCCAGCAGCAGTCGAGTCATGTGCTGGACCTGAGTTTTGGCGGCGCCGCCCCGACCGACCAGCGCCTGTTTAACTGCCCTGGGCGCGTACTCGTGCACCTCCAAGCCCGCATGCACAGCTGCACAAATCGCCGCGCCTCGGGCTTGAGACAGCTTGATGGTCACTTGGGCATTTTTATTCAAAAACACGGTCTCCACCGCCACGGCCGTGGGCCGATGCGCCTCGATCAGTGCCGAGACTTCAGAAAAAATCACGCCCAAGCGCTCGGGCATGGGGCCTGATCCCAGCTTAAGCATGTGCGCGCACACCAAAGTCTCGGCTTCAATGACCCCCAGACCGGTGATGCGTGAACCAGGGTCAATGCCGAGGATGCGCATCACTGATAGCTGTCGGCAGGGATGTCGGCATTCGACCACACATCTTGAGCGTCGTCGAGGTCTTCCAGCGCATCCAAAAATGTGAGCGCCTGACGGCCCGTGTCCACATCCAACGCCGCCGTTGTCGAGGGCCGCTGGGTGATCTGAGCCTCTTCAAAAGCCAGCCCTGCGCTGCGGAGCGCATCGCGTACGCGCTCAAAGTCGTCCGGTTCAGTGATCACTTCAATGGATCCGTCCTCACCAGTGACGATGTCCTCAGCCCCTGATTCCAATGCCGCCTCCATGATGGCGTTCTCATCAGAGCCCGGCGCGAAATCGATCACCCCTTTTTTGTCGAACAGGTAAGCCACCGATCCGTCGGTCCCCAAGTTGCCGCCGGCTTTGGAAAAGGCGTGGCGCACCTCAGCGACCGTTCGATTTTTGTTGTCGGTCAAACAATCAACCATCACCGCCACGCCCCCTGGCCCATAGCCCTCATACCGCATGAACTCATAGTTGACCCCGGCAAGCTCGCCGGTGGCTTTTTTGATGGCCCGCTCGATATTGTCTTTGGGCACGTTGGCACCGTTGGCTTTGTCAATGGCCAAGCGCAGTCGGGGATTGGCTTCAGGGTCACCGCCGCCCTCGCGTGCGGCCACTGAGATTTCTCGAACCAAGCGCGTGAAGATCTTGCCGCGTTTGGCATCCTGTGCCTTTTTCCGATGCTGAATGTTGGCCCACTTGCTATGACCTGCCATAACCACCGCCCGATTTAAGTTGCTGATATTGTCAAGGTTTCATTTTAACCGATTGACTTAACCGATTGATCTCGACCCCCGCGCCGACGGGCTGTCAACTTCCGTCAACCGCCGTCCGAAGCGGTTGAGGTCAAAGCCGCCACCACATGTTTGGCGACGGTCGGCGAGAGCAATAACCCGGCGTGCGTGGTGGGCACATCCACACATTGGGCCCCCTCAAGGGCGGTCTCGGCCACCGCCACGGTGCCATCGTTCGGGGTCGGCAACGCCTCAAACCAGCGCCCCATCCCCAATGAGCGCGTCCCACGAATCGTGGTGGTGGGCCGATCAATCGGGGCCGTTTGAAAGGACTGACGAAGCGAGCCATGCGCCTGGCCCAGCAACCAAGCCCCCAGCGGGTGCTGGGCCAAACCCTCGGCGGCTGCCGCGCCCCGAACCGGCGAGCCAAGCAACACCACCCGGCCAGGCGGCAAATCCACGTCGTACTCACGCGCGGCCTCAAGCATCGCCAGGATCACCAAGCCGCCCAAACTGTGGCCCACCCAGTGGAGCTCGTTGACCTGGAGTCTGCGCCCGTACGCGAGCAGCCGCTCAGCGGCGTCGCTCAGCGTCTCCTCGCGTGTGGAATAGGAAAATGTATGCGGTTGAAACCCTGATCGGCGAAGCTGGCGGGCCAACCAAACGCAGCTCAGTGGTCCGACCAAGAAACCATGAACCAGCACCACCGGCATCGGATTACGCCCGAGACACGATCTAGGCAGGGGGCTTCACTGACACGGCCAACTCATCGAGCTGTTCAGCGTCAATCGCTGACGGTGCCCCGGTCAATGGGCACCCGGCATTGGTGGTCTTGGGAAACGCAATCACCTCACGAATCGACGCCTCGCCGGCCATCAGGGCGGCGATGCGGTCCAGGCCAAAAGCGATGCCGCCGTGAGGTGGGCAACCATAGCCCAAGCGCATCCAATAAGAACCCAAACCGGCTCTTGGCTTCCTCCGCCCCGATGCCCAAGACATCAAACACCGCCTGCTGCATGTCTGCGCTGTGGATTCGGATCGAGCCCCCGCCGATTTCAGCGCCGTTGAGCACCAAGTCATAGGCCCTTGATAGCGCCTCCGCAGGCTGGGATTTCAAAGCGTCGGCATCGGCTGAAGTCGGTGCAGTGAACGGGTGATGGAGCGCGTAGTGGCGATTGGTCTCGGGGTCATATTCAAACATTGGGAAATCAACCACCCACAGCGGCGCCCAGCCCTCACCAATCAGCGCCAGATCATGGCCCACTTGGTTTCTCACCGCGCCCATAAAGTGCGCCACCTCCGCGGCGTGACCGCCGCCAAAGAAAATCAAATCCCCAGACTGAGCGCCGGTGTCGGCCAGAATGCCCGACCATGTCGCCTCGTCTAAGAATTTTGCAATGGGCGACTGCACGCCCGCCAGCCCCTGGTCGGCGTCGTTCACTTTCAGCCACGCCAACCCCTTCGCGCCCAATCGGCTGGCCTGTTCGGCATAGTCATCGATTTGGCGCCGGGTCAGCGTCGCCCCGCCGGGCACAACCATCGCCGCCACCCGTGAGGCAGGATCATTTGCCGGATCAGCAAACACTTTAAATTCCAGCGACTGAACATGCGCATCCACATCCACCAATTCGATGGGGTTTCGAAGATCGGGCTTGTCAGAGCCAAACCGGCGCATCGCCTCAGCCCAAGTCATGGTGGGGAACGGCTTGGGCAATGACACTTGAAGAACCGTCTCAAACACTGAGCGGATCAAGCCTTCGGCCATGGCCTGCACGTCGCCCTCTTCAACAAAAGCCATTTCGATGTCGAGTTGGGTGAACTCGGGTTGGCGATCGGCCCGCAAGTCCTCATCGCGGAAGCATCGAGCAATCTGGTAATACCGGTCCATCCCACCCATCATCAACAGCTGCTTGAAAATCTGGGGCGACTGCGGGAGGGCGAAAAACTGGCCCTGTTGGACCCGACTGGGCACCACATAATCCCGCGCGCCCTCGGGGGTGGCGCGGGTCAAAATCGGGGTTTCAATGTCTTGGAAGCCGGCCTGATCCAGGTGGTTGCGGATGGCACGGGTGAGCGCGGCCCGAAGCCTTAAGTTGCGCTGCAGCCGCTCGCGACGCAGGTCCAAATACCGGTACTTTAAGCGGACCTCTTCGCCGTCTTCGTCGCTCATCAGCAGGGGCAATGGGGCCGCTTTGGCCAGCACCGCCACCGAATCTGCGACCACCTCCACTCGACCTGTGGCCATGTCGTCGTTCCACTGGCTTTCGGGCCGAGCGCGAACCTGCCCGTTCACTTGGATGCAAAACTCTTGGCGCAAAGTCTCGCCCACAGCAAAAGCGGGGGCGTTATCCGGCTCGATCACGACTTGGACGAGGCCCGCATGGTCTCGTAAGCCGATAAAAATGAGCCCACCTAAGTCTCTTGATTTTGAGACCCAACCGCACAACGTCACCGACTCACCGGTCAACGTCTCGGTGATCTCACCGCACAAATGGGTTCTCATGGGGCTCAAGCCACCTTGTCGCTGTTGGCCGACTTCGACGAGGTGCTTTGGGTGCGCTCACCCGTTTTGGAGGCCTGATCACCGCCGCCGCTTGCATCTTGACTGCTTTTCGATGGGTTGCCTTTGGTGTCGCCAGCGAGGTTTTTTTGGCCCGACTTTTTAAAGTCGGTTTCATACCACCCGCCGCCTTTCAAGCGAAACCCCGCCGCCGAGATCAGCTTTTTCACAGCCGCCTCGTGACAGACCGGGCAGTCCTCAATCAAGGGATCAGACAGCTTCTGAAGCTTCTCAAATTCATGGCCACAGGCCTCACAGCGGTATTCATAGATGGGCATGATCAATCACTTTTTCATGTTCAAAATGGCCTCAGTTGTTCAGTATGGGGACAGCACACGTCCAATTCGAGGCTTGGAGGCCATATTTTGCCAGAAATCGCCCGGCCATCCTCCTCTATCATAGACCACATGACCCCGCCTGACCGCCATTTGAACTTGAGCGCACTCGAGGATTACTTTCGCGCCGTTGATTTCGATCAGGGCCGGGCCATCAGCCACGCCCGCCACCACCAAGGCGAAGTCAGGCTATTTGCGCCCCAAGACCCCCACCTGCCCGATCGGCTGATCGTCAAGCGCCCCAAGGGCACCGGACTTCGCCAGCGCTTGGCCTTAAAAAGTCTGCGTCAAGAACACCGCGCCTATCAGCGCCTTAAAGGCCTCGATGGCGTCGCCCCTTGCCATGGGCTGGTGTTTGACCAATATTTGGTCTTGGCCTTTGTCGAGGGCGTGCCGCTGTCAAGTGCCTCACCCCCCCCGGAGCGTTTCTACACCGCTTTGCTGCAAACCATCCAGGCCATGCATCAACGGGGTGTGGCGCATGGCGATTTAAAGAAAAAAGACAACATCCTGATCACCCCCGATGGACACCCTGTCATTGTTGATCTCGGCACGGCCGTGCTCCAAAAGCCCGGTTGGCATCCCTTAAACCACCGCCTGTTTGATCTCATCAAACGCACCGACCTCAATGCCTGGGTCAAACACAAATACGGCGGCTATGCCGGCGTGGACTCGGTGGATCAACGCTATCTCAACCGCTCTTGGCCAGAGCGGGTATTGACAGCCATGCGCGCTCGCAAACGCTCAAAGCCTTGAGCCATCGACACTTGGGGGACATAGTCCAGATCATCACGGGCCCGATCCAATTGGTACCAGTGCGCGGTGGCCAAGTGCTCCACCACAAAACGAGAAAGCGGCGGCTCACCGCGAAGGCTCAGGGCGCGCCACACCCCCTCGACCGCCGAGCCCAACCCTCGCGCCACCGGCAACGGCACCGTCTTAATCCTTGGGGTCTGGCCCGCCGCGGTCAGCAGCCGGCTCATCACCGTTTGAATGGTCATCGGTTCGCCGTTGGAGATGAAATAGGCCCGTCCTGCGATCGAGGGGGTGGCCTGCAGCGCCTCTAAGGCTTGGATGTGGGCTTGGGCGGCATTGTCGATATAAACCGTGTCGATGAGCTTATGGGGCGCGGGCAAGCGGATCCCCCGCCGGTTTTTTTGAATCAACCGAGGCAGCAGCTGATTGTCCCCCGGGCCCCAAATCAGATGCGGGCGAAGGGCAACGGTGCGAAGTCCTGCCGCACTGGCGCTCAGGACCCGCTGCTCGGCCAGGGCTTTGGTTTCTGGATAAGGTGCCACGAAGTGACTGGCGTACGGCAGCGATTCATCGCCCCCCTCAATATCGCCCCCAGCATGCACCACACTGGGTGAGGAGGTGTAGACCAAGGTGTTGATGCCATGCACACGGCAGGCGGCCAGTACATTCTCAGTGCCCTCGACGTTGGCGGAATAAAACGCCCCCCGCTCGAGCCCCGCACCGGCTTTGGCCGCGACATGGACGATGGCTTCCATGCCCTCGCTGGCCGCGACCACCGCCGCGCGATCGGCAATGTCGCCTTGGCGACAGTCCACGCCCAGCGCAACCAGCTCAGGATACGCGCCGCGATTCAGCACCCGGACTTCATCGCCGCGGGCCAACAAACGCTTGACGATGGCTTGCCCCAAAAAACCACCGCCGCCGGTCACCAGAATCCTCATCCTGCAAGCTTAGCCTTTTTTGGCCAAGGGTTGGTATCATTCCAGCCATGGCTCAATACGTCTACACCATGCACCGGGTGAGCAAAACGGTGCCACCGAACAAGACCCTGATTAAGGATGTCTCCCTGTCATTTTTCCCAGGCGCCAAAATCGGCGTGCTGGGTCTCAATGGCGCAGGCAAATCCACCGTGTTGCGCATCATGGCCGGGGTGGACCAAGAGTATGACGGCGAGGCGAGGCCACAGCCGGACATCCGCATGGGCTACCTGCCGCAAGAACCCGAGCTTCCCGATGAAGCCAGCGTTCGGGAGGTGGTCATGGAGGGCGTGGCTGAGGTCCAAAACTTGCTCACGCGATTTGATGAAATCTCATCGGCCTTTGCCGAACCCATGGACGATGAGGCGATGAACGCCCTGCTCGCCGAGCAAGCCGAGCTTCAGGACAAAATCGATGCGGTGGATGGCTGGTCGCTGGATCGAACCCTGGAGGTCGCGGCCGATGCCCTCCGCTTGCCCGAGTGGGACGCCAAAGTGGGCCAGCTGTCAGGCGGTGAGCGCCGACGCGTGGCACTGTGCCGGCTGCTGCTGTCCAAACCCGACATGCTTTTGTTGGACGAGCCCACCAACCACTTGGACGCGGAGTCTGTGGCGTGGTTGGAGCGATTCTTGGATCAGTTCCCAGGCACCGTGATCGCCGTGACCCACGATCGATATTTCTTGGACAACGTGGCCGGCTGGATTCTGGAAATGGACCGAGGCCATGGGCTGCCTTTTGAGGGCAACTACACCGCATGGCTGGAGCAAAAAGAGCAGCGTCTGGCGATGGAGCAAAAGCAAGAAGAAGCCCGCCAACGCACCATCAAATCTGAGCTTGAGTGGGTGAGAACCAACCCCAAGGGCCGCCAAGCCAAAAGCAAAGCGCGCTTAAAACAGTTTGAAGAGCTCAATTCCAAAGAGTTTCAGACCCGCAACGAGACCGCGCAGATCTATATCCCACCAGGCCCCCGACTGGGTGATTTGGTGATTGAGGCCGAAGGGGTGTCCAAAGGCTTTGAGGACCGCTTGCTGATTGACGATCTCAACTTCAAGATCCCACCGGGGGCCATCGTCGGCATCATCGGCGGCAACGGCGCGGGCAAGACCACGCTGTTTAATATGATCGCAGGCACAGACACGCCCGACCAAGGCCAGATCCGAGTGGGCGATACCGTTGAGCTGGCCTATGTGGATCAGCGCCGCGACAGCTTAAATGCCGATCGAGCGGTGTGGGAAGACATCAGCGATGGGGCAGA
>PR_CR_10_Liq_1_inCRDRAFT_1000736_pt1 | contig 19830 bp, 18 predicted proteins | sample PRCRCaboRojoPR_3_FD_10241 | JGI IMG/M metagenome (IMG submission 10241)
CGTCGCCGACGCCGGTGCCATCATGCCGCCGAAATCCACCTGGTTCGAGCCCAAGCTCGCCGACGGACTGGTGAGCCTGTTACTGGACGCCGACTAGGGCCCACTCGGCTCCCCGCCCGGCGGGCGCGACATGCCTGGCACGGCGACCTCAAGCGCTGCGTCCCCCGGGTTGGGTCCACGGTCCTGCGCGTCCATGCGAACGCGCCCTGAGGATCGTGTCCCTAGCGGACCGATCACAGGCGCATCAGCGGCTTCCTTCCGACAGCACTCTCGCGCTCGCAACGCAGTATGATTGCCCGGTTATGGTGCAGACCACCACCAATCTCCCCGAGCGCGCCGAGGACAACGCCGACGCCGTGCACCAATGGCTCGGGCGCATCGCGGAGCGCTACGACGCCGACGCCCGCCGCCGGCTGGAAGCCGCCGGCGCACTACTGCTCGATTGCCACGGTGATGCGCTGCTCGACACCGGCGAGAGCGCCGTGCGCCACCGTTTGTCGGCGGCGGACATCCTGTTCAGCCTGCGCCTGGACGCCGATACCCTCTGCGCCGCCCTGCTCCAGGGCTGCGCCGACGGCGACACCGGGACTGCGCAACGGCTGACGGACATCTTCGGCCCGGCACTGGTGCGCATGACCGTGGACCTGGCGCGTATCGAGCAGCTGACCCGGGTCGAGTACGTCGCCGAAGGCGGCAAGCGCGCCGCCCGCAACCGCCAGCAGCGGGAAGAGAATCTGCGCCGTATGCTGCTCGGCATCGGCACGGATGTGCGCGTGGTGTTGGTGGTGCTCGCCGAGCGGCTGCATCTGCTGCGCCGCTCCAAGCACCTCTCGGCCGAGCGCCGGCGCGACATCGCCGCGGACACCCGCCGGGTGTATGCACCGCTCGCCAATCGCCTGGGTGTGTGGCAGCTCAAGTGGGAGCTGGAAGATCTCTCACTGCGTGCTGCGGAGCCGGAGACCTACATGGGCATCGCCAAGGCGCTGTCGGAGCGCCGCAACGAGCGCCAGGACTCCATCGCCCGCGTGCTCACGGTGCTGCGCACGGAGCTCGCCGCCGCGGGCATCACCGCCGAGGTCACCGGCCGGCCGAAGCATATTTACAGCATCTGGCGCAAAATGCAGCGCAAAGGCGTGGATATCGATCAAATCTTTGACCTGCGGGCCGTGCGGGTGCTGGTAGACGACATCCCCGCCTGCTACTCGGCGCTGGGTGTGGTGCACGGCCTCTGGGCACATATTCCCTCTGAGTTCGACGACTACATCGCCACGCCCAAGGGCAACAACTACCAGTCCCTGCACACCGCGGTGGTGGGTCCGGAGGACAAGCCACTGGAGGTGCAGATCCGCACCCATGCCATGCACGAGCATGCCGAATATGGCGTCGCCGCCCACTGGGCCTACAAGGAGGCGAAGGGCTACGACCCGGACTTCCAGCGCCGGGTGGTCTCCATGCGCCAATGGCTGGAGCACACAGGCGAGCTCGAACAGGGTGAGGAGGCCAACCCGCCGCCAGCGGGCGCGCTGGCGCCCGCGCACGTCTATGTGCTGACGCCCCAGGCCAAGGTGGTGGAGCTGCCGCGCGGCGCCACCCCCCTCGACTTCGCCTATACCATCCACTCGGAGATCGGCCACCGCTGCCGTGGCGCACGGGTGGACGGCCGCATGGTGCCGCTCACTCACCAGCTGCAAAGCGGCGAGACGGTGGAGATTCTCACGCAGAAGAACGCCCAGCCGAGCCGCGACTGGCTGAGCGCCCACCATGGCTATCTGGTGACATCCCGGGCCCGTAACCGGGTCCGCCAGTGGTTCAAGCAGCAAGACTTCGATCGTCACTTCGCAGAAGGCCGTGCCGCCATGGATCGCGAGCTGAGCCGGCTCGGGATCGAGTCGGCCCCGCAGTGGGACAAGCTCGCCGAGCGCTTCAACCTGAAGACCGGCGACGATCTGCTCGCCGCCGTCGGCCGCGGTGACCTCGCCGCCGGCCAGGTGGCGCGTCAGGTGGGAGAGCCGCGCGCCGAGCGCCGGGAGCCCGTCGACGAACTGCCGGCGCCGCGGTCAACGCCGCCGGCGCGGGAGCGCGCCGCGCGCTCAGAGGTGGTGGTCGCCGGCGTCGGCGACCTGATGACGCAAATGGCCGCCTGCTGCCATCCGGTGCCCGACGACAAGCTGGTAGGCTATGTGAGCGTCGGCCGTGGCGTCATCGTGCACCGCCGCAACTGTCGAGAAATCCTGAAGCTGTCGGATGCCGAGCGCGAGCGTCTGGTGGAGGTGAGCTGGGCCGCGCAGCCGGCGCAGACAGACCACCCGGTGGGCGTCGAACTGACGGCGGCGGACCGCCGCGGCCTGCTCCGGGACATCTCCTCGGCACTGGCCGACGCCGACGCCGACGTCCTCGGCAGCGACACCCACACGGACCCGACCAACGACGTCGCCCATATGCACTTCACCATCGCGGTGACGGACTCGGGGCACCTGGAGCGCGTCATCGCCCGTCTCAAACAGTTGCCGGACGTGCTGAGCGTCCGCCGCGCATAGTAGGACCGCTCTGGCAGCGTCCCTTGCCGGCGACCGCGGCAATGCGATGCCCGTTGTCCATGCGCCATCGCCCGGCCGTGCTGCGGCGAAGGAGTTCGCCGCCCGTCCGGCAAGTACTCTTCATTGCACCATGCACTACGCTGAATACACGGCTAGCACGGGCGCCGATCGACGCTCGGAACCCTCTCCGGGCGCATGGTAAACTAATGAATGTTTTTCGCGGCTTCGAGCGCGCCGCACCGACCAGCAGCGGCTCACAGGTATGCAGACCATCCTCGTCACCGGCGGCGCCGGCTTCATCGGCGGCAACTTCGTGCTACAGATGCTGCGCGAGCGGGACATCCGCATCGTGAATCTGGATAAGCTCACCTATGCCGGCAACCCGGACACCTTGGCATCGGTGCGGACAGATCCGCGGCATGTCTTCGTCCAGGGCGACATCGGCGACCGCAGCCTGGTGAGCGCACTGCTGCGTGAGCACGCCGTCGACGCCGTGGTCAACTTCGCCGCCGAGAGCCACGTGGATCGCTCCATCGACGGCCCGGCGGCGTTCATCGAGACCAATGTCCTCGGCACCTTCAACCTGCTGGACTGTACCCGGGACTATTGGGCCCGCCTCGATACCGACGCCCGCGCGGCGTTTCGCTTCCTCCACGTCTCCACCGACGAAGTCTACGGCTCCCTGGGGCCCACCGGCGCCTTCACCGAGACCACGGCCTATGCGCCGAGCTCCCCCTACTCGGCATCCAAAGCGGCGTCCGATCACCTGGTGCGCGCCTGGCACCACACCTACGGGCTGCCGGTGCTCACCACCAACTGCTCCAACAACTACGGCCCCTATCAGTTCCCCGAAAAGCTGATCCCGCTGATGATCGCCAAGGCGCAGGCCGGGGAGCCGCTGCCCATCTACGGCGACGGCAGCAACGTCCGCGACTGGCTGTACGTCGAGGACCACTGCCGCGCCATCGCCCGGGTGCTGGAGGCCGGGCGCCCGGGCGAGGTCTACAACATCGGCGGCAACAGCGAGAAGAGTAATCTGGAGGTGGTGGATACCCTCTGTGCCCTGCTCGATGCGGCACTGCCCAACGCCCCGCACCGCCCGCATGCACAGCTCAAGCAATTCGTCACCGACCGCCCCGGCCACGACAAGCGCTACGCCATCGACGCCAGCAAGCTTCAACGCGAGCTGGGCTGGACGCCGCAAGAGACCTTCGAGTCCGGCCTCGAGCGCACGCTGCACTGGTATCTGGATCACCAGACCTGGATGCGGCGGGTCATGGACGGCAGCTACCGTGGCCAGCGCTTGGGTATCGGCTCGCCCTAGCGCAGGATGCGCTCGACGGCTCGCCCCGACACCAAGACTCAACAGGACATGTGATGACGCGCAAGGGCATCATCCTCGCCGGCGGCTCCGGCACACGGTTGCATCCGCTGACCCTGTCGCTCAGCAAGCAGCTGCTTCCCGTGTACGACAAGCCAATGATCTACTACCCGCTGGCGGTGCTGATGATGGCGGGTATTCGCGAGATCCTGGTCATCACGACACCGCGCGACGAGCCCGCCTTCCGTGCCCTGCTCGGCGACGGCAGCCAATGGGGCATCGCCCTCGAGTATGCCGTGCAGCCCCAGCCCGGCGGGCTCGCCCAGGCCTTCGTCATCGGCCGCGACTTCGTGGATGGCCACCCGAGCTGCCTGATTCTCGGCGACAATATCTTCTACGGGCACGGTCTCATCAGCAGCCTCAAGGCAGCCTCCCAACGGACTGACGGCGCGACGGTGTTCGGCTACTGGGTGAGGGACCCGGAGCGCTACGGTGTCGCCGAGTTCGCCGCCGACGGCAGCGTCATCGGGCTGGAGGAAAAGCCGGTTAAGCCAAGATCCAACTATGCCGTCACCGGCATCTATTTCTACGACGAGCAGGCCTGCGCACTGGCCGCCGAGCTCACCCCATCGGCCCGTGGCGAGCTTGAGATCACCGATCTCAACAAGCGCTATCTGCGGCAGGGCACGCTGCGGCTCGAGCGCCTGGGCCGGGGCATCGCCTGGCTCGATACCGGCACTCACGAGTCACTGATCCAAGCCGCCAACTTCATCGAGACCATCGAGCAACGCCAGGGACTCAAGGTCTGCGCGCCGGAAGAGGTCGCCTACCAACACCAGTGGATCGACGCCGATGCCCTCATGGCCATCGCCGAGCCGCTGCGCAAAAGCGGCTACGGCGAGTACCTGCTCAGTCTGCTGCACCGGGAGCAGGAGCCATGATGGCAGGTCGCGACGCGGATGCCACCTCCAGCGCAGACACGAGGCCATGAACGTCACGCCCACGAGCCTGCCCGATGTGCTGCTCATCGAGCCGCAAATCCACGGTGACCAACGCGGCTGGTTCGTCGAGAGCTGGCAGCGCGAGCGCTATCGCGAGGCGGGCATCGATGCCGATTTCCTGCAGGACAACCAATCCTTGTCCAGCCATGGCACGCTGCGCGGGCTGCACATCCAAAACCCCCACGGTCAGGGCAAGCTGGTGCAGGTCATTCAGGGTGAAGTCTATGATGTCGCCGTGGACGTGCGTCGCAGCTCGCCGTACTTCGGTCGCTGGACCGGCGCCCATCTCAGCGGCGAGAACAAGCATCAGCTCTGGGTGCCAAAGGGCTTCCTGCATGGCTTTCTCGTGCTCTCGCAGACGGCCCTGTTCAGTTACAAATGCACGGAACTGTATCATCCGGAAACGCAATTCGCGGTGCGCTGGGATGATCCGGACATCGGCATCGCCTGGCCCCTCGAGGGCGAGCCCAAGCTCTCCGCGAAAGACCTGCACGCGCCCCGCCTGCGGGACATCCCCGAGGCGCGCCTCCCGGATTGATCCCAGCTGATCCGGGGCCGGGGACCGGCAGCATGAGCGCACCGAACTGAGGCTCGAGCAGACTACGCCGCCAGCCACAACCATGTCACAGCACCCCAACCCGCAACGCCCCGTTTATGTCGCCGGCCACCGCGGCATGGTGGGCGCGGCCCTGGTGCGTGCACTGCGCGCCGCCGGCCATGAAAACATCATTACCCGCACCCACGCCGAGCTCGATCTCACCAATCAGGCGGCGGTTGCGGCCTTCTTCGCCGCCGAGCGCCCGGCACAGGTCTATCTCGCGGCGGCCAAAGTAGGCGGCATTCATGCCAACGACACCTATCCGGCGGACTTCATCTATGACAATTTGACCATCGAAGCCAACGTCATCCACGCCGCCTGGCGGCATCGCGCCGACAGACTCTTGTTCCTCGGCAGCTCCTGCATCTATCCCAGGCTCGCCGCGCAGCCCATGCGCGAGGACGCCCTACTCACCGGCCCCCTCGAGCCCACCAACGAGCCCTACGCCATCGCCAAGATCGCCGGGATCAAGCTTTGCGAGTCCTACAACCGCCAGCACGGCACGGACTTTCGCAGCGTCATGCCCACCAATCTCTACGGTCCCGGCGATAACTATGATCTCGCCAATAGCCATGTCATCCCGGCCCTCATCCGCAAGTTCCACGAGGCGACGGTCGGTGGCGCCGAGCACGTTGAGGTCTGGGGCAGCGGCACCCCGCGGCGCGAATTCCTGCACGTGGACGATATGGCCGCAGCCTGCCTGCATGTCATGAATCTGGAGGCGCCGACCTACCGATCGCACACCGGTCCGCGATTGTCACACATCAACGTCGGCACCGGCACGGACGTGACCATCGCCGAGCTCGCCCGGATGGTAAGCGAGGTGGTGGGGTTTGAGGGGGACATCCGTTTCGATCCGTCCAAGCCGGACGGTGCCCCCCGTAAACTGCTGGACGTGAGCCGGCTCAAAGCCCTCGGGTGGCAGCCGGGTATCGGCCTGCGTGAGGGCCTGGCCCAGGCTTATGACTGGTTTCTGGCCCACCAAGGCGAGCTCCGCAGATAAGCCATCCACCCATGGCGCCGACCAGCCCAGCGCCGGCAGGTCGCCTGGCACAGCGCCGTTCCTGAATACTGTGGACGCTATCCCCGTGCCGCATCAGCTTCCAGTGCACAAGCCGCTTGGGCCGCTGCGCAGCGTCCATGGGACATGCGAAGCAGGCGGACTCAAAGCGCCGATCCGCCCTGTCGGCACCGTCGACGCACGACCCAATCACGCTCGCGACGCTAAACGAGCCCCGCCACGAGAACCCGATACGTGAAGAAAGCTCTCATCACCGGCATCACCGGTCAGGACGGCGCCTACCTCGCCGAATGGTTGTTGCAGAAGGGCTATGAGGTCCACGGCATCAAACGCCGCAGCTCACTGTTCAATACCGACCGCATCGATCACCTGTACCAGGACCCGCACGAGCCCGATCAGCGTTTCATCCTGCATCACGGCGACCTGACGGACTCCTCCAGCCTGATCCGCATCATGCAGCAGGTGCGACCGGACGAGCTCTACAACCTCGCCGCGCAAAGCCACGTCGCCGTCTCATTCGAGGAGCCCGAGTACACCGCCAACTCTGACGCCCTCGGCACCCTGAGACTGCTGGAGGCCATCCGCATCCTGGGGCTTGAGGACAAGACGCGCTTTTATCAGGCCTCCACGTCGGAGCTCTTCGGCAAGGTGCAGGAGATTCCGCAGTCGGAAACGACACCCTTCTACCCACGCTCACCCTACGCCGTCGCCAAGCTCTACGCCTATTGGATCACGGTCAACTACCGCGAGGCCTATGGGATTTATGCCTGCAACGGCATCCTGTTCAATCACGAGAGCCCCATCCGCGGCGAGACCTTCGTCACGCGCAAGATCACCCGCGCCATCGCCCGGATCAAGCTGGGCCTCCAGGAGCGGTTGTACCTGGGCAACCTCGACGCCAAGCGCGACTGGGGTCACGCACGCGACTATGTCGTCATGCAATGGCTGATGCTGCAGCAGGAGCAGCCCGAAGACTTTGTCATCGCCACTGGCCAGCAATACTCCGTGCGCGACTTCGTCGAGGCCGCCGCCGGAGCGGTTGACCTGTCCATGCGTTGGGAGGGCGAAGGGGTGGACGAAAAAGGTTACGACGCCGCCACCGGTCAATGCATCGTCGCCGTCGATCCCCGCTACTTCCGCCCCACGGAAGTGGAAACCCTGCTCGGCGACGCGGGCAAGGCACGCGACAAGCTCGGCTGGTCACCCCAGATTTCCTTCGAAGCACTGGTCCAGGACATGATGTGCAGCGACCTCGCCGAAGCCGAGCGCGACGCCCTCTGCGCCCGCGAAGGCTACCGCGTGCTGGAGCGCAACGAGTAGCAACCACGGACTCACTATGAAAGGCCGGCGAGGGGCAGCGCTTCGCGGGAGGCGGATGTGCCTCTCCATTTTGGTGGAGCTAAACACATAAACACGACAATTTAGCGACAAGAAAACACGAATATGGACCCTCATCGCATCCACTGCGCCGACTAGGCCATCGGTTTGATCCTGCGACCACTGGACAGACGGCGCATGCGCCTCAATAGTGTGGCAGGCAACCAAAGTATCCAAAACACCCAGCCAGACGGAGACAACCTCGTGCAGAGAATCGCATCGCTCACCGCCCTGACCCTCGCCCTCCCCTTGGCGCTCACCATCGCCGGCAACGCCGCCGCCGAGCCGCTGAAGCCCGTGGAGCAAATCGAAACGCGTCAGGCCGGCTATCAATTCATGTCCTGGAACATGGGCAAGATCAAGGCCAACCTCGACGGTGACTTCAGCCAACCGCAGGTGGCCGCCGCCGCCAATGCCATCGCCGGCATCGCCAACTCCGGCATGGGCGCCCTGTATGGACCGGGCACGGATCAGGACATCGGCGACGTCAAGACCCGCGTCAAACCGGCCCTGTTCACCAATCAGGCAGAGGTTGGCGAAGTTGCGCGCAACTTTATCGAGGCCGCCAACAACATGGCTGAAGTTGCGTCCATGGCCGAGGGCAAAGGCGACGTGAAAGCCGCTTTCGGCGAGCTGGGCGGAGCCTGCAAAGCCTGTCACGACAAGTTCCGCAAGGACTGATCAGCCCTCCCGGAAACGACCGACCACGCCCGCCCATGCGCCCCAAGCAGCGCATGAGACGGGCCATCCAGCCCCCATCCTCGCAAACACCCACCGCACGCCGCCACGCCTGAGCCGACCGGCACAGCACCCCAGGGCCGACACCGCGCTCGTGCAGCCATAGGCGCCTATTCACGGTGAGCCCCCACCGGACGTTACCCGGCTCGGCCGGATAGCGCTCCGCCAAGGCCGACACATCAGCTACCAAGCTGGCACAGGCGGTGGTGGTGGCGGCGGCGGCAACAACCCGCCCGCGGCGATCCAGACGACGCCGGCGGCTACGGCCAGCCCCAATATCAAACTCCAGAGCTTACCGCCTCTGGCGGACTTGGCAGCCGCATCCTGCGACTCCTTCCAACCCACCACCATCGGCTTGACCAGATGCTTTCCACGCACTGCATAGACGGCGATAGCCGTCAAATGCAGCGCCACCAACCCCAGAATGATCCACAACCCCTGCCGGTGCAGCCCCGAGAGCCAGGTACTGGTTGCACTGCTCACCAGATCTGCGAGCGGTCCCTCGAAGGCAATATCATCATTGCTGAAGAGTCCACTCAACGCCTGCCAGGTCAGCATGCCCAGCAGCGCGAATACCGACAGCGCCCCGAGCGGATTATGCCCTTCGCCCTGCCAGCGCCCACGCAGGTAGGCGATCACACGTCCTGGTGTCGGCGCGAACTGAGCAAAGCGCGCGTAGGTGGAGCCGAGTAGGCCCCACACCAGACGAAATGTCAGCAGCCCGAGCACGAACAACCCCAGGCGCCCGTGCCATTCGATCCAACCGCCGCCGATCCAGCCGGTCAGGAGTGCGCCGGTCACGCCGGCGAACAACAGCCAATGGAAAAGACGGGTCGGCAGATCCCAAACCTTGATACGCATCCTCGAACGACTTCCAGCGGTGACGACACCACGGCGGTGCCAGGTCGGGGCATTTTGGCGGATCACAGCGCGCTTCGGAAGGCACGGCCGGTACGCCGGCTGTGGGCACTGGTGGGCATCGACGGTGCGCTTCGCCGCGGAGTCATGATCGCCCGTACCGGTACCCGCCACCACCGGCGCACCCCAACACCCTGCAGGCTACAATGGGCCAATCGCACAAGCACCCAAGGATTTCCCGCCTGTATCGTCAACGGATCACACGACAGTGAAGCTTATTATCCAAATTCCGTGTTACAACGAGGCACAGACACTACCGGAAACAGTCGCGGACATTCCACGGCAAGTCGACGGCATCGACGCGGTTGAGATCCTCATCATCGACGACGGCAGCAAGGACCGCACGGTCGACGTTGCGCGGGCGATCGGCGTCGATCACATCATCCGCAACAAACGCAACATCGGCTTGGCCCGTAGCTTCCGTAAAGGCTTGGACGCCTGTCTGGTTCGCGGTGCCGACATCATCGTCAACACGGATGGCGACAATCAATACGCCGGCGCCGACATCCCGAAGTTGGTCCAGCCCATCGTGACAGGCCAGGCCGACATGGTCATCGGCGATCGCGAAACCCGCAAGATCCCGCACTTCTCACCACTCAAGAAATTCCTGCAGTCCGTGGGCAGCGCCGTCGTACGTATGCTCGCCGGCATCCACGTACCAGACACCGTGAGCGGATTTCGCGCCCTCTCTCGCGAGGCCGCCATCCGTATCAATATCGTCTCCTCCTTCAGCTATACCATCGAGACGATCATCCAGGCCGGCAAGCGCCAGTTGATGGTGCAGTCCGTGCCTGTGCGCACCAATCCCAAGACGCGCGAGTCCCGACTGTTCAAGAGCATTCCGCACTTCATTCAAAATTCCCTCGGTACGATGATACGGATGTATGCCATGTATCAGCCGTTACGGGTATTTTTCTATCTCGGATCGGTTCTGACCATCATCGGCGTAGTGCCAATCATGCGTTTTCTTTTTTTTTATTTCACCGGCGATGGCCAAGGCCATATCCAATCCCTGCTCCTCGGCGGCGTGCTGATTATCCTCGGCTTCATCACCTTTATGATCGGCCTGGTCGCAGATTTGATCTCCTTCAACCGCCAAATCCTGGAGATGACGCTGGAGCGCGTACGGCGCATGGAGCTCGACCACTTCCGCACCGACGCCACACTTGGCTCCGACGCCATCTACACGAAACAGGACGAGCGCTATGAGGATCACCCGCTAGACGGATCGGCAGGGCGCAGCGCCCAGCACCAGGGCACCTCGAATTGAAAATCAACGACAATCAGCGGCCGCCACGCCGCACTAGCCGGTGTTGCGCATGCCAGCGGCTACGGCATTGATGGAACGCAGCAGCGGATCGAGCCATTGCTCGCGACCATCCTGATCCGGGCTGTTGCGGTAGCGCTGGAGCAATGCGATCTGCACGTGGTTGAGGGGGTCCAGGTAGGTGTTGCGCCGCGCCAGCGAGAGCTGAAGGTCCGGGGTTTCCTCCATCAACCCGTGGAGGCCCGAGATGTTGAGCACCTGCACGCGGGTACGCTCGTACTCGGCGGCGATCTGGCCGTAGAGACGGGCTGCACGCTCGGCGTCCGCCGCCAGCTGGGTGTAGCTGGCGGCGATGTGCATCTCTGCCTTGAACAGCGACATCTGGGTGTTGCTGAGGATGGCGCGAAAAAAGGGCCATTCCTCGTACATTTTCTGCAGCTTGGCGAGGCGCTCCAGGTCGCCGCCGCGCCAACGCTCGATGGCGCTGCCAATGCCGTACCACGCCGGCAGCGTGTGACGGGACTGGGCCCAGCCGAACACCCAGGGGATGGCACGGATGGAAGTCAGCGAGCGATCCGCCTTTTTGCGATGCGATGGACGCGAGCCGATGTTCAGCAGGGCGATGGCATCGACGGGCGTGACCTCGTAGAAGTAATCCAACAGGCCCTCGGCGTCCACCAATTCCCGATAGGTCTCCTCGCCGAAGCGCGCCAGCTCCTCCATGACGCCGAGATAGTCCTTGCGCGGCTTGGGCGGCGGCTCGATGACGCAGCGGCTCGCCTTGATGAGTCCGCTGATGCCCATGGTGAGCTCGTACAGGGCGGTCTCGGGGTTGGCGTAGCGGTAGGAGAGCACCTCGCCCTGCTCGGTGAACTTGATCTGACCGTGCACGGTGTCGTCGGGCTGCGACAGGATGGATTCGTGGGTGGGGCCGCCGCCGCGGCCGATGGTGCCGCCGCGGCCATGGAAGAGTCGACACTGCACGCCGCGCCCTTCCGCCAGGGCAACGATCTTCTCCTGCGCCTCGTAGAGATTCCAAGCCGAGGACAGGATACCGCCGTCCTTGCAGGAGTCCGAGTAGCCCAGCATGACTTCCTGCAGGTTGCCCGATGCCTTGAGCAAGGCCGCGTAGGTCTCGTTGTCGAAGAGCGCCGACATGACGCTGTCGATGCGCTCCAGGTCGTCGATGGTCTCGAACAGCGGTGCGATGCGGACGTCGCAGTGCCAGCCACTGGGGGTCTTGCCGGCGAGCCCGGCGAGACGGGCCAGCAGCATCACCTCCATGACATGGCTCGCCTGGTGGGTCATGGAAATGACGTAGGCGCCGAACACATGCTCGCTGATTTCGGCACGCATGCGGGCCATGATTTCGAAGACCTCCAGGGTCTCCCGCGTCTCGGGCGTCAGCGTGCCCTTGTCGATGAGGAACGGATAAGGGTGCGCGATGGCCTCCGCCAACGCCTGCAGCTTCTGCTGCTCGCTGTAGGACTCGTAGAAGGGCGCTCCGGGCTGGCGGGCGAAGAGTTCGGTGACCGCAGCCGTGTGCCGGGTGGATTCCTGGCGCACGTCGAGTTGCACCAGATGGAAGCCGAAGCTCTCGACCAGACGAATCAGGTCCGCCAACGGGCCATCGGCGGCGCTGGCGTCGCCGTGGCTCACCAGGGAATCGCGGATCAGGTACAGGTCCGCAAGCAGGGCGTTGGCGTCGTCGTAGCCCTTGACGATGTCCGTCGGCGCCTCCGGATGCTCGATGCGCGCCTGTACCCGTGCCAAGTTGGTCTGCAGACGATGCTGCACGATGGCGAGCTTGCGCCGGTAGGGCTCGTGATGGTAGCGGCGCGCCGTCTGGCCCATGGCCCCGAGCCAGTAGTCTTCGTCGTCGTCCAGGCTGTCGAGAAACGCCTGGGACGGCTGCACCAGGGTGTTGGAGTGACTGAGAACGCGGGTCAGGTCCTTGACCCGGCGGATGTACTCCTTCAGCGCCTGTTCGCAGTGCATACGCACCGCCAGCGCCGTGGTGTCCGGCTTGACGAACGGGTTGCCGTCGCGGTCGCCGCCGATCCAGGAGCCGAAGGCGACGAAGCTCGGCACGCGGATGCCGGACCCCACGCCGTAGGCGCGCCTGACCGCCTTTTCGAGATTGCGGTAGATCCGCGGCAGGGTCTCGAACAGGGAAGCGTGAAAGAAGTAGAGCCCCTGGCGTACCTCGTCGGTAACCTGCGGCTTGTGCACCCGCACCTCATCCGTCTTCCAAAGAATCTGGATCTCGCGCAGGATTTCCGCCATCCGGTCCTGCTCTTCTTCGGCGTTCAGCACCGAGCGCCGCCAATCCAGCATGAGCAGGAAGATCCGGCGCTGCGTCTCCAGCGTGGTACGGCGCTTGGCCTCCGTTGGATGGGCGGTGAATACGGGCAGGTACAGCAACTTGTCCAACAGGGTCTGGAAGCCCTCGGCGCTGGTGCCCTCCTCCGCGAACTGCCGCAGGGTGTGGTCGAAGGATCCCCGCCAGAGTCGCCCGCCGGCGCTGATGCGGGTCCGGCGCGCCAGGAAGGCCTGCACCTCTTCGGCGATGTGCGCAAGCGAAAAATAGATGGTGTAGGCGCGGATGACTTCAGAAAGCGTCTGTGGATCGAGCTGATCGATGCGCTTCATGAGCTTGGTGCGCAGCTCGGGGTCATCCTGCTCGCGCAGGGTCAGGAAGCCATCGCGCAGGCGCTCCACCACCACCAGCACGCGCTTGCGGCTGTGCTGGCGCAACACGTCGCCGAGCAGGTTGGCGAAGAGCGCAATGTCCTGCTCGGCGCTGGGCGCGGAGACGTCGAGACGCTCGGACGGATCGGGCGTGAGGTCGTTCATGATGCGGGTACTGCGGCGGGGCTGAAGCTGGAGCGCATGCGCGCCGTCGGCGGGCTTTGGGCATTGCAGTCTAACCCGCCGACAGGAGCGGGCAAAGCGCCTTGTGGCACACGGCATCCTGAGGTGGGACACGCGCTTCGCCCTCGAGCCCTGCCCCGTCGCCCGTCAAAGCCTACGCGACATTCGCAGCGTCGTCTGACAATGCCGCCGCCGCCCGCCGCCCGGGGCGAGCGCGCCCGCGCAACGCATCGCCCTTGCGATTTCCGCTCCATGGCGCAGACTTAAGCCTGAGGGCAGCCGCGAGAAGCGGCGCCCGTCAGCCAACGGAGAGCGCGATGAACGACAGCAACCAGCGCCAGACCACAGACCACACCACCGACCGTCTCGTGGACGCCTACGACGAGATGCTCAAGCGCACGCGAGACGGCATCGAGCAGGCCCAGGAGTCCACGCCCAAACTGCGCCACATGCTGGAGCAGGTACGTGACAATATGGTCGAGCTCGGCGAGCTGAGCCGTGAGGAAGCGGCGAAGATCGCCGACTACGTGGAGCGCGACGTGGAAGACGCCGCACATTGGCTGGTGGACACCGGCGAGGATTTGCGCGACTGGTGGCGCTTCGACCTGGCGCTCATCGAGCAGCGCATGCTCGACGCCTTCACCAGTGTCGCCGATCAGACCAGTCTGCAGTTGCGGCAATGGGCCGAGCGCGCCCGCCAGGCGAGCCTGTACCAGGCGGGACAGATCACGGGCCCGGGCACCCTCGTCTGCGACAAATGTGGCGCCGAGACCCATTTCACGCGCAGTGGGCGCATTCCCGCTTGCGCCGAATGCGGCAACCTGACCTTTCGCCGACCGCCGCCGGGGGACAAAAACGATGGCTGACGACGCCATCGCCACAATGCCCGCGCGCGGTTGAGACCACGAGCCCGGGGCTGCGGCTCAGGTTGAATCCTCGGGTGTCGTCGCGGACTGCGCCAGACGTGCTTCAAGGCGCGCAAGCCGCTGCTCGAAGGCGGCGTTGGTTGCCGCCGATGCGCTATCTGGGGCCTGATCCGGGATCTGATCCGGGGCCTGATCCGGGATCTGATCCGGCGCCTTGGACGCGGGTGCGTCCGGCGGCGCATGCGCGCCCGCCGACCCACGCGCACCGGTATCGAAGGCCGGATTGCCGCGCCACCAATCGAGTCCCATCTCGACGGCTTTGTCCACGGAGCAGATCAGCAGACGGATCTCCACGGTCAGGAGCTCCACCTCCACGAGCTTGACGCGAATATCTCCGGCGACGACGACGCCCTTGTCGAGCACGCGCTCCAACAGGTCAGCAACCGTGGTGCTGCTGGTGGAATGGGTTGCACTTCTGCGGTTGACGGTAACGGCCATGAAGGTCTCCAGGTGCCCGGCTGCGGATGACTAGAGGAGCCGGCCCAGCGGGCCGAGATCGATGTTCAGGTCCTCGTCCTGCAAACCGAAGACCTCCTGCACGCGCTTGAGCTCCTCGGCCTGGCGCTGCAGTGTCATGCCAAGGCGCTCGATCTCTTCGTCACTGAGGCTGCCCGCATCCATGCGGGCGATGGCCTGGCGCTCCAGCAATTCGTGCAGCAGCTTCACCAGCGTGAGCACCAGCTGTGCCAGCCCATTGCGCATGCGCTCGCCGTCGATATCGATGCGCGCGCCGGCGGCGGTTGCCGGCGCTGGCTGTCGCATGGATGCATCCTGGGTATCCGCCGACCAGGCGCTGGCGGCGGTCTGCAGATCCGTATACAAAGGGTCATCGCTGGTCATTCGTCATCTCCCGCTGCATCTGCGCCTGCAGGCGTCGGCCGGTCTCCACCGAGGTGACCAGGGCCTGCAGACTGAGATAGACCAAGTCCACGTCGGCGACGCTGATGGTGATCTCCGCGGCCACTACGGCGCCTTTGTTCAGCACCCGATCCAATGCTTCACAGAGCGAGATATGCTGATCTTCGGGGACGGTTCCGATATCTGACTGCGCCGTTGTCTCCGTCATGCCTCACACCCCCCGGCTGTTTGCCCATAGAACGCCGCGCCGAGCGCCGCCAGCCCAGCGACCCCGGCGGGTTCTGAGGGCTGACGATACAGCAATGTCTGATGCGGCGAAGCCGTACATGCGACTGCCCGGATCTGCTCGGATTCGTGCTGCCGTCGACGGTCACACAACGCGCACCGACAATCCGGGGGACCGGGCGGCGTCAGCTGGTTCACAACCAGCACATGCACCGCAATGGCAAGCGCCGCCAGCGCGGCTCTCAGGTCTTCGGTCTCGGCGATCGCGAGGGCCGTGGCCACGGTGACCAGTTGCACCCGGGCTCGATCCGGGTCCGTCAGCAAGGCACGCAGCCGCTTGGTGGCACGCGAGAGACTCAGCAAACGCTCCGACAGGCGCGGCAACCGCAGGAGGTCACGGTACTTGAGCAACAGTCGGAAAAACAGCTTGAGCCAGTCGATGGTGAGCTCCGGCAGTTGCAGCAGCCGCAACAGATGGCCACTCGGCGCCGCATCAAGGATGATGAGGTCGTAGCGATCGGCATCCAGATGGTCGATCACCATGGTCAGGGCCATGATCTCGTCCAATCCGGGGGGAGCAAGATCCAGCAGTCGCGCCATGACTTGACGGTCGAAGGCGAGCTCCAGGCTGCCCAGACGATTCGCCAGCAGTTGCTCGAGCTCCAGTTGATAATCGTGACGAATGGCGGCGAAAGCGGTCTCCGCATCCACCTCCTGGGCATCCAGTCCCGGTCGAATCCGGGTCGGCTCCGGGCCCACAGGCTGTTGCAGCGCATCGCCGAGGGAGTGCGCGGGATCCGTCGAAAAGAGCAACAGCCGCTGCCCGGGGCGCGCCTGATTGAGGTGGAGCGCAGTGGCGCAGGCGAGCGTCGATTTGCCGACACCGCCTTTACCCGCCAGCACCAACAGCTTCAGCGCTGACGGGGGTAGCGGCGCCGGATGCTCGACCTTCGCCGCAGCCGCATGCGATACCGCATCCGGCGCCGCACCAGAGACCCCACCGCGTGTCGTCCCAAGGCTCGGCGTGGCGGTGAGCGGAATGAGCCGCTCCCACAGCCCGCCCAAGGCCTCGGCACGGGGCTCGTCGCCCAGCAGTGGCAGCCCGAGCAGCCGCGCCTGCGGCACCATCGCCCGCAGCTCACCGAGCTGCACCGCCTGTGCGTGCCGCTCGGTCGCACAAATCGGACACAAACGATCCCGCGTCGCACCCACCTCAGCGCCGGAACCGTCGCCAGGACCAGCGCCGAGCGCCGTTCCAGCGGTGCGCCTCGGCCCGTTCAGCCCCGCACTCATCAGGGCATCGGCACACTGGGAGACGGGAGCCAGGCGATTCACGACCAGCTCTGTAACGGGCATTTGCAGGCTCTGCAACGTCGCAAGCAAATCCCGGGTCTCGGCGATACTCATGCGCTCAGCGAGGGTCACGGGGATAAAACGGCAGCGTGCCGGATTACGGAGTAACGCCGCCAAGGTTCCGCGGGAACGCTCCAGATCGAGCAGAAATCGGTCCAGATGATCGGGCTCGAAGTCGCCGCAGAAGCGTTTGCGCATCCATCGATGCTTGGCGAGCAGCGCATCCAGGGCAGACAGCCATCGCCGCGCCAGATCCGGCATGGCGAGCAGGCGCAGGGTGTGCCCCGTGGGGGCCGTGTCGACGACGATACAATCGTAGTCGGTCTGCTCGACCCAGTGCGCCAGCGTCAGGTAAGCGGCGAGCTCATCGAGTCCGGGCAGGGCCACTTCCAGCAGCGCGTCGACATCATCATTGTCCAATAGCGTACCGCGCTGGGAAATCTCGCGCAGTAACGGGCGATAGCGCTCTCGGAACGCCTCCAAGGCAGCATCAGCGTTCAGTTGCCGAATCTGGAGATTGGGTGGGGGTCGCAGGTCGGCGACGGCGTCGGTCACCGAGTGGGCTGGATCCGTGGACACCAACAGCACGCTGTGGTGTGCTCGGCGGCGCGCAATGGCGATGGCGGCAGCACAGGCACAGGTCGTTTTTCCAACGCCGCCCTTGCCGCCGAAAAACAAGAGCCCGAGCCCAATCGTCTGCAGGAAGTCCGGCGCCGCTGGGGGTGGGAGCATGCGGTCAGCTGCGATCAGGCGTGCTCGTCGCCGGAGGCTTGCCCAGGATGAGTGGCCCGCGTTGGTGTGTGCCCCTCGGTGCCGTCCGGCGAAGGCTCGGCGGCCGCGTCGGCGTGGATGTCGCCGCCGGCGCTCACATCGCCGAGGTCCTCCGAGGGAGCCGCTTCCGCCGCGTCGTCGTCCTCTCCGTCTTCCGCCTCCAATTCGTCCAGCCGATCCAACAGTGCGGCTTCACGACGGTCGAACTCCGCTTCGTCGATTTGCTCCGCCTCGAACATCATATAGAGATCGGTGAGCTCATTGCGGATGCGCTCGGCTTCGCCTTCCAGCTCTTCTACGGCATTGTTATGGATCTCCTCAAAAATCCATAACAGGCCCTTGTAGGGGGAAAGCAGGATGTCATCGATCAATAGCATCTGCGCTCCTTCAGCCGGTCTGCCCAGCGTCTTTGCCGGTATCCGGCGTAACCAGGTCCAGATCGACGAAATTATGTGGTGCCCACGGTCCGTTGTAGTCGAAGAGATAATCGTTATTGAAAAGCTTTGATGCTTCGAAGACACCACGCTCGAAATCGGGCTGCGCATTGCGCTCGATCAGACAGGCCAGGTTCATGACCTCTTTGTCTTTTTTGATGGGGCTCGCTGTCACCTCTTCGCAGTAGTTGCGCATGACCTCCGTGACCTGCTCCGTATATTGCTCGCGGGCCTCGTTCACCAGGCGGTCGAACAGCCGGCCAACCTCGATCTTTTCATCACGTGCGGCGTTATCGCCCTGCGCCAGCAACCGGTCACGCGCCTCACGCAATAGGGGATGCATGCCGACGAAGTACTCGTAGATGTTTGCCACATCCCAAGACACACGCAGTCCCATCTCGATGCGATCGCGCACGCGATAAAGCTGTTCGGCAATGGCTTCGCGATTGGCCCCCAGCAGGGCGCGCACCGCATCTGCATTGGCTGCGACAACGCCGAAGCGCATCGGCAATACCGAGCCGAGTGTGAGCAGGTGAGCAAGTACCGCCCGGTGAGCCATCAGGTTCCGTCGCTCAGGGCGCACCTTCGGACTGTGGATATCGCTGACGACGGCGGTGACATCGCCAGTGCTGATGCTGTAGACGGGGGTGTCACCGATACCTTTGACTTTGTAGACATGCTCATCGCTTCCCTCGCCAAAATCCGTCAGCGCATAGATGAGCTTGCCGCGAGAGCTGTGCGTGGTGCGGGGCATAGGAATCTCCTTCAGTGCGTCGGCACCGAGTGATATGCGGATCGTTGTGGCGCCACGGATGATCGGGCTCGTTGCGATGCATCACCCCGCCGTCGGTGGCTGCTAGTGCGACAGCAATCGCAGCGCGTGCCGCAAACGACGTGTGCGCAGCTCCAGTCGCCCGCACGGTGCCAACGCGTCGGTCGTTTGCAGGCGCATGCGCCGGCGCTGTTCGGCCAGACGGCGAGCGCCCGCCGCCTGCCGCCTGCGATCCGGACCGGTGGCCGTGATCAGGGACTCCATGCCTCTGACATGTATACGTGTACGCAGATGTCGGTGGGTCAGGATCATCGCTGGTCTTGTGTTAATAGCGGATGCGCAGGCCACTGCGCGATGCCGATTCTGTTGGCTCGGCCCTCGTCACGCCGCCGCGCAGGGGTGCTGATGCACCGACCTTGCTCGCAGCTTGCGGGTCAGTGCGGCGCCGGGTCGGTGACGGCGATGCCTGGCGTGCGCCGGCAGCCCCTTCTTGCCCGGCACGCTGTGCACGGTTGGCGTCGACCTCGCTCCGCAGCCGTGCCATCTGGGCATCGATCTCCTCGATGCGTCGATCGATCTCACCGACGCGACGCATGGCGACCTCACGCTCCTGGCTGCGGCGCAGGCGCTCGAGCTCGAGTGCGCCCATTTCAAAATAATTGGTATAGCCGCGCTGTGACGCATCACTGCCCTTGCCGGCAACGGTACGGATGTCTGTCAGGCTGCGTGCTGGCCGGCTGCTTTTACGACTCATGATGCATCCTCCGCAATCGTTTTACCTTTTGTGCGCCCCGTCTTGCCCGCCACAGCAACGGCTGCCGGCGGCACCGGAGTCGGCT
>PR_CR_10_Liq_1_inCRDRAFT_1000737_pt1 | contig 19820 bp, 20 predicted proteins | sample PRCRCaboRojoPR_3_FD_10241 | JGI IMG/M metagenome (IMG submission 10241)
TGAGACCCCGCGCCGCCATTACGGAACCGAAAGACTTCGACACGGACCGCAGCTCGGCCACGGGAGTGGCAGCTTCCATCGGCGCATCATATGCCATTTCTCGGTCGTTTCCCTGTATCATGTCGGAAATCTGCATAGATTATCTTTTCTCTATGAAACGAGAATTTTGATGATACAGTAAATATGCTTTTTGTTATATCTTAACCAACTGACTGTTGTTGCGGGGAAAAGCGTGCAAACGGGCTGGATCAAGCAGACTGCCGATATCATCGACTCGCTCGGTGACGAGACATTCCCCGCCGTGCTCGCAGGTGCCCTGCGCGACATCGTGGGTTTCGATTTCTGCGTGGTTTTCGGCTACTCGGGCGATGCCCAACCGCTTGCCCTTTACGAGGACTTCCCCCCGGACCGCCGGAGGATGCATGTCACGGAATATCTCGAGGGTCCCTACATACTCGACCCGTTCTTCCTCGCCAGCCGAGATCCTGCGTTGCGCGGCCTCTACCGCCTGTCCGATATCGCGCCCGATCGCTTTTACCAGGGCGAGTACTTTCGGAACTACTACGAGCAGACGGGCCTGGCCGAGGAGATCGGCTACCTCGTCACCGTCCGGGATGACCTGAGGCTGGTCGTGTCGCTGATGCGCAGGGAGAAACGGTTCTCCGCGACCGAGTTCCGGCACCTGGCGGCGGTCACGCCGGTTGTACAGGCCGCGAGCCGCCGGCACTGGGCGAACGTCAGCCGCGACACCACGCATGACCGGGCCGGCATCGACGACCGGATCCGGACGGCCTTCCGGTCCATCGGCGAGGGCGTCCTCACGCCCCGCGAACGCGAGATCGTCGAATACACCCTGCAGGGCTATTCCGCCGACGCGACCGGGAAGACCCTTGGTATCTCGCCGGGCACCGTGCGCATTCATCGGCGCAACATCTACGCCAAGCTGCGCATCAGCTCGCAGGGCGAACTGTTCTCCGCGTTCATATCGGCGATAATGGCCGGCCAGACATGATTGGGATGGGTCGCTCGAAGCCGGATGATCGAGCTGTCTTGGTGGTAGAGCCGCCTGCGCTTCTTGTGGCGGTGAGGCTGCTGCAGCCCTTCTTCGCCCCACAGGCGCTCGATCTTCTTGTGGTTCACGCGCCAGCCTTCGATCCGCAGCAATTCGGCAACCTTGCGGCAGCCGTAGCGCCCATAGCCTTCTGCCAAACGAATCATTGCCAGCCGCAGGTCATCGTCGTTCCTCGGCACAGCCCGATACTGCATCGAACTGGGCGGGAGACCGATCACTTGGCACGTCCGCCGTTCCGATGTCGCAAGCTTCTGGCGCTTATGGATGACGGCCTGACGAAGTCGCTCCGTCGTCAGGCCCTGGGCTTTAGGTGGTTCAGGCTTTCCTTCAGGATCAGCTTGTCCAGTTCCAGCTCTGCCACGATCTTCTTCAGCCGGGCGTTCTCTTTCTCAAGAGTACGCAGTTCCAACAGTTGGGATCGCACCATTCCGCTAAACAGGCGGCGCCAGTTGTAATACGTCGCGTCGCTGACGCCGACAGCGCGACACGCTGTCTGTACATCGCTGCCCTGTGCGAGCTTCAGTTCAATCTCGCGCAGCAGCTTCAGGATGTCCTCGTCCGAATACCGTTTTCGAGCTATTCCCCGTCCCCCTTCTCAGCCAAAGTAGTGGCCCAGTTTTATGGGGGAAGGACAGCACCGTCGGCAGNGAGATCACCGAGCTCGACAAGATGCGCGCCTATTGCATCGCGATGGCCGCCGCGATCACGGTGATTATTGCCTCGCAACTCGGCCTGCCGGTCAGCTCGACGCATATCGCCGTCGGTGGCGTGTTCGGCGTCGGTTTCCTGCGCGAGTACATCAAGGCGACGCCACGGCGCAGATCATTACCCGGCTCCACGGCGAGGTGGTGACGGCCGTGTCCGGCGCCATCGCCGCCCCCGAGACCCGTGACCGCAAGCGTGCCGCCGAGGTCCGGGCAATGAAATCAAGGGTCGCCAGGATCCTAAGGGAAATCGCCGCGCATCAGGTGGCCCGCCTGCAGACCTCTGAACCGCAGAGGCTGCCGGCCTATACCCGCGAAATCGAGCTGACCGAGGCGCTCGACGATATCTTCAGAACGATCCGTCGCATCGCGCGAGCCGAGAAGACCATCTTTCAACGACGCAACGACATGCGGGATATTTAGCCGCGGTATGAATCTGTGAGCATACCCCACACTCTGGCACCCCATCTCACTCGGGCAGACGTGCCGGGTTACTTGCGAGAGGTTCGGGCAACTCGAAATGCTTCTCGGCCTCTTCGAGAACGGCCGCGTCAAGATTTGGCGGCGCGATGTCAACACTGGCCGACAGCCGCTCGACGATCTCGTGCATCGCGGCAATCCGCGCGTATTTCTTGTTGTTGGCCGGCAGGACACACCAAGGCGCATGAGGGGTGGACGTGCGCGNCAGCATCTCCTCGATGGCCTGCTCGTAATCGGCCCAGTGCTTGCGGTTGCGAAAATCCTCGTAGCTCAGCTTCCAGCGCTTCAGCGGATCCCGCAATCGACGCTCGAAGCGCTGGAGCTGCTCCTCCGGCGTGATGTGCATGAAGATCTTGACGACGCGCGTGTCGTCCTCAACCAACATCTTCTCGAAGGCGTTGATCTCGTCATAGGCCGCGCGCCAGCGTTCTTCCGGGGTCAGCTCCTCGACCCGTTCCACCAGCACCCTGCCGTACCAGGACCGGTCGAAGACGGTTATCGCCCCTTCCGGCGGCAGCCGCTCCATGAACCGGGCCAGGTAGTGACGCGCGAGGTAGTAGTTCCGGGGTGCCCCTATCGGCCAGACCTTGAAGCTTCTGGGGTCGAGGGCCGCGGAAATCCGACGGATCGTGCCGCCCTTTCCGGACGCGTCCCAGCCCTCGAACACGATCACGGCGGACCGGCCGGAAAACAGATACGCCTGCTGGATTCGCATCAGTTTCTTCTGAAGCCTGCCGAGCTTCGCCTCGTATCCGGTCCTGCCGAGGCGCCGTGTCATGTCCAGGTCGTCGAGCCGGGGTGCGGCGCTTGCTGCGTGGCTTGTCATGTCGGTCCCCCTTGCGACAAGTCGCTACGCTGCCACATGCGACCCGTTCTGGCCAGATGGCTGACGATCTTGTGCGGCGCGGCGCGGTCACGAAACATCGCGATGGCAGCGGAGGCAGGCGCGAGCTTGGCGATGCCGCCCCGCGCCCGGCACATGGCGCATCCCGTCAGGCCGCCCCAGCTGCGACATCGGCATCCGGGCCGGGGATACCCTTGCCGCCCCCGCCTTCCGGCGGGCCGTTCCCGGGCCCGTTCAGGTGAAGTCCCCGCGCCCCACGCCCTCGCGGCTCCGGTGCGGGCCATAGAGGCAGGCCAGCCCGAGGATCACGCCCGAGACGGCGGCGATCATGCCGGCGGCGCTGACGGCGTTCGCGGCGCCGAACCAGAGCGGACCGTAGCCCGCGAAGACGTAGCCGAGGACCGCGGACAGGGTGGCGAACGCGACCGACCACCAGACCTGGTGCTCCAGGCGATTGGTCATCAAGCGTGCGGCGGCGGGCGGGCAAATGAACATCGCAATGACCACGATCGAGCCCACCGCGTCGAAGGCTGCTACGGCGGCGGCCGCGGCGGCGATAACGAGCCCGAAGCCCACCGCCGAGGAGGGGATGCCAAGCGCCTGGGCGAAACCTTCGTCGAAGGTTGAGATCTTGAGCCAGCGCCAGAAGACCAGCGTGGCCAGGACGATCGCCGCACAGACGGAGGCCATGCGCGGCAGTTCGTCGGGCAGCGAGGCAAGCTTGGCCGGATCGAGCAGCGAGTGCCAGCCCTCGGCGCGGAACCATACCAGCGTTTCCAGGTTGCCCATCAACGCGTGCTGAACGTCGATATGGACGTCGCTCGTATCGGTCTGTTCCAGCACCAGCACGCCGGCTGCGAACATGGCCGTGAAGACCACGCCCATCGCCGCACCGGGCTCGATGTTGCCCAGCCGCTTGATCGCTTCGATCAGGATCACGGCGACGACCGCCGCACCTGCGGCCCCCAGCAGCATCGGGATCGCGGAAATGACGCCGGTCACGAGGAAGGCAACCACGATACCGGGCAGCACGACATGGCTGATCGCATCTCCGATCAGCGCCTGGCGCCGCAAGATCAGGAAGTTGCCCGGCATCGCGCAGGCGATGGAGGCGAAGATTCCGATCAGGATCGGCGTCAGCGAGAACTGCACGAACTCTGTGCCCATCATGCCCCTTCCACGGTCGTCGGCGGGCCGAGGCGGCGGTCGAACTCGGCGATCTCGTCGGCGGTGAAGACCTCTTCGATCGGCGTCAGCCCGTCATAGCGGCCAGTCATTCCCGTATCCTGGTGGATCTCGCGCGCCACGTCCCAGCGCCGCTCGTCACGGGCGACCCTTGCCGCCTTGGCACGCCCCGTATCCGTGGGCACGCCATCCGGGCGCACCAGTCCTTCGCGTTCCAGCAGACGCAGCGTGTACGTTTCGCGGATCGGGTGACCCGCGGCAAGGGACAAGAGCCCCTGGCGCCGGTGCACCCGGGCCTGGAAACGGCGGTGACGCAGCATCGCGGCGAGCACGCCCCGGACAGGGGCAAAAAGAAGCGAGGCAACGAAGATCGCCGCGGCGACCAAGACGATGATCGGCCCGGTCGGCAGCGCCGGGGCGGAGGCCGAAAACGCGGCACCGATATAGGCCGCCGCCCCGCCGATACCGCCGGAAATCCAGATCACCCGGTGGGCGCGTTCGGTCCAGAACCGCGCGGCGACCGGCGGAATGATCAGCATCGCGACGATCAGGATCAGGCCCACCAGCTTCAGCCCGATCACGGTGATGGCCAGCACAAGGCCCATCATGAGCAGGTCGATACGGCGCACGTCGTAGCCCATTGCGGCGGCATATTCGCTGTTGAAGGCCACGAGTGTCATGGGCCGCCGCATCAGCCAGGTTGCGAAGACCGCGATCGAGCCGCCGACGGCGATTACCACCGCATCCTGGAACAGCATCCCTGCCGTGGACCCCAGGAGAAAACTCTCCAGCCCGGCCTGCCGGCCCGCGCTCATGGTCTGCACCACCGTCAGCAGCACGATCCCGATACCGAAGAAGACGCCCAGCACCGCGCCGATGGCCGCATCCTCCGCCAGCCGGGTGCGCCGCGCCATCCACTCGATGATCAAGAGCCCGATCCATGCCGTCGCGGCCGACCCGAGCATAAGCCCCGCAAGGTTCCGCCCGTCGCCGCCGAGGGCCACCATGACGATGAAGGCAAGCCCGACGCCCGGCAGCGTGGCATGGGCCACCGCGTCGGACACAAGTGCCCGCTTGCGCAGGAACAGGAACGTCCCCGACGCCCCGGCGGCAAAGCCCAGAAGCCCGGCGCCGATGGCCACCAATGCGGCGTTGTAGCCGGCCTGCAGCAGAAGCGCGTCGATGAACGCGGTCACTGCGCCCCGCCCGTGACGGCAAGCTCGTCAAGGTGGGTAGCCGCGAGCCGCCCACCATAGGTCGCGTGCAGATTCTCGGGGGTGAAGGCCGCTCGGACGGGGCCTTCGGCGATGCGCCGCACGTTGATCAGAAACACGTGGTCGAAATAGTCGCGCACCGTCGAGAGGTCGTGATGCACCGCGACGACCGACTTGCCCTCGGCCTTCAGAAGCTTCAGCACGCCGATGATCGCGCGCTCGGTTGCGGCGTCGACACCGCCGAAGGGTTCGTCGAGGAGGTAGAGATCGGCATCCTGCGCGAGCGCACGGGCCAGGAAGACCCGTTGCTGCTGCCCGCCGGAAAGCTGGCCGATTTGCCGGTGGGCGAAATCGGCCATGCCGACGCGGTCGAGGCAATCGCGCGCCGTCTCCTCCATTTTGCCCGACAGCCGTCCCAGGAGACCCACTTTTCGGTAGAGGCCCATCTGGACGACATCCATGACCGTCGTCGGGAAATCCCAGTCAACGCTCGCGCGCTGCGGCACGTAGGCGATGCGATCGCGGGCGGCCTCGACAGGTTTGCCGAAAACATAGACCTCACCGGAGAGCCGCGGGATCACGCCAAGTGCGGCCTTGAGCAAGGTGGATTTGCCGGCCCCGTTCGGGCCTATGATCGCCGACATCGCCCCGGCCGGGAAGGTCGCATCTACGGAGAAGACCGCGGGTTTCTCTCCGTAGGAGACGGTCAGCCCGCGCGTCGCGAGCGCCGCTTCGGACGGGATGGCGGCCGGGTCCGTGGCGCGACCGTTTTCGGCGGCGATGGTGGGCTTCTGTGCAAGTGTCATTCCGTTTTCCGTCAGTTCAGAAGGCCCTGCATGCCCTTCTCGGGGGTTTCACCGCCGAGCGCGGCGGCAATGGTCGTGGCGTTGGAGTCGATCATGCCGATATAGGTCCCCTCGTAGGTGCCGGGTTCGCCCATCGCGTCGGAGTAAAGCTCTCCTCCAATGACGACCTCGTGCCCCTCCGCCCGCGCCCCTTCGGCCAGTGCGCGGATGTTGCGATCGCTCACCGACGTCTCGACGAAGACCGCGCGGATATCGCGCTCGATCAGCATATCGACCAGTTCCGCTATGCGCTGGAGGCCGGCCTCGGACTCGGTGGAGATGCCCTGGATGCCGACGACCTCGAAACCGTAGGCGTTCCCGAAGTAATTGAAAGCGTCATGGGACGTCAGAAGAATGCGGCTTTCAGCCGGCACCGACGCGAGAACCTCTGTCGTGTAGGTTGCCAGTTCACGAAGTCTATCCAGGTATACCTCGGCATTCGCGGTAAAGGTTGCTTCACCTTCCGGATACACGTCGATCATCGCGTCGCGGATGTTAAGAACAACGCGAGACCATAGATTGGGGTTCATCCAAAGGTGCGGGTCGAACTTGCCGTCGTAGTCTTCCGACCCGATCAGCAGGTTCTCCGGCACAGCCTCGGCCACCGGCACGACCGGCTGCTCCTGACCGAGATCGAGCAGGAACTCCTCCATCTGCGCCTCGAGATAGAGGCCGTTCCAGAGCACCAGATCGGCGTTCACCGTCGCGGTGATATCGGTGCGCGTCTGGCGGTAGGCATGCGGATCAACCCCCGGCCCCATCAACGCCTGGACCTCGACCAGATCACCGCCGACGTTCCGGGCGGAGTCGGCGATCATTCCGGTTGTGGCGACAACGGTCAGCTTTTCCTGCGCAGCCGCCCAACCGGTGGGCATCGCCATGGCGAAAGCCAGAGCGACAAACGCGAGGCTTCGCTTTGTCAGGTTCATCGGAAATCACCCCTGTCATGATCGGGGCGCAACCGGCCCCGTGCCAGAAGAGTGATAGTGCGAGGCATTCGCAACGTCAATGCACTTGCGAGTCGTTCGCAAAAACATTGAAGCCGGAGTGGTATTTGGCTGTGCATCCGATCATGGCGACTGGTTTTGACACCAGCTCGGGCGACGCCCTTCTCCGGAAGGCGAACTTGCGGATCACGAAGCCGCGGCAAGTGAACATCCGCGTCCTTGTCGAAGCGCATGACCACCCCGACGCCGAGCAAATCCTGGCGCGCGTCGCTGCGGAGCATGGCTACGAGATCGGCGCGCATCGGCTCGACCTCTACTGTCGGACGGCCAAATAGCAGTCAGGCCCGCCGCGGTTTTCACCGGTTCCCCGCCATTTTGGACGGGAACTGGCCGTTTGCTGCGCCAGGCGGGAACGCCAGCTCGGCAGACCCGGCTGACCCTGATCCTCAACCGTTTCAAACGGATTTTCTGTCGAGGGGCCCCTGCTCGTTTACCCACGTCCAAGTCTTACTTCGTCGTAACGGCGATCGCGGTCTGAAAGCTTCAGCTTGCAGCGTATCAAAGCAGGGTTCCATTCGGTCTATTCCCTGCAACTGTCAGCTTTGAGCGCGCTTGCGCAATCAACATCCAGGGCATGGCAGCGCCTTAAAGAAAGGCGCTGAGATTTAGCTTCTTTGATGGCGCACCAGGACCCCGTCCTTCAGACAGAGACCCATTCGCGCGTTGAGGAGGATGTTTGCATTGCCTCGACCGTGCGCTGGACCTCCCATGCTTCACGGAAATCGGGCATGCAGCGCCCGTTTTCCATGATGGCATGGATCAGCTCCGCGACTTCGATAACCTTGAGGTCGTTGAAGCCNAGGTGATGCCCNGGCGCGGGACAGAAGCGACCGTAAGGCGGGTGGGAGGGGCCCGCCTCGATCCGCCTGTACCCGGCCCGCGCGCCGGAACCCGAATAGACCAGCAACTCGTTCATGCGCTCNTGGGAAAAGGCGANGGCGCCGCGGCTGCCGGTGATCTCGAAGGACAGGTCCATGGTCCGCCCGCTGGCCGCCCAGTTCGCCTCGATGCTGCCCGAGATCCCGCTCGCGAAGCGCAGCAGCGCATGGGTCATGTCGTCCACCNCGACCGGCTTTCGGTCCGCNCTGTTGGCGGAGACCGGCCGCTCGGNGTGAATCGTCCTGCAATCGGCGCTNACCTCGGCGATCGGCCCCAAGAGGTGGCGCGCCATAGAGATGATGTGGCTCCCGATATCAGCCAGCGCCCCGCCGCCCTGGGGATCGGTGCGGAACGAATGGGGCGTGNGNGGNTCGGCCATGTANTTTTCCGCGTGNCGNCCCCGAAANCCCGTCACCTCGCCGATCTCGCCTGAAGAAACGATGTCCCTGGCCAGCCGGATCATCGGATTGCGCAGGAAGTTAAACCCGACCGACGTCACCACGCCGGCGGCCTCGGCGGCCTCGGTCATCTTCAGCGCCGAGGCCGCGGTGGTCGACAGCGGCTTTTCGCAGTAGACGGCCTTCCCGGCCGCGATGGCCTCCAGCGCCATCGGTTCGTGCAGCACGTTGGGGGCCGTGATCGCGACCACGCGCACCGCGTCGTCCGCGACCAGCGATCGCCAGTCCGCGGTCGCCCGCGCGAAGCCGAGCGCCCGGGCCCCGGCCGCGGCGATGTCGTCCGTCGCGTCGGCCAGAACCGATTTGACCGGGCGCGCCGGCAGGTCGAACAGGCCGGAGACGGCACCGAAGGCATTGGCATGGCAGCGCCCCATGAACCCCGAGCCGATCAGGCCGATGCCGATCTTCGGTTTGTTGTCGTCGCAGGCCATGTCCTTACTCCGCGGCGGGTTGCTGGCGATGATGGGACACCGCGTCGATCAGGTTTTCCTCGGTCATCTCGTCGCCCTCGAACGCGGCGACGACGGCGCCTTCGGACATGGCCAGCACGCGGTGACTGACGCCCAGCACCTCGGGCATCTCGGACGAGATGACGATGACGGCCAGCCCCTGTTCGGCCAGCTCGGCGATCAGTTCGTGGATGGCCGATTTCGACCCGACGTCGATGCCGCGGGTCGGCTCGTCGAGAATGATCAGCTTGGGTTCGGCGCAGAGCCATTTCGCCAGAACGAATTTCTGCTGGTTGCCGCCGGAAAGCTGGGACACGGCCTGGTCGGGACCCGTGGTCTTGATCGACATGGCCGATCGGTACTTCTCGAACACCCCCAGTTCCTTTTGCCGGTTCATGATGCTCAGCTCGGAAAACAGTCCCAGATGGGGCAGCGAGGTATTCTCTCGCCCGCCCATCATCAGGACCAGCCCCTGTTCCTTGCGGCTTTCGGGGACGAGGGCCATGCCCATGTCGATCGCCTGGCGCGGGGTGGGCATGTCAATCTCCCCCTCTTTCCAGAAGATCCTGCCCGCATCCGCCCGGCGGACCCCGAAGATCGTCTCCACCACTTCGGATCGGCCGGCGCCCACGAGGCCGTAGAGCCCAAGAACCTCGCCCTCGCGCACGGAGAACGACACGTCGCTGAAAAGCCCGTGCTTTCCCAGCCCCTCGACCCTGAGAACTTCGTCTCCGAAGCGCTTTTCAGCCTTCACGAAATAGCTGTCCAGCGTGCGGCCGATCATCATCCGGGTGATCTGGTTCAGATCGGTCTCCGGGGTCTCGACGGTGCCTTGAACCTGGCCGTCCCGCAAAACGGTGATCCGATCCGTGATGTCGAAGATCTCGTCCATCTTGTGCGAGATGTAGACGATGCCGACCCCGCGCGCTCTGAGATCGCGGATCGTATGGAAAAGCTGCTCTTTCTCGGTGTCCGTAAGCGAGGCGGTCGGTTCGTCGAAGATCACGATATTGGCGCTGAACGCCTCGGCCCTTGCGATCTCGACCATTTGCTGCATGGCCACCGAGAGGGTGCCGACCCGGACATCCGGCCCGAAGCCGCAGCCGAGGGCAGAGAGCGCGGCCTGGGCATTCCGACGGAGTTCGCGTTTCCTGAGCACCCCGAACCGGTTCGTGGGCCAGGCGCCGAGGTAGATATTCTCCGCCACCGACAGTTCCGGGGACAGCGACAGTTCTTGGTGGATGAGCAGGATGCCTTTCTGGCGGGCATCCAGTGGGCCCGACACCTGGGTCGGGCGGCCCTGGTAGACGATTTTGCCCCCGTCCGGCCGGTGAAGCCCGGCCAGCACCTTCATGAGCGTCGATTTGCCCGCGCCGTTTTCACCGACCAGCGCATGAACCTCGCCGGGACGGATGTCGAAGCTCACCTTGTCCAGCGCGGTCACGCCGGGGAAGGTCTTGGTGATGTCTTTGACCTCGAGAATGACGTCATCCATCACGTGCCCTCCCGGCTGTTGAGCAGCTTGTCCAGCGCAAGGGCAAGAATCAGAACCGCCCCCATCACCATCAGTTCCACGTAGTTGGGGGTATTGAGCAGCCGTAGGCCGTTGCGCAGAACCGCCAGCGTCAGAACGCCGCCGATGGTCATCCAGATGCTGCCATAGCCGCCCTGCAGACGCGTGCCGCCCAGCACCACGGCAATGATCGTCCACAGTTCCCAGATCTTGCCGGCGTTGGGTTCGGCCGTGCCAAGCCGCATCGAAAGAAGGATCCCGCAGACGGCTGCGAGCGTGCCGCATATGGTGAAATTGATGATCTTGTGACGCTTGACGTTGATGCCGGCGTCATGCGCGGCCTCGATATTGTCGCCGACGGCATAGGTCTCGCGCCCGTGCCGGGTGCTGGAAAGCACCCACTGGAAGAGAAAGGCCAGCGCGAAGAAGATCATCGCCGTCAGGGAAACCGGACCGAGATAGAGCTCGGGGATTTCGGTGTAGCTGAAATCTGGCACCATCAGGGCGTTCTCGCCGGAATAGACGAAGACCAGCCCGCGAATGCCGATCAGCCCCCCGAGCGTAACGATGAAGGAATGCATGCCCGAAAGCGCGACGAGGGTGCCGTTCAGGAAGCCGAGCGCCGTGCCCGAGAGCAGGCCCAGCAGCACGGCCGGCCAGACCCCCATGTGATCCTGCAACCCGATCGCGAGCGCAGAGGCCAGCGCCAGGATCGCCCCGACGGAGAGGTCGATCTCGCCGTCGATCATGACCATGGTCATGCCGATCGCCAGGATCCCGATGAACGCGCCCTGCGTCAGGATGTTTCCAAGATTGTTCAGCGTCAGGAAATACGGGCTCGAAAACGAGAACACGACCATCGTCAGAACCAGGAACACCCAGATGTGGTTCCGGAGAAGCCACTGCGTGACGAGTTGCGCCGGCGAGCGCGCCTCAGTAGCCGAAAGGTCGGTCATGCGAAAACCCTCCCGCGCTTGGCGCCCAGATCGATCCAGACGGCAATGATGATGACGGCCCAGGTAACGAGCCATTGAACGTAGTAGGCGAAGCCGAGCAGAAGCAGCCCGTTCTGGATGAAGCCCAGCATCGAGATGCCGATGACCGTCCGCCAGACGCTGCCGGACCCGCCGAGCAGGGACGTGCCGCCCAGGATCACGCCGGCGAGAACGGTCAGCTCGTAGCCCTGGCCTATGGTGTTCTGCGCCCCCATGACCCGGCTTCCCATGATCACGGCCGCGATGGCCGTGGTGAAGCCCGAGACGACATAGGCCCAGAACACCGTCCAGCGGGCGTCGATGCCAGAGAATATGCTGGCGGTTTCGTTGCCGCCGACGCCGTAAATCCGGCGCCCGAAGGTAGTGAATTGCAGCACCAGGCCGGCGATCACCGCGCCGACCAGGAACACGATCACGGGCACCGGAAGACCGAGGAAATCACCGCGCCCGAACACCGCGAACCAGGTGTCTTGCGCGTTCTGGACATTGACGTTGGCCCCGCCCGAGTAGAACAGAACCAGCCCCTGCAGGAAGGACAGCATGGCCAGGGTCACGATCAGCGCGTTCAACCCGATGAATCCGACCAGCACCCCGTTGAAGGCGCCGATGGCGATGCCGGCGCCGATGGTCATGACGATGGCGGGGAAAGGCCCGGCGGCGTTGTGTTGATCGACGACGATCACGGTCAGCAAGGTCAGTAGCGACCCCACGGACAGGTCGAGCCGGCCGGTGAGCACCACGAAGGTGACCCCCAGCGCCATCATTCCGGTGATCGAGACCTGGCGCAGCACGTCCAGTATGTTGCCCGGGGTCAGAAAGGCATCGGCATTCAGCGCGACCCCGGCCAGGAACACCATGAACGCCAGGATGAGGCCATGACGGCGTAGCAAGGCTCGTATGTCGAAATCCATCTGTGAAACTCCTCCCACCTGTGACGATAGTTTCACGGTCACACCCGGGACACCGACAAAAAATCCAAAATGAATCTTCGGGAACGATAGCCTCGGGCACGGCGCGGCGAATGCGCTATATGCCCCGGACATCCCAAAAATCAGATTTGGACATTTGGCCAGTTGAGCGCGGCTTGCCCGTGCCGATGATGGAGCGAGGAGAGCCCCGCACCGCTGCCGCCGGGGTTTTCGGGAGAAACGTAGCAATTCAGGCGGCGCTGAGGAGGAACCACGATGAACATTATCCCCACCAAGCTGGGAACGACCCTTGTCGCGGCGGCGGCCGCCGCGCTGGCGGCCGGCAGCGCCGGGGCGCAGGACGCACCCGACTGGCTGGATGGCGAGCTGAAGCAGCCACTGTCCGAGACCCGGATCGGCATCACCGTGCTCTACCCGGGGTCGAACGCGTACCAGGCGAAATACGCGGAAACCGCCGTTGAATACAGCGAGGAACTGGGCATCCAGGCCACCGTGATGGATCCGCAGGGCGACCCGGCGGTCCAGTTTGACCAGATCCAGGATATGGCGTCGCAGAACATGGACGCGCTGGTCGTCTGGCCGACCTCGCAGAACGCACTGATCCCGGCCATTCGCAACGCGTCCCGCTCGGGCATCCCGGTGATCACCTCGAACTCGCCCATCGGCGAAGCCGGGCGTCGCTATATCGTCGGCCATACCGGTCCCGATGATTGCGCGCAGGCCGAACAGTCGGCCGAGATGCTGGGCGATGCGCTCGGGGGCGAGGGCAGCATCGTGGTCGTCGAAGGCACGCCGGGCTACACCGTGTCGATCCTGCGCAAGAACTGCTTCCTCGACAAGATGGCGGATGACTACCCGGGCATCGAGATCCTGGCCAGCCAGACCGCCGAGTGGAACCGCGAGAAGGCCCAGACGGTCATGGAAACCTTCCTGACGCAGTTCGGGGACGAGATCGACGGCGTCTACGCGTTCGACGACGGCATGGGGCTCGGCGTGATCAGCGCACTGCAGGGCGCGGGCAAGGAACCCGGCGAGGTCAAGGTCGTGACCTGCAACCAGTTCGGCGAAGGCTGGGACGCGATGAAGGAGGGCTGGCACTCCGGCTCCAACAAGCAATCCCCGGTCGATGACGCGATCCTCGCCATCCAGACGGCGGTCAAGGTCGCCAACGGGATCGACGTGCCGGCCCTGCAGGGCATAGAGACCCCCAAGGTCCTTCCGGACAACGTCGACGAGTTCGAGCGCCCCAGCTGGTAAGCCGCTCTCCAAGCGACCGCGAAGGGCCGCGTCTCATGGCGCGGCCCTTTTTCGTGGCTCGGTCAGTAGCGACCGCGCTCCCGCATCAGGGCGTCGATGCGGTTCTGCGAGCTGGCAAGGGCGTCGTCGATGGATTGCGCCCCCTGCAACATCATGTGGATCTCGTCGCCGAGGATGCTGAGCAGGTCGCTGAACTCGGGCACGGGCGGGCGCGGCCAGGTCTGCAGTTCGCCGCGGCGTTCCATCGCGTCGATCTCGCCGATGAGCGGGCTGCTGGCCTGCACCTCCGGATCCGCGCTGGTCGAGAAGCGCGGGCTCGTCAGGTTGCCGTTCAGAACATACCATTTCAGCATTTCCGGCCGGGTCAGGTATTCCATGACCTTCCACGAGGCCTTTTTCCGGTCGGGGTCCAGCCCCGACGGCATCGCCAGCGAAAACCCCCCGATCGGCGAGACGGTCCGTGCCCCCGGCCCGTGCGGGTGGGGCGCGAAAACGACCTTGCCGTGGGCCGCGGATTTCTCGTTCAGCTCGAAGGCGGCGGCGCGGATGTGCCAGCCGTAGGTCATGGCCGCCTGGCCGTTGGAGAAGATCCCGATGCGCCGGTCCCAGTTACATACCAGGCTTTCCTTGTGCGCAAATTCGGTGAGTTCCATCAGGAACTCGGCGGCGTTGCGCGCCGCCTCGGTCAACAGGCGCGGTCGGAAATTCTCTTTCTCGATCGTTGAGACGTCGAACTCGGTCCCCAGCCGGTTCAGATCGAGCACCGGCTGACCAAAATCGGCCAGCGTTTGAATGAAGGTGTGGGCCACCGGGGTGCCGCGGCCGTAATTCATCACGATGCCGGAAATGTCGAAGCCCGACCGGTGCAGCACCCGTGCGGCGAAGAGGACATCCTCGGTGGTTCTCGGGATGTCGAGCCCGGCCTCCGCGAACAGGTCGGAGCGGCAGAAAAGCAGCTCGGCGGTCGGCTGGATCGGCAGGCCGTATTGCTCGCCGTTCCACGACGAGCCGCGGAAGGCCGCGTTATGGAAGTCGGACGGGTTGTAGCGCTCCGCCCGCATGATCTCGTCCAGCGGTTCGACCACCCCTTCCGTCGCGAGCTGACCGATCCAGGGCAGGTCGACGGCCATCAGATCGTATTTCGACGCCGGACGCCTGGCGTTGGCCATGATCTCGCCGTGGAGCTCGTCCAGGGGAAGATTGACGATCTCGATATTGGTCCCGCACAGCTCGTCCAGATTGGACGAGAACTGGCTGAGCGTCTTGAATGTGGGGTCGATCGGGCTGAGAATCCGGAAGGTGCGGTCGACGCCGACGCCGGTTCTCATCGCGTTCGGATAGGGTAGGATCCGCGAGGCCATGTAGTATCCGCCGAAATAGAAATCGCCGATCTCGCCGTCGCCATCGGTGAAGCCGAACGTGTTGCCCACCATCGCCTTGAGTTGCATCGCGAAGCTCTCGAACTCCGCGATGAGCTTGCGCGTGGGATGAAGCGAAAAGGATTTCCCCGACTTGGACCGCGGCCGCTTGTGCAGGAAACCCTGCTCGATCAGTTCGGTGATCCGCCGGACCGCCGTCCCATAAGGCACGTCGGCGGCCATCGCGGCAGACGTCACCGTCAGGAGCTTGCCCTCCAGGTGGCGGCGCATGGCATAGGAAATGATGTTCCACCGGGGATCCACGGTGGCCAGCTGCGTGCGCTTCTCTGAAATGTCCCGGTTGGAGTCCACGAAGGTGAGGATCCGGAGCAGCTCTTCGCGCGTCATGGCTGGGCCTCCTGTCGCCGGCGGTGTTCGCCAAGAATTCCCGATCGAAGAGAGCATGCCAGCGGGTTAATGTCCAAATCTGACATTTGACATGTTCATTGGTCAGGGCGGGCAGTGCAACCTTCCCCGCAACACGTCGAGGCGGGAGGGATACCATGACGGCCGGGGACTACGACTACATCGTCATCGGCGCTGGATCGGCCGGCTGCGCGGTAGCGGGACGGCTTGGCGAGGCGGGGCACAAGGTCCTTCTGCTCGAGGCGGGCGGCAAGGACCGCAACCCCTTCATCCACATCCCGCTCGGCTACTCGCTGCTCTACGCCAACCCGCAGGTGAACTGGTGCTACGAGAGCGAACCCGAGCCACACCTGAACGGCCGCCGGCTTTTCCAGCCCCGCGGCAAGGTCCTGGGCGGGACCGGGGCGATCAACGGGATGATCTACATGCGCGGCCAGCCCGAGGATTTCGACGGCTGGGAGGCGCAGGGCTGCACCGGCTGGGGCTGGGACGGCGTGCTGCCCTATTTCAAGTCCTGCCAGGACCAGGAGCGCGGGGCCGATGACTTCCACGGCACCGGGGGGCCAGTCGCCGTTTCGGACCTGCGCACCGAGCATGCCCTCGGGGAAGCCTTCCACGCGGCCTCGGAATCGCTCGGCGTGCCGCGCAACGACGACTTCAACGGCGCCCGGCAGGAGGGCACCGGCTATGTCCAGACCACCACGAAGAACGGGCGCCGCTGGAGCACGGCCGCCGGCTACCTGCGTGGCCCGGCGATGCAGAACATCGACCTGAAGTTGCATGCCATGGTGGAGCGCATCGAGATCGCGGAGGGGCGCGCCAGCGGCGTGACCTGGACGGATCGCTCGGGTCGCCACACGGCGGGTGCGCGGGCGGAGGTGATCCTCTGCGGGGGCACCTTCAACTCGCCGCAGCTGCTGCAGCTCTCGGGGATCGGCCCGGGCGCCCTTCTGCAGGCGCACGGGATCGAGACGCGCCACGCGCTGCCCGGCGTCGGGGAAAACCTGCAGGATCATTTCGGGATCGGCGCCGAGTATCGCTCGACCGTCAAGACGACGGTCAACGATCTCTACAACAACAAGCTGAAGGGTGGTCTGCAGCTTTTGCGCTACCTGCTGTTCCGCACCGGGCCCTTCGCCGACAACGGCAACTATTCCAACACCTTCATCCGGTCCGGGCCCGGCATCGACCGCCCGGACATGATGGTCACCTTCATGGCCTGGTGCACGAACGAACAGCTGAAGCCGCACCCGTTCTCGGGCTTCACCATCCTGGCCGAGCACATGCGGCCTACCTCGCGCGGGCATGTCCGCATCAAGGGGCCGGGCGCGGACACGCCGCCGGCCATCCAGTTCAACTTCTTCGCCGAGGAGGCCGACCAGCGCGCGGCCATCGCGGGGCTGAAGTTCGGGCGAAAGATCGCGGCGACCGACCCGATGGCGCGCTGCGTCGAGCGCGAGCTGACCCCGGGCCGGGACGTCCAGGACGACGCGGCGCTTCTCGACTATTGCCGGGCCAACGGTCTCTCGCTGCTCCATCCCGTGGGCACCTGCAAGATGGGCACCGGGCCGGACGCGGTCGTCGATCCGCGCCTGCGCGTGCACGGTCTCAGGGGCCTGCGCGTGGTCGACGCCTCGATCATGCCGCGCATCGTGACCGGCAATACCAACGCCGCGTCCATCATGATCGGCGAGAAGGGCGCGGCGATGATCCTCGAAGACGCGAAAGGTGCGGCATGACGAAACAGCTCGGCATCGCGCTCATGGGCACGGGGCGGATGGCCCATGTCTACGGCCCCAAGATCAACGCCCATCCGGGACTGAGCCTCGAGGTGGTCTACAACCCGCGCCGCAGCTCCGCCGAGACCGCCGCGGCGCAGTATGGCGGCCGGCCCGTCGACGATCTGGACCAGATGCTGGCCGATCCCAGGGTGGACGCGGTGGTCATCGCGACGCCAACCGACACGCATGTCGACTACATCCTGCGCGTCGCGCAGGCGGGCAAGCCGATCTACTGCGAGAAGCCGCTGGACCAGACGCTGGCGCGCGTCGACCAGGCGCTCGCCGCGCTGAAGGAGATGCCGGTGCCCTTCATGCTGGGCTTCAACCGCCGCTTCGATCCCGACAACGCCGCGCTGCGCGCGGCGGTACGGGCGGGCGAGATCGGCCGTCTCACCATGCTGATGAGCTGGAGCCGCGAACCCGCCCCGCCGCCGATCGCCTATGTGCGCGCCTCGGGGGGGTATTTCGTCGACGCCACGATCCACGACATCGACCTGCTGTGCTGGATCGCGGGGGAGCGACCGGTCGAGGTCCAGGCGGCCGGGTCCTGCATGTTCGACCCGGAGATCGGCGCGGAGGGGGATTTCGATCTCACCATGACGACGCTGAAGATGCCCTCGGGCGCGCTGGTGCACATCAACAATTCCCGCGCTTGCAGCTACGGCTTCGACCAGCGGCTGGAGGCCCTCGGCGACCGGGGCATGTTGCAGACCGAGAATCACCGCGACGATCCCCTGGTGCGTTGGGACGGCACGCGGACGGTCGCCCGCGCGCCGCTGAAGCACTTCTTCCTCGAGCGCTACGACCAGTCCTTCTACAACGCCCTCGACGAGTTCCACGCGGCCGTCACGTCGGGGCGCGCGCCGTCGGCCACCGCCCAAGACGGCCGCGCGGCCCTTGCCATCGCGCTGGCCTGCGCACGCTCGGCCAAGGAGGGACGGGCCGTCGCACCGGACTACGGCTGAGAAACGCGACCTCCCACCAGCAAGGGGACGCGGGGCCGCCGCGCTGCGGCAGCATCATGGTGTCCGAAAGACAGTTTCGCAGCTGAGCCGGCCTTCACGGATAATGCGGCGAACGGGCGTTTGCCGACCTTCCCTGCGCTTGGCAGCTGGATGCAACATCAAACGAAGAGAAGGAGTCCGGTCCGCCGCCTGCCCGGATCCACTGCGATCTTGGCGGCTCAGCGCGCGCATCGTAGAATGCCGGAATGGGATACGTGACGTCGCTCTTCGCGCGCAAGGTCGTCGCCGCGGCGGGCGGCGGGGTCGATGCTGCGGCGTTGCTGGCCGGTGTCGGGATCGATCCGGAAGATCCCTGGGACGCCGGGCGAATGGTTCCCGCCGAGCGCTACTACGACATGCTCGAAAGGATCGCCGACCAGATCGACGTCACCGATCTGCCGGTACGCACAGGCGCCTCAATGCGACTTGACGAATACGGCGCGCTAGGACTGGCGTTCAAGGCTGCGACGACGCTCGGGGCGTCCTATGCGAGGGTGGAGCGCTACGCACGTCTCTGGACCAGCGTCGTCGAATACGAGCTGCGGCCGGCAGCGGGAGGCACGCTCTTCATCCTGCATAGGGCGGGCGAACGGCGCCTAGGGATGCGGCTGTCGAACGAGGCGACCCTTGCGAGCGCCGTGTCCATCGCGAGACAGGTCTGCCCGGTGCCGCTTGCGCCCGTGGAGGTTCTGGTCCGTCATCCGGCCCCGCGCTCGATCGCCGCGCATGAGACGTGGTTCGGCTGTCCGGTGCGCTTCGGCGCCGACCTCGACGCGATCCTCTATGCCGACGAGACGCTGGCCCGGCGCAACATCCTCGGGGACGAGGGGATCTCGCGATACCTCACCACGCAGCTCGATGCGGAACTGTCCGAGCTCACCCGGGCCCCCGCGCTTGTCACGCAGGCCAAGGCCGCAATCGCCCAGGCCCTCAGCGAGGGGACGCCGAAGATGGCCGAGATCGCCCGCGGCCTCGGGCTCAGCGCGCGGTCCTTCCACCGGCGCCTCTCGGAGCACGGCGTGAGCTTTCAGAGCCTCACCGAGGAGACCCGCCGCGATCTCGCCGAGGCGCTCTTGCGCGATGAATGCCATTCGCTGGCCGAAATCGCGTTCCTCACCGGCTTCTCCGACCAGAGCGCCTTTACCCGCGCGTTCAAACGCTGGGTCGGCACGACGCCCGCGACCTACCGCAAGGACGTGTCCCCCCGCTGACGGGCGCATTGGCGGCATCGGTCAAAAGGCTGGCTTCACCGGTCAATACGCCGCCGCTTCCCTGTGCCTATTCCTTGGTTACCGATCCGGAAGCCAAGGAGACATCCCATGAAAGACCAAGAGATCCTCATCATCGGCGCGACCGGCAAGACCGGCCGCCGCGTCGCCCGCCGCCTCGAGGCGCGCGGCCTGCCCGTGCGCCGCGGCTC
>PR_CR_10_Liq_1_inCRDRAFT_1000738_pt1 | contig 19815 bp, 18 predicted proteins | sample PRCRCaboRojoPR_3_FD_10241 | JGI IMG/M metagenome (IMG submission 10241)
CACATTGAGGCAAATAGGGTCTGGACACCCCACCAACCATCCCCTAGAACGCCCGCACCCGAACGCAAGACGTTCACCCGTGCCCGGGTAGCTCAGGGGTAGAGCAGTGGATTGAAAATCCTCGTGTCGGTGGTTCGATTCCGCCCCCGGGCACCACTGGAACTGTTGAAAAATGCCCTTCCGCATGCAGAGCGTTGATGTGTGCGATGTGTGCACTCTCGGGAATCTCTGAGATATCATTCCGTCGCTGCGAAACTTGGCCGTCTGCCCTCGCGCTCTTTCGAGCACGGCACTTGGATTTGCATTACTGATAGCGCTCTGCCTAGTGCCAGCTGCCCCTGCAAACGTCCTGTCCGAGGGTTTCGATGTCTGTCAAGGCCGAGAAAGTGGCCATGCGAAGAGGGATGTCCAGAGATGATTTGCGATCCGGTGGGAGCGTCAGCCTGCGAAAGGCTGTACCCAGGGTCCGATCAAACGCCATGGCGCATGATCAGCGCACGCCTTGAGACGCTTGCAAGAGCGCGCGAAAATGCGCGCGATACAGGCTGCTGCGCAATTGGTCCGAGGGTGAATCCACGATGTTTATGCTTTGCAGTTCATCGGCCGAAAACACGCCGATCCGCTTTATGGCGCCGACGGGATCGTCGAGCAGATCCTCGAACCGCAAAACAACGGAATGGCTGCCATGCCTTTCCATGAATCTGGCCGAAGCATCGTTATAGGCCTCGATATACGCCATCGTCGCCTTTGGATCATAAGCATATTCGTTGCTTTGCATGTAGTTTTTCGAGAATATCTCTGCCCCAAGGTCAACCGGATCACGCTGAACGAAGACGAAAACAGCATTGGGCAATCTGTCCGCCAGGAATGGGAGTCGCGGCAAGCTATGGGGGTTGGTGGACGTGACCACCCGCTTGCCATGTTCGACAAGTTCGTCGTGCGTGACGTGGAAAACCTGCTCGATTGAAAGGGCACCGCTGTCGTCGGGCGGTTTCTTGATGAACTCATAGAGCGGCTGCACCGTCGGGATTCCGGAAAGCATGCTTTCCAATAGCGTTTTGCCTGACCTCGATGCACCGAGAATGAAGAGAGTTGTGAACTGGCTGCTCCACCGCTGGTCCTGAACGGGATAGGCGCCTTCGGCGTTTTGGTCATCACTCGGTCTCGTCCATTTCTTGACCACTGCCGATCCAAGGGTAGCGAGCCGGTTGCAGGCCAAAAGTCGAATTTGTTGCTTCTTCGACCGGCGCGATTGGACACTGCGGTCACGCTTTGGCCGCGGTAGGTAGCATGCGGTTCACTCCCGCAGGACGGCATGGCATGCAAGAGGCGTTCCAACGCGGCACGGCACCGGGGTCGGACCGGGGCTGGTTCTTGACATGGGCGCTTCCGTCGGCAGGGTGGCGCGGTATCCGTCCAAAACCGAGCCGGGAGTTCTCTCGTTGTCGTCCAATCCGAAACTCGACCGGTATGACCGCGCCATTCTGCGTCAGTTGCAGCGGCAGGGGCGGATGACCAAGGTGGCCCTTGCCGAGGCCGTCAATCTTTCCCCCACGCCCGCCCATGACCGGATGAAGAAGCTGGAGAAAGCGGGGCTGATCACCGGGTATCGGGCCGAGGTCGACCTGCGCCGGATCGCGCCCATGACCGAAGTTCTGGTTGAGATCACGTTGTCCAACCACCGGGCCGAGGATTTCCGCCGTTTCGAAAAGGAAATGGAGTCCCGGCCCGAGGTCTGCACCTGCTGGGCGCTGGGCGGTGGTGTCGATTACATGCTGCGGCTGGTGGTCGAGGACGTGGACGCCTATCAGCGGCTCATGGATGCGTTGCTGGAGGGCGATGTCGGGATCGACCGTTACTTCGGCTACATCGTGACCAAACCGGTGATCGACCGTCCGGCACGCATCCCGGATTGATCCGAGAAATCCTCTGATAACCGGGCTTTGCCGCGACGGATCGTCGGTTCGGGGCAGGCAACTCGGGCACATCCTCTGCCCTTGATCGTCTAGCCTGACTTCATTCCAACAGATTGGCCGAAGGAGTGCGTCATGCCAGACGATTTTCGTGTTGCCTCACCGCAATTGACCGATGCGAGGCTGCTGCGGTCCTTTTCCTATATCGGCGGCAAGTGGGAGGCCGCCAGCGATGGTGCGACGCAACCCGTGACCGATCCGGCCAGCGGTCAGGTTGTTGGCCATGTCGCTGCCCTGTCGGGGGCAGAGGCCGTTGCTGCGGTGGATGCCGCCCAGGCGGCCTTTGCCGGGTGGTCCATGACCCTGCCGCAGGACCGCGCCGCCATTCTGCGCCGCTGGTTCGACTTGATGATGGAACACAAGGAGGACCTGGCCCGGATCATGGTGGCCGAGCAGGGCAAGCCACTCTCGGAAGCGCGGGGCGAAATCGACTATGCGGCCTCCTTCGTCGAGTATTATGCCGAAGAGACCAAGCGCCCCAATGTCGAAGGCGTAACCAGCCATCTGCCCGATGCCGAGGTCGAACTCTGGTTGGAGCCGGTGGGCGTGGCGGCGCTGATCACGCCGTGGAACTTCCCGTCGGCCATGCTGACCCGCAAGGCCGCCGCGGCACTGGCGGCGGGCTGCACCGTGGTCGCGCATCCCAGCGTCGAAACCCCCTTTTCCGCCCTGGCCCTGGCCGAGCTGGCCGAGCGCGCAGGCCTTCCGGCGGGTGTGTTCAACGTGGTCACCGGCGATGCGCCGACGATCGTGGAGCCCTGGACACAGGACAGCCGGGTGCGGGCCCTGTCGTTCACCGGGTCCACAGAGGTGGGGCGGCTGCTCTATCGCCAATCCGCCGACACGGTAAAGAAACTGGTGCTGGAACTGGGCGGCCATGCCCCGGTCATTGTGTTCAAGGGGTGCGATCTGGATGAGGCGGTGGCCGAAACCATCAAGGCGAAATTCGCCACCTCGGGGCAGGACTGCCTGGGCGCGAACCGGATCTATGTGGAGCGGCCGGTCTATGATGCCTTCTGCGAGAAATTCACCAAGGCGACCGAGGCGCTGAGCGTGGGACGCGGCATGGACGATCCCGATATCGGCCCGCTGATGAACGAAAAGGCGGTGCAGAAGCAGGAAGAGCAGGTTGCCGATGCGCTGGAAATGGGCGCCACTCTGGCCTGCGGCGGCGCGCGGCTGGACCTTGGCCCGCTGTTCTATGCGCCGACGGTGTTGACCGATGTTCCCGATGGCGCTGCAATCATGTCAGAGGAAACCTTCGGCCCCGTCGCGGCAATCACGCCTTTCGACACCGAGGAAGAGGTCGTGACCCGCGCCAATGCCACCGAATACGGGCTGGTCGCCTATCTGCACAGCCTCGATCCGCGCCGCATCTACCGCGTCAGCCGGGCCTTGCAATTCGGCATGGTTGCGGTCAACCGCACCAAGGTGACAGGCGCCCCGATCCCCTTTGGCGGCACCAAGCAATCCGGGCTTGGCCGCGAAGGGGCGCGGCGCGGCATGGAAGAATTCATGGAATTGAAATACGTCTGCCGCGACTGGGCATGACGATGGAAGAAGCGGGCAAGGAATTTCCAGAATTTCCTTCGCCCCGAAGAAGGGAAAGACAAAATGCTGAAGAATGACATGCTTGAACAATGGGATCGGGAAAATTTCTTCCATCCCTCGACCCACCTTGCCGGCTTTGCCCGGGGCGAGGTTCCGCAGCGCGTGGTCACGGGCGGGCAGGGCTGCCATATCGAAGATCGCGAGGGCAACCGTTTGCTGGATGCCTTTGCCGGGCTCTACTGCGTGAACGTGGGCTATGGACGTCAGGACATCGCCGAGGCGATTTCCGAACAGGCCAAGGAACTGGCCTATTACCACTCNTATGTGGGCCACGGCACCGAGGCCTCGATCACACTGTCCAANATGATCCTGGATCGCGCGCCTGAAGGCATGTCCAAGGTCTATTTCGGCCTTGGCGGGTCCGACGCGAACGAGACCAACGTGAAACTGATCTGGTATTACAACAACATCCTTGGCCGCCCGGAAAAGAAGAAGATCATCAGCCGGTGGCGCGGCTATCACGGCTCGGGTCTTGTGACGGGCTCGCTGACCGGGCTGGAACTCTTCCACAAGAAATTCGACCTGCCGCTGGCGCAGGTGATCCATACGGATGCGCCCTACTACTACCGCCGGCCCAACCTCGACATGAGCGAAGAGGCCTTCACCGCCTATTGCGCCTCCGAGTTGGAAGCGCTGATCGAGCGCGAGGGCCCCGATACCATCGCCGCCTTCATCGGTGAGCCTGTCCTGGGCACCGGTGGCATCGTCCCGCCGCCCGCCGGCTATTGGGAGGCGATCCAGGCCGTGCTGAAAAAGCACGATATCCTGCTCATCGCCGACGAGGTCGTGACCGGGTTCGGGCGGCTTGGCTCGATGTTCGGGTCCACCCATTACGGGATCGAGCCGGATATCATCACCATCGCCAAGGGCCTGACCAGCGCCTATGCACCGCTTTCGGGCTCCATCGTTGGCGACAAGGTCTGGAAGGTCCTGGAACAGGGCACGGATGAAAACGGCCCCATCGGCCACGGCTGGACCTATTCGGCGCACCCGATCGGGGCAGCGGCCGGGGTGGCCAACCTCAAGCTGATCGACGAGCTGAACCTGGTGCAGAACGCGGGCGAAACCGGGGCCTACCTGAACAAAGTGATGGCCGAGGCCGTGGGCGGGCATGCAAATGTCGGTGAAGTGCGCGGCGAGGGAATGCTCTGCGCCGTGGAACTGGTCAAGGACCGCGACAGCCGCACCTTCTTCGACGCGGCCGACAAGGTCGGCCCGTCCATCGCGGCCGCGCTGCTGGACCAGGGCATCATCGCCCGCGCCATGCCGCAGGGTGATATCATCGGCTTTGCGCCGCCCTTCTGCCTGACCCGCGACGAGGCGGACGAGATCGCCGGCAAGACCGCCAAGGCTATTGCCAAGGTGCTTGGCTGAAGCCGAAGGGGGGCGGCCGCGCGCCGCCCCCTGTTAGCCCTAACGGTTGACCTGTGTCCGGGCTTGTGCCCAGTATGACCCATCCGTGCCGAACCGCCGGGAAAGAACCGCAGGGACCATCCGACATGACCGATTTCTTCGAGGGCATCGACCCGATCCGCTACGAGGGGCCTGGCTCCGAAAACGATTTAGCCTTCCGCCACTACAACCCCGACGAGGTGGTGATGGGCAAGCCGATGAAGGACCATTTGCGCTTCGCGGTGGCCTATTGGCATTCCTTTGCATGGGAGGGCGGCGACCCCTTCGGCGGGCAGACTTTCCTCCGGCCCTGGCACCCGCAGGACAGCATGGAAACCGCCCGGATAAAGGCCGATGCGGCCTTCGAGATGTTCCGCATCCTCGGCGTGCCGTTCTTCTGCTGGCACGATGCCGATATCCGCCCCGAGGGCGAGAATTTCGCTGAAAGCAAGGCGCGGCTGGACGAGATGATCGACTATTTCGGCGTCAAGATGGAGGAAACCGGCGTCGGGCTTCTTTGGGGGACGGCCAACATGTTCAGCCACCGCCGCTGGATGTCGGGCGCGGCCACCAACCCCGACCCGGATGTCTTTGCCTATGCCGGCGCGACCGTAAAGGCCTGCCTCGATGCCACGCACCGTCTCGGGGGGCAGAACTACGTGCTCTGGGGCGGGCGTGAGGGCTATGAAACCCTGCTCAACACCGACCTGAAACGCGAACGCCAGCAGGCGGGCCGCTTCTTGCAAATGGTTGTCGACTACAAGGAAAAGGATCGGCTTCCAGGGCACGATTCTGATCGAACCGAAACCGCAGGAGCCATCCAAGCACCAGTATGATTACGACGTGGCCACCGTCTATGGGTTCCTCAAGGACTTCGACCTGACCGACCATGTGAAGCTGAACATCGAACAGGGTCACGCGATCCTGGCCGGGCACAGTTTCGAGCATGAGCTGGCGCTGGCGGCGTCCCTCGGCGTGCTGGGGTCGATCGACATGAACCGCAACGATTACCAATCGGGCTGGGATACCGACCAGTTCCCCAACAACACCCCTGAGGTGGCGCTGGCCTATTACGAGATCCTCAAGGCGGGCGGCTTCACCACCGGCGGCACCAATTTCGATGCCAAGCTGCGGCGGCAATCGCTGGACCCCGAAGACCTGATCGCGGCGCATGTGGGGGGTATGGATGTCTGCGCGGCGGGCCTGAAGACCGCGGCGGCGATGCTTGAGGACGGCAAGCTGGAAGCCCTGCGCGCAGAGCGCTACGCGGGCTGGGACACCGAGGATGCTCAGGCGCTGCTGCACCATGCCACGCTTGAGCAATGCGAGGAGTGCGTGATCGACCGCGACATCCGCCCCGAACCGCGCTCGGGCAAGCAGGAACGCCTTGAAAACCTCGTGAACCGCTACCTGTAGCGGGCGCGCAGCCCCTCCAGAACCGCCGCCATCCAGGCGCGGCGGGTTTCTGGGGCGGCGAATTTCGCCACAAGCGCACGGGACGCCGCCGCGATTTCCTTGCAGCGGGCCGGGTTCGATCGCGCCCAGTCCAGCCGCTCCTCGATGTCGTCACCGCCGGGGACGAGGGGGATGTAATGTTCCCACGGGCGGAAGGCACCGGTGTAGAACAGCTCCCATTCGTCTTCTTCCTTCAGCACCACCGCGTTCGAGGCCGCGGCGGACAGGAAGTTCGACCCGGTATCGTTGCCCGACAGCGACAGCACGTAGCGGCCCTGCTGCACCCAGGTCTCGGGCATGCGCGGGGAAAGGAATTTCGACAGCATCCGGTCCTTGCCGGCCTCTTCATGTTTGGGCGGCAGGACGAACCCCATCCCGAAGCCCGGTTGCCCGTGCAGGCGCGACACGACGCGGTAGCGCGTGACCGCCGAAAGGGCCTGGCCGATCTGCCGGCGCGCGCCGGCATCCGGGCCCGCAGCCAGCGCCCGCAGATAGTGATGCGCCATGCGTCGCTGGGGCAGGCCAGGCGCAAGATGCGGCAAGGGCTTGCCGGTCAGGTTGCCATACCAAAGGCACAGATCGGGCTTGTCCTCGAAGGGCACCTCGTCAGCCGGAAACGCCCCGGGTGCCCCCTCGGGCAACAGGTCGTGATAGCCGGGCAGGGGCCAGAGCACCAGGTTGGCCGCGCCGGGGCGGCGGTTATAGACCAGTGTGGACTGTTCCGGGGCGGGCCGGTCGCCGGTGCCCATCTCGCGGGCGTCCTGCATGTCGAGCGCCAGCGGCGGCCGCAGCCCAAAGCCCAGAAGCTGGTTCAGCACCGCCTGAACCCGGTCGCGGGCCTGGTCTGAATGCTTGGCCAGGAATTGCCCGGTGGGCGCACGGCGCAGGGGCAGCGGCTTGCCCTGCCGGGTTGTTACCGCGCCATCCGGTCGCCAGAACGCGGCAGCATTGCTGAGTGCGGCATTGTCGCCCCCCTCGGCCATCTGGCCCAGGCAATGGCGTGCGATCCGGTCGACGAAATCCATGTCCGGTGGGGCGGGCCGGGGTCGGGGCTGCCGGGCGCGTTCATGCAGGTCGTCAGCCATGGCGTCGATTTGGGCGACACTGTCGGCGCTGCTCTCGATGCCGCGCGCCGCGGGCAGATCGGACAGCGTCACCCAAGGCGCGGCCCAGCCGATCAGCTTCTCATCGGCATCTTGCGTGACGTCGAAATGCAGGAACCGGGGGTCGTCCGCGAAATGCCGCAACACGCGCAGCTTGTGCGCCGCGCGGTCCTTCAGCCATAGCTCGGGCAGGTCGGAGAGTTCGCAGCCACGTGCCCGCGCCTCGAAGGCGGCGAAGCGCCCTTCGCGATGGAAATACCGGCTGGCGATCCAGTCCGCCGGGTCGCGGTCGTTGTAGATGAACAGCGCATCGGGAAACTGCGCGCGCAGAAAGGCGAAATGGCGAAAGGCCTCGATCCGGGGCAGGTGGGGCCTGTTCCAGCGTTGCAGACCCGACACCCCCTGCAGGCGCGGCCAGCGGTCCAGCGGGCGGCTGTCGTCCAGCGCGTGCCAGGCGATATTCGCCGCCAGCTCGCCCGTGCGGTCATGGCGCCAGCGCAGGCCGGCGGCCTGGAACACGTCCCGAAACCATTCACCGCCGCTGCGGTTGAACCCGACAAGGAAAATCTTGGAAAATTGCCCCGCGCCCATGCCACGCCACCTTGTGCCCTCGCCGGACCCTAGCGCCCGCCCGCGTAAATGTCAGGGCGGGAATCGGGCGTTTTTGAGAGCATTGAATTCAACCCCCGGCCTCGCCTGGCTGCCACGCGACGAAAGCCGGTCAACACCTGCGATCCACCGCCAGCGAAGCGAATGGTCGGTCCCAGGGCCGATATGGACATGTCTCGGGCCGGGTGGGGCTGTGTGGATGGTTGGAACATGCGCGTTCCGGATTCGATGCGCCGAAGAATCGCGCAGTCATTCGCATCCTTGGTGGCTTTCCTGATGTGCGAAGTTGGTCAAAAGTAGCTGAATATAATAGATATTTTGACTGTTTGACGTTTCGTATTTCAGATTGTATACAAGATGAGACACAAAATGAAACACGCAATAGGCCGTCAACATGGGTATCAGAAATTCGATCTTGCTAGGAACACTTGGGCGATATTCGGACCGCTTCCACACATATCAACCCAACAGATCTCTGGAAGAACGCCTCCGAATCTCTGAGGGCATCGCCGGGGCCCACGGTGTGGAGCCGGTCTACCCGCAAGATCTTGGCCATTCGGGAGAGCATGTCGGGCTCGTCGCGGACTGCAAGCTGCCGGTATCGGCCGTGAACGTGAACATCAAGGGTGAGGACATGTTCTGCCGCGGGGCGCTGACCAGCCCTGATGAAGCCGTCCGGGCAAAGGCCCTCGACTATATCCGGACCGGGATGGACATGGCCGCCGAACTCGGGTCCGAAATGATCAGTGTCTGCCCGCTGATCGACGGGTGGGATCACCCCTTCGAGGTCAACTACCTGGAACAATGGGACTGGATCGTCGAGGCGATGAGCGCAGCGGCCAGCCATCGTGATGACATTCGAATCAGCATCGAATACAAGCCCTTCGAGGTCCGTAACCGGATCACGCTTGGCACGATGCCGCGAACCTTGCTGCTGTGCGAGGAGGTGGGGGCGCCCAATCTCGGCGTGACGATGGATACCGGCCATGCCCTGATTGCAAACGAGTCGCCGGCCGCCGAGCTTTGCCTTGCGCATCACAAGAACCGGCTGTTCTACGTCCATTTCAACGACAATGATCGCCAATGGGATTGGGACACGCTGCCCGGCGCGGTGAACGTCTGGGAAACCCTGGAGACGCTCTATTACATGCGCCGCCTGGATTGGTCGGGGTGGGCTGCCTATGACGTGTTCACGCGCAAGGGCGATCCCGCCGAGGCCTTGACGGCCACCTTCGAGATTATGGACCTCTTCGAAGCCCTGATCGACAAGGTCGGCATGGACGAGCTCGGCGCGATGATCGCCAAGGGTGAACCCGGCCCCGCCTTCCTGACGCTGATGCGGGCGATCGCGCGATGAAGGTCGGGATCGGCAGCTACGCGTTCCGCTGGTCGATCGGGATCGGCGACTACCGCCCGGAAGCCCCGATGGGGCCGGTGGAGCTGCTGCATACCGCCGCCGGTATCGGGGCGGAGGTGCTGCAATTCGCGGACAACCTGCCTTTGGATACCGTCAGCGATGCTGTCATATCCGATCTCAGACAGGCATCGCTCGAAACCGGTGTGGAGGTCCAGCTTGGCACGAATTCCCTGGACGCCGCCCACCTGGAGCGTCAGCGCGCCCTGGCGGACGTTCTGAAGGCTCCGGTGATCCGGATCGCCCCCGGCGCGGCCGACATGGCCGATGACGCAACGCTGGTGCAGCGCCTGCGTGACGAGGGGGATGCCTTTGCCAAGGTCGGGTGCCTGATCACGCTGGAAAACCACTTTCGGCTGGCGCCCGCGGACCTTGCCGACCTCGTGACGCGTGTCGCGCATGATAATGTCCGCGTCTGTCTCGACGTTGCCAACTCCGTGGCNAACCGGGAATGGCCCGAGACGACAATCCGGACCCTCGCCCCGCATGCGGGCAATCTGCATATCAAGGATTACGACATCGCCCTCGATCCCTACGGGGTCGGGATGCACATCGTCGGTGTTCCACTCGGCGAAGGGCTGGTGGATGTCGATTTCGTGCTGGCGGAACTGGCGGCCTGCGGACGTGACGTGGATGCCATTGTCGAACATTGGCTGCCGAAAGACCGGTTCTCGACCCATGAGGAGGCGCGGCGTCTTGAGCTTGAGTGGTCCTCCCGTAGCATCGCGGCATTCTCCGCGACGGTTGCTGCCGCGAGAGACGAAGGCTCATTTGGCAAAACCGAGGTTCCCGCATGAATAAACTCGAAACGATCTTTCTGGAAGATGGCGGCGACGGGCCCCAGTCGATGCGTGTCTATGAGGCGCTTCGCCGGGCAATACTGCGATCCGACCTGCAGCCCGGTGCTGCGCTTCAGGAAACGGAGCTTGCCAGCCACCTGCAGGTCAGTCGCACCCCGATCCGAGAGGCGATCCGCCGGCTGAACGCCGACGGGCTTGTCGAGGTGATCCCCTACAAGGGGGCGTTCGTAAAGGCGCTTTCCCGCACCGAGGTGCGCGAAATCTACGAAACCGCCGAAGGCCTTGAAGGCATGGCCGCGTGGCTTGCTGCGCGCAAAGTCGCCGCCGAGGGGGGCGTGGAGCGCCTGCAGAAGGCGGCCCAGGCGATGCGCGAGGCATTCGACCGCGGTGACGTTGTCGCCCGAACCGAGGCCGATACGGAATTCCATGCCGCCCTGCACGAACTGGCCGACAACGCCTATCTCGCGCAGGCCCTGGCGCGCCTGCGCGAACAGGTGCACCGCGTCCGTCACCTGACGGCCCGCGCGTTCGGAGGAAATGCCGCGTCGCTGGAGGAACACGAAGCGGCCTGCCGCGCGATCGCCGATGGCGACGCCGAACTGGCCCGCACGATCACACAGCAGCACTGGGAAAGGGTGAGAACGGAGACCCTCTCGCTGCTGCCCTGACGCCCAGTCTGGCAAACGACGACCTGACAACCAACGGAGGAGAAAACCCATGACGAAGATGCTCAACCTTGCCGTGATCGCGGCGATCGGCGCCGCGCCCGCGGCCGCCTTTGCCCAGGAGACCACGATTTCGGTCTGGGACGAATTCGGTGCGGAACCGCAGCGCGGCGCGATGGAAAACATTGTCGCACATTGCGAAGAGCAAATCCCCGGCCTGACCGTCGATCGGACGACCATGCAGATGGAACAGATGCAGACGATTCTGACCACGGCCATCCAGTCGGGAGAAGGGCCCGATGTCTTCTACAGCTCGCCCGGCTGGTCCACGGTGGGTCCGTTGATCCAGGCGGGCGCGGTCGCCGATCTTACCGAAGCCTACGACACGCGCGGCTGGCGCGACCGTGTGCAGCCCTGGGCGGTGGACTACGTGACCTACAACGGCAGCGCCTGGGCCGTGCCTTACGAGGCCGAGATCCAGGGCATTTTCTATCATGCCGATATCCTGGAAGAACACGGTATCGACATGCCGGAAACCTACGACGATCTGATCGCCGCCGCAGAGGCGCTGCAGGACGCCGGCTACGAGGATCCGATCGTGACGGCGGCCCGTCCGGCCTTTGTGCTGGGGTGGCTGGAAAGCAGCATGCTCGGCGCCACGATCCCGGTCGATACCCTCGAAGAGATCGTGCTGAACCATGGAAGCTGGGACAACCCCGCCTACCACGATGCAATCGCGCGTATCGCCGATCTTTATGAACGCGATCTGGTCCCCTCGGGCGTGCTGGCCTACAGCTATGACGACATGATGGCCGAGTTCTACACCAAGTCCTCGCCCATGGTGCTGACCGGCAGCTGGATCGTCGCCAATATCGACGGAAATTTCCCCGACCTGAATGTCGACTACATGGAAATCCCGCCGGTCGAAGGTGTCGAACAGCGGGCGCCCAAGGCGGCGGGCGGCGGCTTCATGATGTCGGCCAACAGTGACAAGACCGAGGCCTCGCTGCAGTTCCTTGACTGTCTGGCAACGCCCGAAGCCGCCCAGATCTGGCTGGCCGAAGGGCTGAGTCGCGCCCCGGTCGAGGGTGTCGATGCCGAGGCTGCCAACCTCTCGCCGCTGAACCAACGGGTTACCGAGGTGGTTAACCAGCCGCTCAGCGCCTTCAACCTCTACGGTGTCCTCCCGGCCGAGGTGAACGACGCGACCTGGAACGGCATCCAGGCGATGTGGGCCGGCATGATGACCCCCGAGGAACTGGTTGCCGTCAAGCAGGATGCCTGGCAGGCGGCCATCGATGCCGGCGAAGTCATCGGCCAATAAGCCAGCGATCGGTCCCGCCCCGAAAGGAACGGGGCCGATCCCCACTTGAAAGCGTGTCATCATGAACGACCAGGCCATCCAGGACAGAAGCGACGACGGTATCGTCGAAACGCAAGCCGGCCCCCGCTCTCGCGCGGACCGCATTCTTCCCTACGTGTTCGCGGGGCCGGCCTTCGCGATCTACGCCGTCCTCGTGATCCTGCCGCTGGGTCATACTTTCCTGCTCGGGTTCTACGATTGGAGCGGTGCCGGCCCGATGACCTTTGCCGGGCTGGATAACTACATCAAGATCTTCACGGACCCCATCACCCGCACTGCGATCGCCAACAACCTGATCTGGGCGGTCCTGGCGACCATCGTGCCGGTCTCTATGGCGCTGCTGCTGGCGGTCCTGTTGGCCACGCATCTGCCGCCCGGTGTCCGGCTGTTCTTCAGCACGGTCTATTACCTGCCCGCGGTTCTGGCCCTTGCGGTTTCGGCGATCATCTGGGGATGGGTCTACAATCCCGCATGGGGCGCGCTGAACACTTTCCTCGGCTCAATCGGGCTGTCCGGCCTTGAACAGCCCTGGCTCGGTGATCCTTCAATCGCGCTCTATTCGGTCTTCCTGGTCAGTTCATGGGCCTATTTCGGGTTCTGCCTGATCATCCTTCTGGCCGCGATCCAGAATGTCGATCCGTCGCTCTACGACGCAGCCAAGCTCGACGGGGCCAACGCTTGGACACAATTCTGGCACGTCACGATTCCCGGAATCCGCAACGAGCTGAATTTTGTCGTGCTTTATACCGCGATCGAAGCGTTCCGCGTCTTTGACCTGATCTTCATCATGACCGGGGGTGGACCATTCTATCAGACCGAGGTCATCGCCACGGCCGTTTATCGCGAAGCCTTCATCGAGCACGAGGTCGGCTATGCCAGCGCCATCGCCAGCCTGATGACGCTGATCATCGCAACCCTTGCGACCGTTGCGCTTCGCTGGCGCGAACGCACCGCACCGGAGAACCAGTAACATGCCGGCTACGATCAATTCCTTTCTCAAGTGGACCGTCCTGATCCTGTTCGCGGTCTTTGCCGTTGGCCCGGTTCTCTGGATGTTTGTCTCGGCTTTCAAAACCACGCCCGAGATCCTCACGACACCGTTCCGCCTGCCATCGGAATGGCGGTGGGGGAATATCGGCCGGGCATGGGGCGAAGCGGGTTTCAGCCGCTACACCATGAACACCATCATCATGACGGTTCCGGCAGTAGTCATCGGTGTCGCCCTTTCGACGCTTGGTGGATACGCCTTCGCGCGGTTCAACTTTCGCGGCGGCGGGCTGGCCTTCTTCCTGCTGCTATACGGGCTGACCGTCCCGTTCCAGGCGCTGATGATCCCGCTTTTCTACAATTTCTCGCGCTTCGGCCTCATCAACCAGTATCCGGGCCTGATCGCGGCGCTGATCGCCGTGCACCTGCCCTTCGGCATCTTCCTGATGCGGTCGTTCTTTGTGAATGCCCAGGCCGAGATTGCCGATGCCGCGCGGATCGACGGGTGTTCCGAATATGGCGTCTTCTGGCACGCGATGCTGCCCTTGGCACGCCCGGGCGTTCTGGCGCTCACCACGATCCTGTTCACCGACCAGTGGAAAGCGTTCCTGCTGCCGCTGATCCTGATCCAGGACGACGCGCGGCGGCCGCTCACGCTGGGGCTCCTGTTCCTGCGCGATGCGCAGAGCCAGCAACAATACGAACTCCTGGCCGCCGGGGTGATCATCGCCTCGCTGCCGACCATTCTTCTTTTCCTCGCAACCAACCGGTACTTCCAGCGCGGGCTGGTCGCCGGCAGCAGCAAGTAGGGACACATGGCCGAAGTAATCATCTCCGACATCCGCAAACGCTATGACTCGGTCGAGGTCATCCATGGTGTCTCCGTCGACATCGAGGACGGCGAATTCGTGGTCCTCGTCGGCCCCTCGGGGTGCGGAAAGTCAACGCTTTTGAGGATGATCGCCGGACTCGAGGGCACGTCCGGCGGAACGATCAGCATCGGTGGGCGGGTCATGAACAAGGTTCCGCCGAAGAACCGCGACATCGCGATGGTCTTTCAGAGCTATGCGCTCTACCCGCAGAAAACCGTGGCCCAGAACATGGGTTTCGCGATGAAGATAGATGGCCGTCCCAAGGCAGAGATCGATGCCGCCGTGCGCAGCGCGGCCGCGATCCTGGGGCTGGAACCCTATCTCGACCGCTATCCGCGGCAGCTTTCAGGTGGGCAACGCCAACGCGTCGCTATGGGCCGTGCCATCGTCCGCGATCCAAAGGCGTTTCTGTTCGACGAGCCGCTTTCCAATCTCGACGCGAAGCTGCGCGTCCAGATGCGGGCCGAGATCAAGGCCCTGCACCAGCGCCTTGGCACCACGATGATTTACGTCACCCATGACCAGATCGAAGCCATGACGCTGGCCGATCGTATCGTCGTGCTCAACGGTGGACGGATCGAACAGGTCGGCTCGCCGCTTGAGCTATATGACAATCCGAATAACCGGTTCGTGGCCAGTTTCCTTGGGTCGCCGTCGATCAACCTCATCCCGGCGCGGATCGCCGCCGATACAGGCAGCGCCGTCTTTGAGGACGGCACATCTTTGGCTTTGGCCGCTAAGGCCGAGAATGCGGGCGAGATCGAGTTCGGCATCCGCCCCGAGCACCTGCATGTAAAGGCGGGTCACCACGAGACCGGGCTTCATGCCGAGGTGCTAACGGTTGAACCGACAGGAGCCGAAACCCTGATATTCGCGACCTTCGGTGCGACCTCTCTGACGATCAGCCTGCGTGAGCGATTGGAAGTAAGCCCCGGCGACCCGATCACGCTGACCCCGGAGATGAACAAGGCCTTGCTGTTTGACCGTGCCAGCGGCCAGCGCCTGCAAACCAATGCAACCGCCGCAGTCTGAAGAAGAGACAGAGATGAAAAGAAACCAAGACAAGTGTATCGGCTCCCACATCGGCGCTGCGATCGGCGACGCCATGGGCGGCCCGGTAGAAAGCAGCCATTACAAGCGCATCAAGCGGGATTGCGGCGAGATCACGGGACTTGTGCCCTACGACGAGACATACATGCTTCGCGAACGGCTTGAGCGCGAGGGTGGGCCATTCTTCCCCGGCTACGCCTTGCACGGAGAGCCGGGCAGCATTACCGACGACACCTTCTGCCGTAAGGATATGGCCAATTTCGTGATTGAGCATCCCGGCGACCGGACACCGGAGATGCTGGCCAATTGGCTTCTGGAAAACGCCGAACTCGACACTCAGTGGCCCCAGATCATGCTGCCCGTGCTTGAGCGGATCCGCAATGGCGAGGTCGAGGCGGCAACCGCGGGCGAAACCGCCAAACAGGGCGGCGGCATCGGCTGGTGGTTCCCCTTTGGCATCGTCCATGCGGGCAACCCGGAGGCCGCGGCGGAAGAGGCCCGGCGACTCTCGGCCATCTGGAAAGCGCCGCTGGAACGCGACTTCGTCGCCGCCGTAGTGGCAGGGATCGCCGAGGCGTTGAAGGACGACGCCACATGGCAGAGTGTGCGCGACGCAATGCTGACCCAGTGCGGTCCGCTGGCGCGAAAACTGCTGGAACGTGCAATCCGCATCGCAGGTGCAGCGACCGATACCTGGGACTTGGCCGAACGGCTCTATTCCGAGGTGCTGATCAGCGAGACCGCCCACATCTGGGAGATCACTCCCGACGATCCGCCAACCGCCCACGATGCGCCCCTGCCGCCGGTTCACCCGCCGCTTGACGATAGCGACGTGTCCTACACGACATATTTCTTCGCCGAGCAGATTCCGCTGGCTATGGCAGCCTTTGTCTATGCGAAGGGCGAGGTTTCGGCCATTCCGGTCTGTGTCAATCTGGGTCGCGACTGCGATACCACTGGCACGTTGGTCGGGGCACTTGTGGGCGCGCTACACGGCGAGTCCGCCTTGCCGACGGAATGGGTGGAGGCTGTCTGTGAGGCCAACAAGGCGGAAATCGACCTGCGGGATCAGGCGGAACGCCTGGCAACGGCCGACTGACCGAAGAAAGGCATGACCGACCAGGGCACTGTTCGAATTCCTCTCACGCGGATTGGAAGGGTTTGTTCTGTAGGCCGGTTCTCCGTCCTACGTTGCAACCGCGACGATCGGCAAGGTCATGTCCGCCCGAGGCCCAAATCCGTCATCCAAGCCGTTCTCCAGCTTGATGGCGGGCAATCCATGGCCAACAGGACGCCGCACCGCCTGCGCGGGCTTTGACCCATTGCCAAACCTTCAAAACCCCTACATATCAGGCCGCATGACCGACCTGACCCATATCCGCAATTTCTCGATCGTGGCGCATATCGACCACGGGAAATCGACCCTGGCCGACCGGCTGATCCAGGCCACCAACACGGTGCCCGACCGGGACATGAAGGAACAGCTGCTCGACGCCATGGATATCGAGCGCGAGCGGGGATCACCATCAAGGCCAACACGGTGCGCATCGAGTATGATGCGCTGGACGGGCAGCATTACGTGCTCAACCTGATCGACACGCCCGGCCATGTGGATTTCGCCTACGAGGTCAGCCGGTCGATGCGCGCGGTCGAGGGCTCGTTGCTGGTGGTGGACTCCACCCAGGGGGTCGAGGCGCAGACGCTGGCCAATGTCTACCAGGCGATCGACGCGGATCACGAGCTTATCCCGGTTTTCAACAAGATCGACCTGCCCGCGAGTGACATCGACCGGGTCGCCGAGCAGGTCGAGGACGTGATCGGCATCGACGCCTCGGGCGCCATCCCGGTTTCTGCCAAGACGGGCGAAGGGATCCGCGACGTGCTGGAATCCATCATCGCCAACCTGCCGCCCCCCGAGGGCAACCGCGACGCGCCGCTCAAGGCGATGCTCGTGGACAGCTGGTACGATGCCTATCTGGGCGTGATCGTGTTGGTGCGGATCAAGGACGGCGTGCTGAAAAAGGGCGACCGGGTGCGCTTCATGCAGAACGGCACGGTGCATCAGGTGGACCGGATCGGGGTGTTCAAACCCTCGATGCAGACCGTCGATGATCTGGGGCCTGGCGAGATCGGGTTCCTGACGGCCTCGATCAAGCAGGTGCGTGACACCCGCGTCGGCGACACGATCACCCACGAGAANAAGCCCTGCGACGGGCCGCTGCCGGGCTTCAAACCCTCGCAGCCGGTGGTGTTTTGCGGGCTGTTCCCGGTGGACAGCGCCGAGTTCGAGGACCTGCGCGACGCCATCGACAAGCTGGCCCTGAACGACGCCTCCTTCTCCTACGAGATGGAGACCTCGGCGGCGCTGGGCTTCGGCTTTCGCTGCGGGTTCCTGGGGCTGTTGCACCTCGAAGTCATCCGCGACCGGATCGAGCGGGAATACGATATCGAGCTGATCACCACGGCCCCGTCGGTGATCTACCACGTCTTCATGAAGGACGGGACCAAGATCGACCTGCACAACCCCGCCGACATGCCCGACCTGACCCATGTGGACCACGTGGAAGAGCCGCGCATCAAGGCGACGATCCTGGTGCCCGACGAGTTCCTCGGCGACGTGCTNAANCTCTGCCAGGACCGGCGCGGGATTCANGAGGACCTGACCTATGCCGGCAGCCGCGCGATGGTGGTCTATGACCTGCCGCTCAACGAGGTGGTGTTCGATTTCTACGACCGGCTGAAATCCGTGACCAAGGGCTATGCGAGTTTCGACTACCAGCTGACGGGCTATCGTCAGGACAACCTCGTCAAGATGCAGATTTTGGTGAACGAGGAACCGGTGGATGCCCTTTCCATGATGGTCCACCGCGACCGGGCCGAAATGCGCGGCCGGGCCATGTGCGAGAAACTCAAGGACCTGATCCCGCGCCACATGTTCAAGATCCCGATCCAGGCGGCCATCGGCGGCAAAGTGATTGCGCGAGAGACCCTCGCCGCGCTGCGCAAGGACGTGACGGCGAAATGCTACGGCGGCGACGCCACCCGGAAACGCAAGCTGCTGGACAAGCAGAAGGCGGGCAAGAAGAAGATGCGCCAGTTCGGGAAGGTGGATATCCCGCAAGAGGCGTTCATAAGTGCGTTGAAAATGGATGGGTGAAGCCATATCGTCCCCTTCAGGTTGTTTATGGAGTGGCTATTGGCACGTAATGGCAGATACGGCGTTCTCAATGTTGTAGTGCATCCACATCCCAAGGGGGCATATAGGAGGTTGTTTGAGGTCGTGGGAGCTGACCTTCGAGGCGTGAAGTTTCACGGAGATCGGTTCGCCACAATGTCTCCGGTAAGTGAGACCCGCAATGGCGTTTTCACCGGAAAACTAGCAACTTGGACTGAAATTGATCCCAAATCCAATTTGATTGAAAAGAAAACGCTGAAGGAGACTCTGCTTTCTGAGGCCGACGTATCAATACCAGACGGGGTTGGTTTCAATTCTAGAGTTTTTTCTTTTGCTTTTAGGGAAAGGGATCACCGCCTGTATGTTGAACTGGTAAACGACGAAGGGCAGACTATTTCGGTCGGGCGTGCGCAATTGGCTATCCGGTGCGTCCTATCCGCATTTCAGCCAGAGGACATAGATGAGCTGGATGTACATGTTGTCTCACAAAGCAATGCGGTTGATAAAGTTCTTTCGATACCGAGACTTAGAAAGCTAGCTATTCAACTTGATCTACCAAACCCCGACGATCTCTCCGAGGAGAAAAGGAAAATTCTCGAGGAGATCGAGAAAATGAACGGCAAGAGAGTCAAAACCGAGATTACCAAGAGTGCTGGGGAAGAAAGGCTTGAAGCCAGCCCACATTATCGGGCGATGGCGGAACTTGCGAAAGACAATGGCTATGTATCGGGCACAGGAAGGGACGAGAATGGTGAAGTCATTCAGTTGAGCACCAAGTCCTATCCGGACGAGATCGAGGTGCCCTTAACTGATGAAGCTAACCGCTCAATAATGACACGCGTTGTCGCAGAGCGTCCTGAAAGGGAATAGGTTTCGGGAATGAGTGCGTTTGGCACATATTGGACGGCCTATGGAGGTATCAGGGCGCTTCTGCTGTCACCATACCTATCAATTTCGGGAGTCTTCTGGGCGTTGTGTAAGCCCATCTGGTACGACCAGACTCATGAAGGGTTTCCTTGGTCGGATTATGCTTTGTCGATTCTTCCAAGTATGGTCTCTTTTTCGCTAGGCGCACTTGCAATTTTCTTGGCTTTTTCCAACGAGAACTTCTTGAAGCTCTTAAGGCAAAAGGGGTCGCCCCAGTCCTTTTTGATAAAGGTCACGGCAGCCTTCTTCCACTTCATTGTCGTTCAATTCGTCGCCCTAGGTCTGGCGCTTCTACTTATCGCATACCCAACAATTTTCTTGTCAGGGCTTGCATTCATGTCGTTCGTGTACGCCTTGGCCTGTGGGGTCGCTGCCGCTGCCGCGCTCATGGACATGGCCGAAATTTTGAATGCGGCGGG
>PR_CR_10_Liq_1_inCRDRAFT_1000739_pt1 | contig 19799 bp, 22 predicted proteins | sample PRCRCaboRojoPR_3_FD_10241 | JGI IMG/M metagenome (IMG submission 10241)
TGCAGCTGAATCTGCAGGCCGCCGGCATCGCGATCCCGGTGGAATACTTGTCGATGGCCCCGTATCTGATAACCATTCTGGTCCTTGTGATCATGTCGGCTGACCGCAGCCGCGCGGCGCTCAACGCGCCCGCCTCGCTCGGCCGATCCTTTCATGCCTCGAGCTGACCGCCGGGGCGCAGGCTGCCAACCCGGGCGCACCGCGTCCGAAACCAACGAGGGAGATGAAATGAAACCGATGCATAAACTACTGACGGCCGCGGCGCTGTCGCTGGGACTGGCCGGCGCCGCCGCCGCGCAGGACCCGGTCAAGGTGGGCTTCGTCTATGTCGGGCCGATTGGCGACGGCGGGTGGACCTATGAGCACAACAAGGGCCGCCTCGCCGTCGAGGAGCATTTCGGCGATGCGGTCGAAACCGTGTACCAGGAAAGCGTGCCGGAAGGCGCGGATGCCGAGCGCGTGCTGACCCAGATGGCGCTGTCGGGGGCCGACCTGATCTTCACCACCTCTTTCGGCTACATGGACGCGACGGTCAACGTGGCCAAGAAGTTCCCCGACGTGAAGTTCGAGCACGCCACCGGCTACAAGCGGGCCGACAACGTCTCGACCTACTCGGCGCGTTTCTACGAGGGCCGCGCCATCCAGGGCCACATCGCCGGCAAGCTGACCGAGACCAACAAGATCGGGTATATCGGGTCCTTCCCGATCCCCGAGGTCGTGCGCGGCATCAACGCGTCCTTCCTGCATGCCCGCAAGGCCAACCCCGAGGTCGAGTTCTCGATCGTCTGGGCCTACACCTGGTTCGACCCGGCGAAAGAGGCCGACGCCGCACAGGCGCTGATCGAACAGGGCGCCGACGTGATCATGCAGCACACCGACTCCACCGCGCCGCTGGCCGCGGCCGAGAAAGCGGGCGGCGTGATCGGCTTCGGCCAGGCCTCTGACATGGCCGAGTACAAGCCCGAGCCGCGCGTCTCGTCGATCATCGACAACTGGGCGCCCTACTATATCGACCGGGTGCAGGCCGTGATCGACGGCACCTGGGAAAGCCAGGACGTCTGGCACGGCATCGACGAGGGCATGGTGGAAATCGGCGAGATCACCGACGCCGTTCCGGCCGAGGTCCGCGAGGAGGCGCTGGCGCTGAAGGAGAGCATCGCGAGTGGCGCGTACCACCCCTTCACTGGCCCGATCAACAAGCAGGACGGCAGCGTCTGGCTGGCCGAGGGCGAGACCGCCGACGACGGCACGCTGCTGGGCATGGACTTCTACGTCGAGGGCATCACCGGCGACCTGCCCAAGTGAGCCCTTGCCGCCCCGCGGCAGTTCGATACCCTGCAAGGCCCGCGCCCCGGCGCGGGCCTTTTCCTTGAGGAGCCTGCAATGCCCAACGCCCCGCTCACCACCGCCGACGGCCAGCCGGCCAGCCGCTTCGTCTTCGGCACGATGCAGTTCGGCGGCCGCGCCGACGCGGCCGCGTCGCAAGCCCTGTTCGAGGCCAGCCGCGCCGCCGGGATCACCCATTTCGACACGGCGCATGTCTACACCGACGGCGCCTCGGAGACGCTGCTCGGGCGTTTCGCGGCACCCGAGCGCGACCGGCTCTTCATCGCGACCAAGGCCGGCTACAAGGGCGGGGCCGCGCGCGACAACATCCTGCGCACCTTCGACGAGAGTCGCACCCGGCTCGGCATGGACAGCGTCGACCTGCTCTACCTGCACCGCTGGGACGGCGACACGCCGCTCGAGGAAACCTTCGAGACCCTGGCCGGGCTGCAGGACCGCGGCCTGGTACGCCATGTCGGCGTCTCGAACTACGCTGCCTGGCAGGTGATGAAGGCACAGGCCGTCGCCCGGAGCTTCGGCACCGGGATCGACGTGATCCAGCCGATGTACAACCTGGTCAAACGCCAGGCCGAGGTGGAGATCCTGCCGATGGCCGCGACGGAAGGCATCGCCGTGCAGCCCTATTCGCCGCTGGGCGGCGGGCTGCTGAGCGGGAAATACGCGGCCGGCGGCAGCGGCCGGCTGACCGAGGACGACCGCTACGCGGCGCGCTACGCGCCCGACTGGATGCACGAGGCGGCCGCGGGCCTCGTCCGGCTGGCCGGGGAGACGGGGCACGACCCGGCGACGCTGGCGGTGGCCTGGGTGGCCGCGCATCCGGCCGTGACGGGCCCGATCGTCAGCGCGCGCAGCGTCGCGCAGCTGGGCCCGTCCCTGGCCGCCATGGGGCTCACACTCGACGCCGATCTCAAGGCCCGGCTCGATGCGCTGGCCCCGGGGCCCGCCCCGGCCACCGACCGGCTGGAAGAGGCCTGAGCCTCAGTCGTCGGAGCGCGGCGCGGGCGGCGCGGGGTCGCTCGACCCGTAGCGCCAGAGGAAATAGATGTTGCGCGAGTAGACCAGCAGCCCGAATCCCTGTCCGAGGATGAAGACCGGGTCCTTGCGGTAGATCGCGTACATGAAGAGCAGCGCGCCCCCCGCGAAGGAGAAGTACCAGAACAGTTCCGGCACGATGGACCGCCGGGCCCGCTCGCTGGCGATCCACTGGACGAGGAACCGCGCGGAGAACATCGCCTGCGCCAGGAAGCCGATGCCAAGCCAGGCGAGTTCCAGGGTCGGCGTGTCGGTGAGGAAGTTGCGGATGCTGTCGATCATTCTCGGCCAAGTTCTTCCGTTGCGGCGAAGCGGGTCCGGCGGACGAGCCACGAGACCCCGATCAGATCATAGGCCCCCATGACGCCCCGGCGCCAGTTCGTGTATTTCGATTGCCCGTGGCGGCGCGGACGGTCGCCGACGGGATGGTATGCGGTCACGCAGCCATAGGCCCGGAAGAGCGCGGGCAGATAGCGGTGCTGGCCGTGGAAGAAGGGCAGCCGCATATAGACCTCGCGGTCGAAGACCTTGAGCCCGCAGCCCGTGTCCGGGCAATCGTCGTGCAGCACCGCGCGCCGGATCGCATTGGCCGCCCGCGAGGCGAGCCGCTTGGAGACCGTGTCGCGCCGCTTGGCGCGGATGCCCCCGACCAGTTGCGGCCCGTCGGGTGCGTAGTGCCCGGCGAGCCCCGCGATGTCGCCCGGCGGGTTCTGCCCGTCGCCGTCCAGCGTGCCGATCACCGGGAAACGCGCGGCGGCGATCCCGCTGCGCATCGCCGCGCTCTGCCCGGCATTGCTGAGATGGCGCAGGCAGCGCAGCCCCGGATACTGCCCGAACAGCGCCGCGACCTCGGCGCCGGTGGCGTCGGTCGAGCAATCGTCGACGACGATCACCTCGCCGAGCAGGTCGGCGGGCACGGCATCGAAGGTCTCGGCCACGAGGGCGCCTATGTTCCCGGCCTCGTTATAGGCGGGGATGACGACGGAGAGTTTCGGCAAGGATCTGGCCCTCTGGACTGCCCGGCACGGGCTCGCGCGCCCTGTAGCACGGGGGCCCGGAGGTGTCACGGGGGATCGGGCGCGCGGCTATGCCTCGACCGGCGGCGCGCCCCCGATGAAGCTGTTTCCCTCGGCGTAGTTGCAGGGGGCTTCCTGCATCTCGAGATGCAGCCCCGTGCCCGTGTAGGGATGCGCCCGGGCGAGCTCTTCGTCGAAGGCAATGCCCAGTCCCGGGGCCTCCGGCGCATGGATGAAGCCCTCCTCCCAGGTGATCGCGTTCCCGATCAGCTGCTGGTGGAAGTCGCCGCCGGTCCCGATCGTCTCGACCACCAGCAGGTTGGGAATATTGGCGGCCAGCTGCAGGTTCGCGGCCCATTCCACCGGCCCGGCATAGAGATGCGGCGCCATCTGCGCGTTGAAGGCCTCGGCCATGCCGGCGATCTTCTTGGTTTCGAGGATGCCGCCGGACCGGCCCAGCGCCGGCTGCAGGATCGAGGCGCCGCCGGTGCGCAGCAGGGTGGCGAACTCGGCCTTCGTCGTCAGCCGTTCGCCGGTGGCGACCGGGATGCGCACCGCCTGCGCGACCCGGGCGAACTCCAGCAGGTTGTCGGGCGGGATCGGCTCCTCGAACCAGAGCGGGTCGAATTCCTCGAGCCGCCGCCCCAGCCGGATGGCCCCGTCGGTGGTGAACTGGCCATGGGTGCCGAAGAGCAGGTCCGCCCGGTCGCCCACCGCGCGGCGGATCTCGCGGCAGAAGGCGGCCGAGGTCTCGATGTCACGCATCGAGGGCTGATGCCCGCCGCGCAGCGTGTAGGGCCCGGCCGGGTCGAACTTGAGCGCGGTGAACCCCTCTTCCACCATCGCCAGCGCACTTTCCGCCGCCAGTTCGGGGCTGGTCCAGAACGCGGCCATGTCGTGGCCCGGCAGCGGATAGATATAGCTGTAGGACCGGATGCGTTCGTTCATCCGCCCGCCGAGCAGCGCATGCACCGGCCGGTCATGGGCCTTGCCGAGAATGTCCCAGCAGGCCATCTCGAGCCCCGAGAACGCCCCCATCACCGTCAGGTCCGGGCGCTGGGTGAACCCGGAAGAATAGGCGCGGCGGAACATCAGCTCGATATTCTCTGGGGTCTCGCCCTCCATGTGCCGGGCGAAGACATCCGCGATCACCGCGCGCATGGCCTCGGGGCCGACGGAAGCGGCGTAGACCTCGCCATAGCCGGTGATGCCGCAATCGGTGGTCAGCTTGACGAAGATCCAGTAGCGCCCGCCCCAGCCGGGCGGCGGCGGCGCGGTGACGAAAATCTCGAGATCGCTCAGACGCATCCTGCCCTCCGATTGCCTGCGCCCACGCTGCCGCGCCGCCACCCGGGTGGCAAGCGGGAAATGCCCGTGCTCGCACGCCGCGGGGCCCATCCCGCTCGACCCGCGCAATGGACGCCCTGAAAAGCCGGGGGTTGAAACGGAAAAATCACGGCTGTTAGCCGTGGAGGAAAACGCTTCCAAAATTTCAAAAGACGGAGGAAGAATGAAATACGGCCTGATCCTGGCGGTTTCGGCGGGCCTCACGGCCTCCACCGCTTTCGCGGGTAATATCAAGGAGCCCGCGCCAGACCCCGTCGTGATCGCGCCGGCCGATCCCGCGCCACTCTGGTCCGGCCCCTATGTGGGCGCACAGCTGGGCTACGGCCAGTTCGAGGCCGGGGACGACGATGGCAGCGGAATGCTGGCCGGTATTCACGCAGGCTACATGCACCAGTTCGGCAACAGCTTCGTGCTGGGCGCCGAGATCGACTACGATACGGCGAATGTCGAGTTGCCCTCCAACTCGGACGGAGAATTCACGCTGGAGTCGCTCGCCCGCCTCAAACTCCGCGGCGGCATCGCATCGGGCCGGACCCTGTTCTAGGGCACGGGCGGGATCGCGACGGCCGATGTCGATCGCTTCGGGCAAGCGCTTTCCGACCGGGGTCATGTCCTGGGGGCAGTGGTCAGCCGCATGATCGGCGCAAACGGCATGCTGACCGGCGAGATCCTCTACCATGATTTCGATGATTTCGACGGGGCAAGCTTTGATCTCGACGGCACCACGGCGACCCTGCGCTACTCTTTCCGCTTCTGAGCGGTCACCGCGCGGCGGCGGTGCCGGGGGCGCGGCGGCTGCCCCCGGCACATGACGGCGCGCGACGGGCCGGACCGCAGCGCCCCGGCTTTGGGCAAGGCGCAGATCGGTGTAGGATACCCGTGTCGACCGCGCGTTTCGGCACGAAGGAGGCAGCCGGTGTCCCGCGCCCTGCGCAATCTCACGGAGCGCCAGATCCGCAAGGCACTGGCCGAGGGCAAGCTGTCCGGCCTCGCCGGCGAAGGGCAGCCCCTGCCGGACAGCTCCGGCGCGGCTTTCACGGACATGGCGACCCAGGTCGCGGTGCGGATCATGGCCGAGGCAGGCGCCCTGCCCGAGGAGTTCAAGCTGAAAAAGGCCCTCGACGCCGCACGCGCGGCCTATGGCACTGCCGGAACCGAGGCTGAGCGACGCCTCGCCATGGCGCTGATCGCGGATCTCGAACAGCGTTACAACACTGCCGTTGAGGCGCGAAGATCCTTCATGCGCTGAGCGGCACTAGCGCAGCACGATGACGTTGCGCCGCGCGCGCCCGGCGCGGGTATCGGCGATGGCGGCGTTGATGTCGTCCAGCGGGTAGCGCCCGGAGATCAGCGCGTCCAGCTCCAGCCGCCCCTGCTTGTAGAGATCGACAAGCCACGGAATATCGCGCGAGATCACCACGTCACCCATCTTCGAGCCACGCATCACCTGGCTGGTCGCCGCGACCACCACCGGCTCGTAGGTCACCGTGGCGCCCGTGGGGGGCATCCCGACCATGACCAGCGTGCCGCCCGGCGCCAGGAATTTCGGCGCGTCCTGGTAGGCCTGCGCCGCCCCGACCGTGACCAGCACGTGATCGGCCCCGCGCCCGCCCGTGATCTCGCGCACGCTGCGATGCGGCTTCGGATCGGTGGCCAGAACGCCATGGGTGGCCCCGAAGGCGCGCGCGTCGTCGAGCTTTTCCTCCGACAGGTCGACCGCGATCACCTGCCGGGCACCCGCGATCACGGCGCCCTGGATCGCGTTCAGCCCGACGCCGCCCGCCCCGACGACGACAACGCTCTCGCCCGGCCGCACCCCGGCCGAGTTGATGACGGCGCCGACCCCGGTGATCACCCCGCAGGCCAGCAGCGACGCCACGTCCATCGGCATGTCGTCCGGGATCGGGGCGACCTGGCTGCGATGGACCACCACCTTCTCGGCGAAAGCCGCGGTGGACAGCCCCTGCACCAGCGGGCCGCCATCGGCACGGGTCAGCGGCCCGGCATCGGCCGCGGGCGTCTCGCAGCGCACCGGGTGGCCGCCGGAACAGCTGGGGCACTGGCCGCAGGATCGGATCAGCGTCACGATCACCGGGTCGCCGACGGCCAGACGCCGGACCCCGGCGCCAACGGCGGTGACCCGGCCGGCGGCCTCGTGTCCATAGACCGCCGGCAGCGCGCCGCCCCAGGCGCCGTCGGCATAGGAGATGTCGGAATGGCAGATCGCCACGGCCTCCACCGCGACCTCGACCTCGTCGGCGCCGGGCGCGGCGAGCGTCACCTCCTCGATGGAAAGCGGGGCGCCGAATTCGTGGCAGACGGCGGCGCGGATAGTGGTCATGGACGTCCCCCTGTGCAGCGTGTCGGCCGGCGGACCCGGCCCTCGCCCGAACCCGACCGCAAAGCCCGGTTCCGGTCAAGCCGAAACACGCCGCCGCCCCGGCGCCGGGGCGGTCCGGCGGCCGGACGGCAGGATAGTTGACATTGCCAATCACCTGCGCCCATCCTCTCGGCACGCCACCGGTCGAGGGAGGAACCGATGCGTACCCAGGTCGTCATCATCGGCGGCGGGCCCGCGGGCCTGCTCCTGTCGCAGCTTTTGCATCGCGACGGGATCGAGACCATCGTGCTCGAACGCCGGTCGCGCGACCACGTTCTCTCGCGGATCCGGGCCGGCGTGCTGGAATGGGGCACGGTCGAGATGCTGCGCGCCGCGGGCGTCGGCGCCCGCATGGACCGCGAGGGCTTCGTCCATGACGGCACCTATCTCGCGGCCCAGAACCGCGGCTTCCGGGTCGATTTCAAGGCCGCCACCGGCAAGCCCGTGATGGTGTATGGCCAGACCGAGGTCACCCATGACCTCTATGCCGCGCGCGACGCCGCCGGCGGCACGATCATCGACGAAGCCGAGGGGGTGATGCCGCACGGCCTCGACGGTGACGCGCCCCATGTCACCTATGTCAAGGACGGGACCGAGCATCGCATCGACTGCGACTTCGTCGCGGGGTGCGACGGCTATCACGGTGTCAGCCGCGGCTGCATCCCGGCCGGCGTCCTGCGCGCATTCGAACGCGTCTATCCCTTCGGCTGGCTCGGCGTCCTGTCGGAGACGCCGCCGGTCTCCGACGAGCTGATCTATGCCAACCACGAGCGGGGCTTCGCGCTCTGCTCGATGCGGAATGCCCGGCTCAGCCGCTACTACGTGCAGGTGCCGCTCGAGGACCGGGTCGAAGCCTGGTCCGACGACGCCTTCTGGGACGAGCTGCGCCGCCGCATTCCCGGCGATGCCGCCGACCGCCTGGTGACCGGCCCGGCGGTGGAGAAATCCATCGCGCCGCTGCGATCCTTCGTGGCCGAGCCGATGCGCTGGGGACGCCTGTTCCTGGCCGGCGACGCCGCGCATATCGTGCCGCCCACCGGGGCCAAGGGGCTGAACCTGGCCGTGGGCGACGTGCATTACCTGCACACGGCTCTGGCCGCCCATTACCGCGACGGCGAGGATGCGGGGATCGAGACCTATTCCGAGCGGGCGCTCTCCCGCGTCTGGAAATGCGAACGCTTCAGCTGGTGGATGACCACGATGCTGCACCGCTTCCCCGAACAGTCGACCTTCGACCAGCGCATGCAGGAGGCCGAGATCGCCTATCTCGAAACCTCGGTTGCCGCGCAGACCGCGATGGCCGAGAATTACGTCGGACTGCCCTACTGAGGAGAGCCGCCATGCGGATGATCGAGCTGGACGACATCATGGTCCATTACGCCGACGAGGGCGACCCCGACGGCGCGCCGGTCGTCTTCGCCAACTCGCTCGGCACCGATTTCCGGCTTTGGGACCCGATCCTGCCGCACCTGCCGCAAGGCCTGCGCGTCATCCGCTATGACAAGCGGGGCCACGGGCTGACGAGCTGCCCCCGCCCGCCCTATTCGATGGGCGCCCTGGTCCGCGACGCCGAGAACCTGCTCGACGCGCTCGGCGTCAGGGACTGCGTCTTCGTGGGGCTTTCCATCGGGGGCATGATCGCGCAGGGGCTGGCGATGAAGCGCACCGACCAGGTGCGCGCGATGGTGCTGTCGAACACCGGCGCCAAGATCGGCACCACCGAGATGTGGCACGAGCGGATCGCCGCGGTTGACTCGGGCGGCATAGAGGTGCTGGCCGACGCGGTGATGGAGCGTTGGTTCTCCAGGCGGTTCCGGACCGAGCAGCCCGTCGACCTGGCCGGCTGGCGCAACATGCTCACGCGNACGCCCGACGCGGGCTATGTCGGCTGTTCGGCCGCGATCGGCGGCAGCGACTTCTATGCCTCCACCGCGCAGCTGACCCTGCCGACGCTGGCCATCGCCGGCACCGAGGACGGCTCGACCCCGCCGGACCTCGTGCGCGAGACCGCCGAGCTGGTAAAGGGATCGCGCTTCGAACTGATCCGCGGCGCGGGGCACCTGCCATGTGTCGAGAAGCCGGAAGCCTTCGCCGCGCTGCTGACCACCTTCCTGGAGGAGACCGGCCATGTCTGAGCGGCACGACCGTGGCATGGCGACCCGCCGGCGGGTGCTGGGCGCCGCGCATGTGGACCGGGCCGAGGCGGCGAAGACGGCCTTCGACGCGCCCTTCCAGGACCTCATCACAGAGGCCGCCTGGGGCCATCTCTGGTCGCGCGAGACGATCAGCCTGCGCGAGCGGTCGATGCTGACCATCGCACTCCTGGCCGCGACGGGCAGCCATGACGAGCTGGCCATGCATATCCGCGCCACCGCAAATACCGGCGCCAGCCGCGAGGACGTGATGGAAGCGCTCCTGCATGTCGCGGTCTATGCCGGCGTGCCAAGGGCCAACCACGCCATCCGCATCGCCAAGGAGACCTTCGCCGCGATGGAGGCCGATACCACGGGGGGACAGACATGACCAAGGGCGGCTTCATCCAGCGCGACCGGGCCTGGCACCCTCCGGCCTATGCGCCCGGCTACAAGACCAGCGTGACGCGGGCGCCCGGCCGGCCGCTGATCTCGATGCCGACGACCCTGTCCGAGGAGACCGGCCCGGTCTTCGGCCGCGACATGCTGGGCCCGCGCGACAACGACCTGATCCTGAACTTCGCCCGCGACGGCGAGGCCGCCATCGGCGAGCGGATCATCGTCCATGGCCGCGTGACGGANGAGCATGGCCGCGGCGTGCCGAACGCGCTGATCGAGGTCTGGCAGGCCAATGCGGGCGGGCGGTACCGCCACAGGAAAGACGGCTACCTTGCGCCGCTCGACCCGAATTTCGGCGGCTGCGGGCGCATGGTCACGGATGCCGAGGGGCGCTACGAGTTCCGCACCGTCAAGCCCGGGCCCTATCCCTGGCCCAACGGCGTCAACGACTGGCGGCCGAGCCACATCCATTTCTCGCTCTTCGGCTCGGGCTTCGCGCAGCGGCTGATCAGCCAGATGTATTTCGAGGGCGATCCGCTGATCTGGCAATGCCCGATTGTCCGCACGATCCCGTCCGACGCCGCGGTCGAGCGGCTGATCGCGGCGCAGGACATGACCGCGACGATCCCGATGGACGCGCTGGCCTACCGCTTCGACATCGTGCTGCGCGGCCGGCGCCAGACGCTGTTCGAGACCCGAAAGGAGGGGCTCTGATGACCCGGCGACCGGACACTCTCAAGGAAACGCCCTCGCAGACGGCCGGGCCTTACGTCCATATCGGCTGCACGCCGAATTTCCTCGGCAATACCGGGATTTATCCCGAGGATCTCGGCGCGCGGATGGTCAACGACCGGACCCGGGGCGAACGGATCACCATCACCGGCACGGTCTGGGACGGCACCGGCACGGCGCTCCGCGACGCGCTGGTGGAAATCTGGCAGGCCGACGCCGACGGGCTCTACCCCTCGCCCGAGGAGACGCGCGGCGCGGCCGATCCGGACTTCGCCGGCTTCGGCCGGTCAGGCTGCGACTGGGAAACGGGGGCGTTCACCTTCGCGACCGTGAAGCCCGGGCGCGTCCCCTACCCCGACGGGCGCCTGCAGGCCCCCCATGTCACGGTCTGGATCGCCGCGCGCGGGATCAACACCGGGCTCCATACCCGGATGTATTTCGCCGACGAGGCGGACGCCAACGCCGAGGACCCGGTGCTGGCGCGGATCGAGCATCGCAACCGCGTGCCGAGCCTGCTTGCACAGCCCGAGGGGAATGGTGTCTACAGGTTCGACATCCGCCTGCAAGGCGACCACGAAACCGTCTTCTTCGACATGTAGCCCCGGAACGTCATGACCACCCCCTGTATCATCTGCGTCGCGATCACCGGCTCGGTGCCGCGCAAGGAAAACAATCCCGCCGTCCCGATCACGGTCAGCGAACAGATCGAGTCGACCCATGAATCCTTCGAGGCGGGCGCCAGCATCGCGCATTGCCATGTCCGGCTCGACGACGGCACGCCAACCTCCGACCCCGAGCGCTTCGCGCGGCTGAAGGAGGGCATCGAGAAACACTGCCCCGGCATGATCGTCCAGCTTTCGACCGGCGGCCGGTCGGGGGCCGGCAGCGCGCGCGGCGGCATGCTGTCCCTGGCCCCGGACATGGCCTCCCTGTCGGTGGGGTCCAACAATTTCCCCACCCGCGTCTACGAGAACCCGCCCGACCTCGTGGACTGGCTCGCCGCGGAGATGCTGAAATACGACGTGAAGCCCGAGATCGAGGCCTTCGACCTGTCGCATATCTTCCAGGCGGTGAAGATGCAGCAGGACGGCCGGCTCAGGGGGCCGCTCCACATCCAGTTCGTGATGGGCGTCAAGAACGCCATGCCGGTGGACCGGGCGGTGTTCGATTTCTACGTCGAGACGGTCAGGCGTCTCGCCCCCGATGCGACCTGGTGCGGTGCGGGCGTCGGCAAGGACCAGGTCACGCTCAACGCGTGGTCCATCGCCGCGGGCGGGCACACCCGCACGGGGCTCGAGGACAACATCCGCTGGGACCGCGACACGCTGGCGCCGTCCAACGCCGCGCTCGTCCGCCGCACGGCCGAGATCTGCGAGAAACACGCGCGCCCCGTCGCCAGCTGGCAGCAGGCGCGCGAGATCCTCGGCCTGCCGCTGAAAGCCGGCTGAGCCATGGCCGTCTCGCCCTTCGAAAGCCAGGTCTTCCGCGGCCTCTTCCATGACGCCGAGGCGGGCCAGCTCTTTGCCGACAGCGCCGAGCTGCGCGCGATGCTGATCGTCGAGGGGGCGCTGGCCAAGGTTCAGGGCGGTCTTGGGCTGATCCCCGAAACGAGCGCCCAGGCGATCCACCGCGCCAGCCTCGAGATCCAGCTCGACCCGGGCGGGCTCGCCGCCGAAACCGGCCAGAGCGCGGTGATGGTCCCGGCGCTGGTCAAGGCCTTCCGCGCGGCGATGCAGGCCCCCGAACACGCGCAATACGTCCATTGGGGCGCGACCAGCCAGGACATCATCGACACCGCGCTGGTGCTGCGCCTGCGGCAGGTGGTGACCCTGCTGGACAAGCGGCTGGCCACGACCGCGGCCGCGCTCGGCCGGCTGGCCGCGAACCATGCCGAGACGCCGATGGCCGCGCGCACCTGGGCGCAGACGGCCACGCCGACCAGCTTCGGCGCCGTCTGCGCGGCCTGGGGCCGGCCCCTGCTGACCCATCGCGCGCGGCTGGCAGAGCTGCGTCCGCGGCTCCTGCGGGTCAGCCTCGCCGGGGCGTCCGGCACGCTGTCCGCGATGGGGGACAAGGGGCCCGGGGTGGCCGACGGGCTGGCAGAGGCCCTGGGGCTCGACCGCGCGGACGGCGCCTGGCACGGCACCCGCGACGGCATCGCGGAATTCGCCAACTGGTGCGCGCTCGTGGCGGGCAGCCTTGCGAAGATGGGCGAGGATCTCGTGCTGCTGACCCAGTCCGACACGGGCGAGGTCCGGCTCGGCGCGGGCGGCGGGTCGTCGACCATGCCGCAGAAACAGAACCCCGTGCAGCCCTCGCTGCTGGCGGCGCTGGGGCGGTTCGCGGCCGCGCAACAGGCCGCGATCTCGGGCGCCATGGCCCATCGCCAGCAACGCGACGGCGTGGCCTGGATGGTGGAATGGCTGACCCTGCCGCAACTGGTGATGGCGACGGCGCGCGGACTGGCCGTGGCGGGCGAGCTGGCCGAAACCATCGCGCCCGATCCGGCGCGCATGGCGGCCAATCTCGACGGCGACGGGCTGGGCCTGATCCATGCCGAGGCGCTGAGCTTCGCGCTGGCGCGCCACATGCCGCGCCCCGACGCACAGGCGGCCGTCAAGGCGCTCTGCCAGCAGGCGCTGGCGGCGGGCACGCCGCTGGCCGATCTCGCCCGCGCGCGCTGGCCGGAGGCCGACCTGGCCGGGGTCTTCGACCCGGCGGCCCAGCTGGGACAGGCCCCGGCGGAGGCGCGGGCCTTCGCGCAGGCCGCGCGCGACCCCGGCTAGCGCACGGCGCGGGCCGGCGCGGCGGCGTCAGTCCTTCATGTCGGGCACCTTGCGCCCGCGGTATTTCACCGTCAGCTCGAGCGGGACGTCGTTCTCGTCGTAGATGCCGAGCAGCACCCCACGGCGCCGCGACTTGCCCCGCATCTCGCGCAGCTGCGCGTCGCTGCGGGTCGTCCTCTGGGCGACGCGCCGGGTCCAGCGGAAGAGCTTGTCATACATCGCGGCGATCACCGCGGCGTGGTCGGGACTGTCGCCGAGATCGGTCAGTTCGTCAGGGTCGTGTTCGAGGTCGAACAGCACCGGCCGGAAACCGCCCTCGCAATGGATCAGCTTCCAGCGGGTATCCGCGACCATGAACATGACCGCCTCGCGGGCGTCGACGCCCAGCTTCTCGGCCATCGGCGTGGCCGAGAAATCATATTCCGAGATCACGAAATCGCGCCACTCCGCGGGGTCCGCGCCNTGCAGCAGNGGCATCAGCGACCGGCCCTCGACGATGTGGCCGGGCACGGTGCCGCCCGCGGCCTCGATGAAGGTCGGCACGAGGTCGATCGCCTCGACCAGCCGCTCACAGGCCGTTCCGCGGGTCGCGTCGGCCGCGGGCGCGGGATCGTAGACGATCAGCGGGATCTTCACGCTGGCATCGTGGAAGAACATCTTCTCGCCCATCCAGTGATCGCCGAGGTAATCGCCGTGATCGGAGGTCAGCACGATCATGGTCTCTTCCATGCGGCCGGTCTCTTCGAGCCAGTCCAGCAGCACGCCGATCTGGTCGTCACACTGCTTGACCAGCCCCATATAGGCCGGGATCACCGCCGCGCGGGTCTCCTCGCGCGAGAAGGCCTGCCCCAGCGGGCTCGTCATGAAGGCGTCGAGCACCGGATGGGGCGCGGCGCGCTCGGCCTCGGTGCGGGCGGGCGGCAGGATATGCGCGGGCCCGTACATCGAGGCATAGGGCTCGGGCACCACGTAGGGCCAGTGCGGCTTGATGTAGGACAGGTGGCAGAGCCAGGGCGCCGCGGCCTGCGAGACGAAGTCCATCGCCCGGCGCGTCATGTAGGGCGTTTCGCTGTCTTGCTCGCGAATATTGGCTGCCTGGGCGGAGTTCTTCAGGAACCAGCCCGAGAGCAGGTTGCCCACGGCGTCGCGACCCGAATTCGCGAAATCGTGCCAGGGGTTGTCGGCGTCGTAGCCGCGCGCGCGCAGCCAGTCGTTATAGGCCGCCGCACCGCCCGGGTCGTAGAAGCCGTCCGGCCCCTCGGGCCGCATGCCGTCGTCGCGCTCGAAGACGTCGAAGCCGCATTCGGCAACCCGCGCGCCGATGATCGAGTCGGGCGCGAGCCCCAGCCGCGCCATGCCCTCGGCATCGGCGCGCATGTGGGTCTTGCCGACCAGCCAGCAGTCCATGCCAGCCGCCCGCAGGTGATCGCCCAGCGTCATCTCGCCCACCTTGAGCGGGATGCCGTTCCAGCTGGCGCCGTGGGAATGGACGTAGCGCCCGGTGTAGAAGGACATGCGCGACGAGCCGCAAATGGTCGACTGCGCGTAGGCCCGGGTGAAGCGGACGCCGCGCGCGGCCAGCCGGTCGATATTCGGCGTCTCCAGATGCGGGTGGCCCGCGCAGGACAGGTAATCCCAGCGCAGCTGGTCGAACATTATGAACAGGATGTTTTTCGTGCCGCGTGCCATCGCGCCCCCCTCGCGCAACAGGGTTACACCGCGCGCCCCCGCGGGGGAAGCCGACACCGCTTGCACCCCCGCACGGCCCGGCGCAGGATCGCCCGCGAAAAGGGAGGAACCATGATCGCCGTCATCTTCGAGGTCACGCCCGCCGCCGGCCGCAAGGAGGCCTATCTCGATATCGCCGCCACGCTCCGCCCGCACCTGGAGCAGATCGACGGCTTCATCTCGGTCGAACGCTTCGCCAGCCTCACGACCGGGGGCAAGATGCTGTCGGTCTCCTTCTTCCGCGACGAGGCCGCGGTCGCCGCCTGGCGCAACACCCAGTTCCACCGCGAGGCCCAGGCGGCGGGCCGGGACGGCGTCTTCGCCGACTACCGGCTGCGCGTGGCCGAGGTCATCCGGGATTACGGGATGACCGACCGCGCCGAAGCCCCCGCCGACAGCCGCGACGCTCACGAAGCCGGCTGAAGCCCGGGCTCAGCGCCCGGCGGCATGCGCCAGCAGATCGGCCACCGCCGCGCTCTGGGCGGCGCGCGGGCCGCGGCCCGGCCAGACCAGCCGGCGCTGGAACGAGAGCCGCGGCCCGTCCCCGGCGATCTCGACCAGGGCGCCAGCGCCGAGATGGCTTTCCAGCACGGCCTCGCTGGCCAGCAGCACGCCCTGCCCCGTGATCGCGGCCTGCGCCGCGACGAGGCCGAGGCCGAAATGCACGCCGCGATCCGCCTCTGCCGCCGGGAACCCGGCGGCGGCGAACCAGTCGCGCCAGCCGGGATAGACGTTGTCACCCATCGAGGGGTCGATATGCAGCAGCGGCAGCCGCCGCATCACCCCCGGCGCCCGGGTGTTCGCGATCCCCTCCAGAAGGTCCGGCGCACAGGCCGGGACGATCCGCTCGGGCGGAAACGCCACCGTCTCGAGCCCGGCCGGGATATCGGCGCTGTAGCTGATCGAGAGATCCACCGCCTCGTCCAGCATCGCGCCCAGCGGCACCGGCGCGACGATCCGCACCTCGAGCCCCTCGACCGCGGCGCGCAGCGCGGGCAGCCGCGGCGCAAGCCAGAGCGCCGCGAAGGACGGATCCGCCGCGACGGTGAAACTCTGGTGCAGGCTCTCGGTGCGCAGGCGCTGCATGCCCTGGCGCAGCGCCTCGAAGCCCCGGTCGATATCCGGCAGGGCGCGCTCGGCCGCGCGGGTGACCTGGACGCCGTTCCCGGCCCGGGTCACGAGCTTGACCCCCAGCCTGTCCTCGAGATGACGGATCTGGTGGCTGACCGCCCCGGGGGTCACGCCGAGCCGCTCGGCCGCACCGCTGAGGCTGCCGGCCCGCGCCACCGCGGCAAAGGCCCGAAGCGCCGAGAGAGGCAGGTCGCGAAGTGCGGTCATCTTTTAGTTTTCCTCAATATATTTCGAGCCAATCTCGATAGCATAGCGTGATCTCTGTGCCTATCTTTTTCAAGACATTCAAACCCGGGACACGAAAGGACCGCCGTCATGATCTCTGCCCTGAAACTGCTGCGCCGCTACCGCGACCGCCTGCAGACCCGCAACCAGCTCTACCGCCTCTCGGCCCATGAACTGGAGGATATCGGCCTGGCGCGCGGCTCTATCGACGAGGTGACCGACCGGATCGCCAGCGGCCGCTGAGGGCATCTCCGCATCCGGGGATTGAGGCAGTTCGCCGCGGCCGCCGGACCGGGTCTGTCATTTTCCCGTTACCCGGGCGATGGCATCACGCGGCCAGACGTGACCGACCGAAAGGACTGCCCCATGCGCGAGACCAGCCCCCGACCCGCCAGTGCCGAGACCCCGGCCGGCCTCGACGCGCTGGCCAGTCGCTTCGACCGGCGGATGCACGCGGCCGTCGCGCGCATGACGGGGGGACTCTCGCCGGTCGCGCTCAGCCAGGTCTACCTGGACTGGGCGCTGCATCTCGGCTTCTCGCCTGGGAAATGCGCGCAGCTCGCAGACAGCGCCGGTGCGCGCTGGCTTACCTTGATGAACGATCTCGGGCGCGACATCGCCGGGCAGCCGGAAGATCCGGGCGACAAGCGCTTCCGCGACCCGGCCTGGCAGCGCTGGCCCTATAACCTGCTCTATCGCGGTTTCCTCGCCCAGCAGGACTGGTGGCAGGAGGCCACGTCCGGCATTCGCGGCATGAGCGACCAGCATGACCGGGTCGCCTCTTTCGCGGCGCGCCAGCTGCTCGACACCATGTCACCTTCGAATTTCTTCTGGACCAACCCCGAAGTGCAGCGGCGCACGGTCGAGGAAATGGGCGCGAACCTTGTCCGCGGCGCCGGGCACCTGGCCGAAGACGCCACCCGCATCGCCGCCGGCGAACGCCCCGACGGCACCGGCGAATATGCCGTGGGCGAGAACCTCGCCGTCACGCCGGGCAAGGTGATCTACCGCAACGCCCTGATCGAGCTGATCCAGTACGCCCCCGCGACGAAGACGGTGCATCCAGAGCCGGTGCTGATCGTGCCGGCCTGGATCATGAAATACTACATCCTGGATTTGTCGCCGCACAACTCGATGATCCGCTACCTGACCGGACAGGGCTTCACCGTCTACGCGATCTCGTGGCGCAATCCGGGCCCCGAGGACGCCGATCTCGGCATGGAAGATTACCGCGCAGAGGGCGTGATGGCTGCGCTGGACGCCATCGGGCAGGTGCAGCCGGGCCGCAGGATCCACGCCACGGGCTACTGCCTGGGGGGCACGCTCCTGTCGATCGCGGCGGCGGCGATGGCGCGGGACGGCGACGACCGGCTGGCCAGCCTGAGCCTGCTGGCCGCGCAGGTCGATTTCACCGAGGCGGGCGAACTGACGCTCTTCATCGGGCCGAGCCAGCTGGCCTTCCTCGAGGACATGATGTGGGACCAGGGCGGGCTCGACCCCGCGCAGATGGCCGGCACCTTTCAGCTGCTCAGGTCGAACGACCTGATCTGGTCGCGGATACTCAAGGAATACATGATGGGCGAGCGCACCAGCCCCAGCGACCTCATGGCCTGGAACGCCGACGCGACACGCATGCCCTACCGCATGCACGCGGAATACCTGCGCCGGCTCTTTCTGGACAACGATCTCGCGGAGGGCCGCTACGAGGTGGACGGCCGGCCGGTCTCGGTCACCGACATCCGCCGGCCGATCTTCGCGGTCGGCACCGAGAAGGATCACGTGGCACCCTGGCGCTCGGCCTACAAGATCGCCCACCTGACCGACACCGAGGTGACCTTCACCCTGACCAGCGGCGGCCATAACGGCGGCATCCTGTCCGAACCCGGCCATCCCCGGCGGCGCTACCGCGTCTGCACGATGGCCGATCACGCGCCCTATGTCGATCCCGACAGCTGGTTCGCCAGCGCCGCCATCAAGGACGGTTCGTGGTGGCAGGAATGGTCCCGCTGGCTCAAGCGCCGGTCGGGCCGGCGGGCCGCGCCGCCGCCCATGGGGGCGCCCGATGCAGGCCTCGCGCCGCTCTGCGACGCGCCGGGCACCTATGTCTTCCAGACGTAGAGGTAAGGTTAACCTGACCTATCCTAAAGATACTGAAATTTCGCAATTTTTCAGCGCAAACCTTGCGCTGGATCAAGGGCACCGCACCGGCAGACGGCATGTTGGGGATCGGGAAACGCGTAACCGAGTCCGGAGACCCTCATGAGACATATCCTCCCTGCCTTCCTGGCGACCACCTGCCTGGCCGGGGCGGCCTCGGCCGAGGCCCTGCGCGAAGACGCGCTGGTCTATTTCGAGCCGCTGCCCTCCACCATCCCGCAGATCGCCGACAACCGCGTGACGGAAGAAAAGATCGAGCTCGGCAAGGCGCTGTTCTTCGACCCGCGTCTCTCGGCCTCGGGCGTGTTCAGCTGCTATTCCTGCCACAACCTCGCCACCGGCGGTGACGACAACCAGGAAACCTCGATCGGCCACGGCTGGCAGAAAGGTCCGCGCAACTCGCCCACCGTGCTGAACGCGGTGCTGAACGAGGCCCAGTTCTGGGACGGGCGTGCCGAGGACCTCAAGGCCCAGGCCAAGGGGCCGATCCAGGCCGGCGTCGAGATGGCCAACACGCCNGANAACGTCGTTGTCACGCTGAACTCGATGCCCGACTACGTCGACTGGTTCGAGGCCGCCTTCGCCGAGGAAGAGGCGCCGGTCACCTTCGACAACATGGCGCGCGCGATCGAGGCCTTCGAGGCCACGCTGATCACCCCGGCGCCCTTCGACGCCTATCTCAACGGCGATGACATGGCGCTGAACGCCATGCAGAAGGACGGGCTCCAGCTCTTCATGGACAAGGGCTGCGTGGCCTGTCACAGCGGCGTCAACCTCGGCGGCGAGGGCTACTATCCCTTCGGCCTGATCGAGAAGCCCGGCGCCGAGGTTCTGCCGCCCGACGACAAGGGCCGCTTCGCCGTGACCGACACCGTGGACGACGAGTATGTCTTCCGCGCCTCGCCGCTGCGGAACGTGGCGCTGACCGCGCCCTATTTCCATTCCGGCAAGGTCTGGGACCTGAAGGTCGCGGTGCAGATCATGGCCGAGTCGCAGCTCGGCGCGGCGATCACCGACGACGAGGCCGACAAGCTGGTGGCCTTCCTCGACAGCCTCACCGGCCGCGCGCCGGACGTGACGGTGCCGATCCTGCCGGCCGAAACCGCCGCCACCCCGCGCCCCACCGCCGAGATCATGGCACAATAAGCGCGGCGACGGCCTGAAAGATCGGCGGCGCCGGGGGCTTGGCCTCCGGCGCCGTTTCTGTCCAAATACGCGCCATGAGCGCGCTCTCCGCAGAAAACACCCTGCGCCGGATCTGGCAGGCCGGGGTGGACGCCGTGCGCGGCGATACCGCCGTGGCCGCGGCGCTGGCCTCCCACCCGCCGCCGTGTCCCGACCGAATCCTCGCCGTCGGCAAGGCCGCCGTGCCCATGGCCCGCGCGGC
>PR_CR_10_Liq_1_inCRDRAFT_1000741_pt1 | contig 19776 bp, 14 predicted proteins | sample PRCRCaboRojoPR_3_FD_10241 | JGI IMG/M metagenome (IMG submission 10241)
TAAATTGTTCCAGAAAGGTAAGTAATACAAGTAAATATGAAATCAATGATAGGAACTTTGTTACTGGTGAGTTTGTTTGTAATGGGCCAAGCACAGTGGGCTTGGGGGCCTTGTCCTGACATAGAACCTATGCAAAACTTCAACCCAGCTTCCTACATGGGAGTTTGGTGGGTAGCACTTAACCAGAAAGATGCGCCATTCAAAAGCTCAGAATGTGGACGCGCTGAGTACATTCTAAACCAAGATGGAACATTTAAGATCATCAACTCAGGCACCAGGGATTCAAAATGGTCGAGTGTCTTTGGAGAAGCTTACTGCGACAAGTCTGGAGATGCAGTTACTGGAGCCTGCCACGTCACTGTTCCAGAATTCTCTTTCAAAGGTCCCTACACTGTGTTGGACACTGACTACAACAACTACTCTGTAGTTTACGGGTGCACTAACTACTACTTGTTCCATACTATCTACGCTGCACTCTTCGAAAGGGAGCCTGGAGACATTAACCCCAGTGAGTACGTTAAGTACTATCAAAAAGAAGGATTGACTATGCAGGACTTCTCCTTAGTTGCTAACGAAGACTGTCCTCCCTTTCCTAATAAATGGAACTAAGTAACTTCATTGCACTTCAAGAGAAAAGAGCAAGCATTTACTCCAGCTGGAACAAAGCGCTGCTTAGCTTTTTAGAAGATAAAAACTCAGAAACTTACCAAAAGGCTATTTCAGAAGCTACCCAGCAACTCAAAGAAATCAGAGACCAAGTTAAAACCAGAGGTGTCTCAGAAAAGCCAGACATAGTAGCTAAGATCGAAGCTTTGGAAGACCAACACCTCAAACAGAATGTAGACTACCACCGACAAAGAGTAATGGGCAACACTTCCAACCGTTTGAGCATTGTTCAGACAGAAGAAGACATCATGGACTTAGTAGTTGAACTAAAATAAAATGGTTTCTACGAACACTGCACAAGAGATTTTTCTGAAAATCCAAGAAGACCCCCAAAACAGGCAGTGCTTCCAGTGCGAAGCAGATAACCCTACTTGGGGTTCTTTGAGTTTCGGCATTTTGCTTTGCGGAAACTGTTCAAACTTGCACAGGAGTTTGGATTTCAAAGTAAAGTCAATGATAGAAGAATGGAGCATTCCTCAGTTGAGACTGATGATCTGTGGAGGAAACAGTTCACTTAGGGAACACTTTGAAGCTTACCCGTTCGGAGAAGCAAGTGTCGAACACAAGTTCAAAAGCAAAGCTGGCAAGTACTATAAAGACATGTTAGTAGTTCTAGCTTCAGGCGAAGACTACAACCAACCCCAGCCCTCCCCCGAAGAAGGCATACTTCCTTATGAGCCTAAAGGAGTCAAGGGCTGGTTCAAACGCGCTGTGGACGCAGGAAAAAGCACTGCAAGGAAAATCGAAGCAAGCGAAACCTTTAAAAAACTAGAAAAAGGCACTAACGAAGCAGTGGCCAAGGCAGAAAGTTCTTGGAAAAAGTTTTCAGAGTCCGAAAGGGTTAAGAACTTTTCCGAAAAAACTTCAGCAGCCCTAGAAAAGTTTAGGAATAAAACCCAAACTTCTATTGACCGCTTCAACAACAACCCCAGAGTCCAGCGGGCCAAGGCAGAGTCTTGGAAGTTCTTAAACGACTTAGAAGACTCCATGAAAAGAGGAGCCACCAAAGCTTACCAAAAACTCAACGGCTCAGAAAGACCTGAAGGCTACGAAAGACTTGACGGTTAATTAAATCCTAATTGCAATTTCAACCTTTTCTTCAATCACAGAAAAGTAGTTCTTAAACTGCACCCAGTCGAGTTCAGTACTAGAGAACCCTTCAAAAATACTTGCAACAGTCCTAGATATAAACGCTTCGATCTCATCAGAACTCAAGAACCTGCAAAGGTTCTCTTTGAAAGTAGACTCTACGAGTTTCTTAATTTCTTCTTTGTCAAGCGTAAACGAGCAGTCTTCGTCTAAGTTGTCAAAGGCCCTTTTCAGGCTCAGTCCTACAGAAATGTCTTTTGCGCTCGGCACTCTTAAAAACTCTAGCCAGTCTGCTAAGTGTATTGAGGGCTTTTCTGAAGAGTTAATTACTCTTATGAGTTTTTCGACCTTTGAAAGGTCCATGTTAATTCCTGTTTTGAAACTCATCATCACGCGTGTTTCACCTTTGTCCAGTTCTTTGTTCCTTGTGAAGTCTGCGATTTCAAAGGCTGCAAAGTTCTTAATGGCTTCTTCGAAGTCTTCTAGTTTAACCCGGGAACTGTTATCCATCAGCTTCATCAAAGAGTTGAGTTCTTCTGAGGATAAATTCTTAATGTACTCAAATTTCAGTAAGTTCTCTCTTAGTTGTTGGGTCTGGGCTACTTTTCCGTCTTGGGAATCCTTTGTAAAGGCTGCTTTGTAACTTTCACACAGCTGAGTGAACTTAAGCTTAGCTAAGTCAAGGTTCTGGATGTTACTTAAAGTAGCCATAGTTTCTTGGATTTCTTGGTTTTTTTTAACCCAGTTTAGGATCTCTTCGAAGTCCAGTTCTCTGTTGCCGTCAGAATCTATTTCTTGGAAGACTTGGTGCAGTGCCCTGTTTACAGAAGTCTTTTTAGGAAAGCCTGAGCCTACTTTGCTGAGTCCTCTAATGCAGGCTTCAAGTGTCATTTGGAACTCTTTGGTGCTTATATTGCCTGAACCGTCGAAGTCAAACAACTGGAACAAGTAACCCACTTTGGCTTCGGGCTGGGCGTTACAACCTAAAACTACCAGGGCTAAGGTTTCGTACCAGTCCACAACTTCCTTCTCTCCTGAAAACATACCAAAGGTTTCTTCGATATCATTAAACACAGGCGAAAATATATCGTCGAACTGCTCAAAGTTGAGAGTCGTCAAATCTGGGTAGTACTCAGCATAGAACTCTAAGGTGTCTTCTAAGTCCTTCGGAGTGATTTCTGATATCTTTTGGACCAAAGGGTTCTGACTGTCTATTTGGATTGCAGAGAGAACGCCTCCCATTATTTAATGGTTATTTCTAATAGAACTAACTCCAAGTTCTGTAATTACAAAGTCAAGAGGCATGTCAAACTCCTCAACAGGGAGTTGTTTCACCCGCTGGGTGCTGAAAGCAACTCCTACCTTCAAAGCTTCTAAGTGTTCAAAAGCCTTGTCGTAGAACCCGCCTCCGTAACCTAGTCTGAAGCAGTTGTCATCAAAGCCCAACAAAGGCGCTAAAACTACTTGGGGAGTCACTTGGTTTCCTTGAGGCTCTGGGATTCCAAACTTGCCTTTAACCAAGGAACTTTCTTTAGTGTCCCACTCCCTAAAAACTAAGTGGTTGCCTTGTATAGAAGGCAAAGCTACTGTGTGGGTCTTTGCTAGTTCTTTAAGGATGTAATTGCAGTCTATTTCAGTAGACATTGTGTAGTAGCCTGCAACAATGCAATTTTCAGGAATTAAACTTTGTATTGCGGAAACGGTGTTTTCTCGGATTAGTCTGTAGTAGAGTTGGGGGTCTTCCATGTACTTGTCAAAGGTTTCTTTTCTGGCTGCTTTCAGAGAAAGCCTTAGTTCTTTTTTGGGATTCATAAAATAAGCTAATTTTAGGGATAATTAAGGTTTATTCCAAAATAGTGGTTTAGGTATAATTAATAAATGGAGCCGGAATTGATTGCTAGTGGAATGTTTGATAGAAATTTCAAAATTTGGAGGAGTCCTAAGAAATTATACAACTTTCAAGAAGTGGGGAACCTTAGACCTATTTTGGAAGTGTTTAAGTTTTTATCTCCTAAAGAAGTGGTTGGAGTTGCAAGAGTCAACAGACAATTCTATGAAGCCTCTTTTCACTCTGAAGTTAGAAAGCCTGTTTTGAAAGAAGTTGAGCATATCGAAGGTTGTGCTTCTTTAGTTCTGTCAGTAGCTGTATCTGGAAACGGAGATATAATAGCATGTGGTATTAAAGCCAATGTTGCTTTGGTTTGGAATTTAGTTACTGGAGAATCAACTGAAGTAAGGCATTCTAATTGGGTATACTCTGTTGCAATCTCTAATAACGCTGGATTTGTGGTGTCCGGAAGCGGAGACAAAATGATAAAAGTAAAGAGTCTAGTTTCTAATAAAAGACCTCTGATTCTTAGAGGCCATACTGGTGATATCTGTTCAGTGGCTATCTGCAGCAGAGACCGATATATTGTCTCTGGTAGTTCTGATAAAACAATCAGAGTGTGGAGTTTGGCAGCCAAAAAACAGATTAGAGTCCTTGAAGGCCATAGTGGTCGTATCGAATCAGTTGCCATTTCAAAGACTGATCAGTTCATTGTCTCTGGGAGTACGGACTCCACTGTTAGGGTGTGGAGTTTTGCTTCTGGACATCAAATCAGAGTCCTTCAAGGGCATAGTAGTACCGTCAACTCAGTTGTTATTTCAAGTGATGATAAATTTATAGCCTCAGGAAGTGCAGATAAAACCATTAGGATCTGGAGTCTTACCTCTGGAGAAACCACTCAACTACTGGAAGGGCACACTAAAGGAATTAATTCAGTGAATCTATCCAGTAATAACAAATACTTAGCTTCTGAAAGTGACTACGAAGAAAACCCAATTAAGGTGTTTGATCCCGATCTATTACCAGATTATACTCCTGAAAGCGGCTATTCAGTTAAGGTTTGGGACCTTACTACAGGCCAAAAAATCCAAGAATTTAAGGACTTCGAATTTTTGTGTAGAGGCAGTATAAACGATTCAGACCAATATTATTATTCGTCAGACGATTTTTCTTGGGACTCTGATTAAAGTCTTAATCTTAAAAAATTCTAATAATTACTGATAAATGGAGCCTAACTGCATAGTGACAGCAAACAAAAGGGGGGCCATCACTTTTTGGAGGAAGCCTAAGAAGCTGTTTAGCTTTAAAGAAGTAGGAAATCTTCGACCAATTATAGAGGTGCTTAAGTTTTTGACTCCTAAAGAAGCAGTTGGAATTGCAAGAGTCAGCAAGCAATTCTACGAAGCATGCTTCGATCGGGAAATACAAAAACCCGAGTTCAGAAAGGTCAGGTTCCTGGATAAAGGTGATGTCATTGAATGTGTTTACTCAGCTCTGTGTGAAGAGAAAGAACTACTTGTCTTAGCTTCGAATTCAGTTATCAGAATATGGAGCCTAGCTGCTGAGAAGCTAATCAAAGAAGTGGAATGTGGCAGGTGTAACCCACTGTGTATGGCCATCTCCAGAATGGGTAAGCATATGGCTGCTGGATGTAAAGATAAAAAGATCAGGTTGTGGAATGTAACTTCAGGAAAACTGGTTGACGTAACTGACGGTCACGAAGATCTTATAAATGCTGTGGCGTTTTCTAGCAAAGGCACAAAACTTGTCTCTGGCAGTGATGACACCACACTTAGGGTGTGGAAACTACCCCCACGGACATTGATGGTCCTTAGAGGCCATACTGCTCGAGTAAACTCAGTGGTGGTTTCTAAAAGCGACGAATACATTATTTCGGGGAGTGATGACAAAACTGTTAGAGTGTGGAGCCTTGACTCCGGGGAGCAAATTAGAGTCCTTGAAGGGCACAGTAGACCGGTGAAATTTGTGCAGATTTCAAAGGAAGATGAATTGGTATTTTCTTCAAGTAATGAAGTTAGGGTGTGGAGTCTCGCTTCAGGAGAGACTACTCAGATTCTAAAGACAGGAAGTGGTACATTTGGGCTATCACACGACGAAAGTTATTTAGTGTCTGGTTCTGACGATAACAGCAGTGCAATCAAAGTTTGGAACCTTGCTACAGGCCAAAAAACTCTAGAACTAAGAGATTATAGTGGGGGCTTATGTTCAGTGTGTGTGTCGTAACTCTTTAGTAACTCAATTTAATAAATGAAAACTAGACTCTTGGTAATAGGGGGACTTATAGTTTATATTGTTTCTTCGGTTGTGTATGACCAGGTCAGGTACTTTTTAGTTCAAAAGAAAGCTAACAAAAAACTCAAACACAGGAACTCCAAGACTGTGCTTGTTGAAGTTCCTCGAACAAGCAAGTACGTTCTTTCACTCTCTGCACAAGAAATTGCTTGTTCGTCAATACCTAGTCAGGAGATCCTGAACACTTACATACACCGAGTGCTAAAAGTTGCCAGGCCACTCAACCTAACAGCCGAAGAGCCCTTTGAAGACGCCCTGTCTAGACTGGACTCGCTGCCCAAAGGCCTTCTTTACAAAGTCCCTATTTCTTTCAAAGACGAGATCTTCCAAGAGAACTGCACTTCTTCAGGGGGAGTTACCTGGAGACTGGACGAAGTTAACGTTTTCGACTCTATACTAGTCAAACTCCTTCGCGACCAAGGAGCTGTTCCTTTTGTAAGAGGAAACGCCATGCAACTCATGATGTGGATTGAAACCACCAACAACATCTACGGAACAAGCCTTAACCCCTGGGACCCCACAAGAACTCCTGGAGGCAGTTCAGGCGGCGACGCGGGTTTAGTAGCTTCGAGGTGCACGCCCTTAGCTATAGGCAGTGACATTGCTGGAAGTGTCCGCATACCCTCTGCTTTTTGTGGAGTGTACGGGTTCAAGCCTGGGTCCTACAGAGTGAGCTACAAAGAATGCGCTGGGTGCTACCCTGACGGAGACCTTATAGAAGAACTCATTAGACCAAGCTACGGACCTATGGGAAGGTCTGTTGAGGACCTAGCTCTTGTACTAAGGAGCTGGTGGGTACCTCAGCTCTGGGAACACGACCCTTACGTGTTTCCTCTCGTGTTTGACGAGCAGCAGTACCAAAGCACTGAAAAGCTTAAAATAGGCTACTTTGAATACAATGAAGTATTTGAGTGTGCAGAAGTTGTGAAGAACGTAGTTCGGGACTCCAAAGACAAGCTAGAACAACAAGGCCACACCTTAGTGCCCTTTGACACCTCGATGATAAGGAAAGGAGTGGAGCTGTGCTTAAGAGTTTTCATGTGCATGGGTGGGTCGCACACTCTTGAGGGGCTCCAAGGAGAGCGACCTGCCTGGCCCTACTTTGCCGACTGGTTAGAATCAAAGGTTCCTTTTGTTTCAAGTTTGCTGCTGAAGTTACTTGATTTTTCTGGACACCACCAACTAGCTTATCTACTGAACGTGCCTAGTTCAGTTTCAGTGTCTGAGCTGAACGAGCTTGTCCAAGAAATAAGTGAATTCAAGAACCAGTTTATTGAGAACTGGAGAATCCAAGGCCTTGACTGTGTAATCAGCCCAGTCTGGGGGCTCGTTGCTCCCCAGCACACCAAGACACAAATGGTAATAGCGAGTTTGAGTTACTGCTTTTTGTGGAATCTTTTGGACTTTCCAGCAGGAGTGGTTCCTGTGAAGCTTGTGGAGAAAGGAGAAGACCACTACACCAGTTCGCTTTCTGACAAAGTAGTGGAAGAAGCCCAGTGCATCATGGAAGGCAGTGTAGGACTTCCTGTTTGCCTGCAAGTGGTGTCTTTGCCCAACAAGGACGAAACTGCGCTTAAACTGATGAAAGCTCTAGAGTCGACTTATAACTTCCATAAGTATCCTTTATAGTTACTCCTTTTGAGAGTTGAGTATTTCTTGCTTTTCTTTAGCAATGCACTCAAAAAACTGGTTCTGAACTTCTTGGCAATTTGGACCTGTGCTGATACTTTGCCCTGTGTAAACGTCTTTGTACTTGGTTTTGGAACTCCCAGGCTGCGTTAGGCAAAGCTGTAGTTTGCACCCGTAAGCTTTGCACCTGAGTTCTGCCATTTCGTCAATAGTTAAGTCTGGACTTTGTTTGTACTTAAGCATTTCGGGGGTTTCACTAAGGCACCTTTCGTACTGCTCTCGGGCAGTCTGCAGAATGTGGGGTCTGTGCTTTTCGTTCCTCAANTCTTGTTTCTTGACAAAGCTTGGAAAGTCAGACATTTTAATTACTAGTTAGAGTAAACTTTTCTCCTTGGTCGGCTCCCATGTAGCAGTCNCACAGCAAGTAAAGAGTTAACTCGTGAACTCCTTCTTCAGGTGCCAAGAACTCTAAGTTCACTTGAGTCTTTTCTTGGATTCTTAGTTTTTTGATTCCTAGTAAAGTGTTGCTTTTAGGGTCTCCTACTAAGACCCACCAGTACTCTTGTTTGTCTTCTGGGAACTTAGGTGCGTATACTTGACTAACTTCTCCTTCTCTTTCCAGACTTACTTGCATCTGAACTACTTCCCCTGTTTTGCATTCCTTTTTGCAAGCAAACTGCATTTCTATTGAAGGGTAAGCGTTGCACACACTGGCAAGTTCTACCATCTGGTCTTCACTAAAGCCCAGCAAAGAGTTCCTGGTGGAGTCTTCTAGGTTCATCAAGTCCACAATGTCTTCAACTTGGGCCTCAGCACACTTGTCAACTAAGTCTCTGGTGAAGTAGGGCAGCTGCAGCAAAGGCGAGTCCTGGTCCCACAAGCCCTGAGTTATCATCTGAGAAAGGTTCATGGCATACAAAGCAGGAAACAGCCAGCCCTGACTAGCTACTAGGTCCACTACTGAGTGAACTAACTTCAAAGCAGTCTGCAGTAGAAGCTTTGTGTCTTGCTCGAGGTCAGGAGTGCTTGGGAACCTTGAAAAGTGTGAGAAAAGCAAAACCACACACTTGGACTGGGGTTCGTTAAGGTGGTCTCTTTCAAGTGGAAACGGAAGACAGGAATTAAGTTCTCTGAGGTAAAAGTTGTCTCCTTGTCTGACTGGAAAGTTTTCGAGTTCTGTTGCAGATGTCATGACTTCTACTATGCCTCTTATTTTGGAGTTAGGAGTCAAGGAGTTAAGGTAGGTTTCCAAGGTAGAGCACTTCACGTAGTAGTGGTGGGCTATAATGCCTACTTCTAAGGGTTGTAAGTCTACTTCGTCAACTACAGTTAAGCATTTGGCTTTTTCTAGTTCTTCACAAGTGTTCTCAACCAACTCAGACAGGTGGTCATTAATGTGCTCAGGAGTGATGCCTTGCATGTTGTAGTAGTTGGGGTTCTGAGTGAGTCTTCTGTAAAGAAAAGTCCAAGTAATCCAGTCAACTGCGTCTTGCTTGCTTAAAATGCTTTTGGCAACTACTTCTGAGTTAAAATGGTCGGCTAAGTAGTGGTCCAAGTGGGACTCCAGGGGAAAAGGCTGTGTTAAAAACTTCTTGAGGAACTGGTACTTGGGCGTGTGGCACAGAACCACCACTGCTTCGGTTGCAGATCCACACATCTCAAGCATTTCTGACAAGCTGTAGTCTACATACCTGTGTTCCCTTCCGTCATACCTGCAGGTGTCCATAACTACTGCTCCTGCAGCCTTAAACGCAACTCTCCAAACCATTGAACTGGGAACTATTGTTATTCGGCTGCTTTCTCCCAAAATAGAGACTGTAAGGCTGTCTTCAAGTGACTCTTGGTAAATGAACTTTTTCAAGTCCGAGAGTACCCCTCTGGCCACCTTTCTGTCAGGCACGTAAACAACTACAGAGCCCTTTTTACTCAGTGTTTTTACGTTGGCATACACAGGCTTAACCATGCTATGTATTCTAGAAGAACGGTAGTTGTGGTCGAAACTTTGGACTGTAACTTTCAAAGGACGTGAACTAGGCGGAAAGTTGTAGAGGTGATCCTCAGAAACTCCGATCCACTCAGCTACGTCTTTGGCGTTGGCCAAGCTAAACCCCAGTGCCAGTATTCTAATGTTACTTTCGAGTTGGGTGGACATGTACCTTAGTCTAGAAAGTACTACTTCTAACTCAGAACTCTTTTCTCCCAGCAAGTGGATTCCTTCCACTATGACTAGTCCTACACTTCTGACTGCTTTTCTTTGTCTCCATTTTCTAGTAAGCATGTCTACTTCTTCTGCTGTGCCAAGAATAACTCTGCTGGAGTTAAGCACTTTGAGGTCGTCTTGCTGGGAACCCCCTAAAAGACCTACCTTTTCCTCCAAGGCACTTAGTAAAGGTTTCCACCTTCTGTAGGTTAAGTCCACAGTGTCTTTGAACTGGGCCAAGTACAAAATCTTAGGAACTCCTTGGCTTAAAGCCCTGAAAAGGCCAAGTTCGGCCATGAGTGTTTTGCCTGAGCCAGTAGGAGAACACAGCAAAACAGAGGAGTCACTTAAGTAACAAGACTCAAAAGTCTGAGTCTGCATAAGGTTGAAGTAAGAAATTCCCAACAATCCCTCTACCTGAGGCCACTTGAGAGCTGAAACAGGAAGCACAGGCTGGCTTTCAAGCGTAGAAGGAGGGTAGAACTTTTCAGGCAGTATAAGGTGTCTGAAGGACACTGGCAAAACCACTTCGGACTGTATCCATCTGTCAGAAACTACTCTGATGAAGTACTGTGGAGGCAAAGGCTCAAATATAGGCACTGTGAACACCAAGAACTGCTCGACTTCAGAGTACTTGTCCTTAAGAGTGAACTGTTCGTAGTGAAGAATTACTTCGCTGTCCAAGTCTTCCACAAACACCCAAAACAACTCAGAGGACCCGTGAATAGCTTGGTCCCACTCAAAGTCCTTAGCCACTGCAAGTTCTACTCTTAAACAAGACCTAGTAACTGGCTGGATGTAGGCGTTCAAACAAAGCTTAGGAAACTTGTGGATGAGTCTGTGAACAGTAGGACCTATGTTAGGGACTTTGACCAACTCACTTACTTGGGCTTCAGTCATGTCGTAGAAGTGTTCCCACAACAAGCCTTCTTTTTTTTCTATTTTGTGTAAAACTTCTTCTGAAAGGTACTTGAACTGCCTCAGTGGAGTCATCACGTTCCACATTCGGTGCTGGATCATTTTGCAGAAACTCAGAGCAGTGTAAGCAAGCTGTGCCCAGCCTTTCCTCAAGCATATTTCGAAAATGCCCCTCATGATTCTGCCAGCACTTTGACTTACAAAAACCATGTCGGACATAAGAGTGTAGCCTTCAAGTTTAAGTCTAGAAATGTAGGCTTGCAGCAAACAGTTCATTTTAGAAGAAGCTTCTTCAGAGGAACCCTTCACTGGGTAAGGAACTCTTTCCATGAGTTTGGCTACTTCTAGTTTCTCTTCTTCTCTTACTTGAATAGACTTGAACTCCAATGACATCGAAAATACCTTTAACAAGTCAATAGGCCCCATCTGGGGTTTTAAGTTGGAGTTGTAAATCGAAATAGAATCTGGCTTTAAGTAGTAGTGCGAAGACACCTGCCCAAGTGGAGTGGGGTGCACTGTTCCTGACTGCCTGTCGTACTCAACCAATCCATACTTGTTAAGTAAGTGCAAAGCTGAGTGAACTATGTCCACTAAGTAACCGTCTACATTGGAGTACACTGAAGAGTCAAACCCGTAGTACTCAGGGTCCCTGGAAAGTCTTACGTATAAGTAAGTGCTTTGGGCCCACTCCAAGGCATCGTGGAAGTTCCCTAGAGTTCCTAAAACTACTTCAGCGTTGATGTTGTCAGCCAATGCACTTACCATCTGGGACTCGATGTTTAGTTGTGTGTTGAGCAAAGAAAGGTAATACTGGAGTTGGTCTTGGGTAGTAATAACTATTCCCTCGCCTTCAGTGTCGTAGTCAATTCTTCCAGCCCTCCCCATCATCTGCAACATGTCTTGAGGAGAAACTTCTCCCCAGCAACCTTTCTCAGGGAAGTAAACCTGAGTGCCTTTTAAAATAACTGTGTGGGCAGGCAAGTTCACTCCCCAAGCAAGTGTAGAAGTCGAAACCAGCACTTGAATGTGCTTGTCGGCAAAAAGGTCTTCTACAAGTGACCTGTCGTCTCTGCTGAGTCCGGCGTGGTGGACTGCAAACCCACTAGGAAGTAAGTCTTTTAAGTCGGAGTTTTGTGCTTGGGCTGACAAGTTGCTTAAAAGGGTTCTGCTTGGAGAGTCTTCTTTCAGAAACAAGAACTGCTGGTTCTTGGAGTGAGCTAAGTCCCTTAGCGCCCTAGCAGTCCTGGCTGTTTCTTTTCTAGAGTGGACAAAAATAAGCACTTGGTTCTTTCCAGCTTGAGTTACTAACTTCTCGTAACACACTTCGTTCATAAGCAAAAAGCGCTTCATAGCTTTTTTCTCAGTGATTCCTATGTAGGTTTGTTGCAAGGGAACAGGCCTGTAGCTCCTGTCGAAGAAAAACAGTCCTTCTTGTTCTACCTTTAAAAAGCTAGCTACGTCTCCGTAGTTAGGCAGTGTAGCTGACAACCCTACAAGTCTAATGTTTTGCCCGAACCTAGAAGTAGTTCTCAGAGTCCTAGATATCACTGCTTCGAGCACTGGGCCTCTTGTGTCGTGGAGTAAGTGGATCTCGTCAACTATTACTAGTTTAACTAACTCTGTAAAGGTCCTTTCTCCGCTTTTCCTAGTTACAATGTCCCACTTTTCAGGAGTAGTCACTATCACTTGCGTTTTTTGTATTTGCTGTCTGGTGAGTTGCATGTCTCCTGTGAGTTCCTTAACAGTAACTCCGTAACTTTCAAGTCTTCGTTTAAGGTTGCCACAAGTTTCAGTTACTAAGGCTTTCATAGGGGCTACGTACACTACTTTGAAGGCTCTGAGGTCAATGTTGCCTTCTGAGTCAGTGTAGTTGCTAATCACTCTTAGTATGGCCAGCAAAGCAATGTTGGTTTTGCCTGCTCCTGTAGGGGCACAAATTAACAAGTTTTGGTCCGAACTCAAAGCAGACGAGTAAACTGCACTTTGAATAGGGTTGAGTTCTTTAATCAGCGAAAAAGCTGGACGCACCCACTCGGGCATGTCTAAAAGGCGCACTTGTTGGTGGAGTTGGTGGGGCTTAGCAGGGGCTGGTATGGTGACTTCTTCGTAGCCAGGGTTTGAAGTGCGAGTGGAGCCTTCAGGCAGCACTACTTTTCTGTTAGTCATAACGTGAGGTCCTTGGTCGAACTCAATAGAAGACAAGTCTATTATTTTTTTGGGAGTCACTGAAGAGGCCCCAGTTGCTAGTTTAGGTATGATGAAAGAACCCTCAGGCATCTCTTTAAGTTGGTTGATTATGTGTTTTTTGTGTTCGTGGTCAGCTTTGTGGTAACTCACACACATGTAAATAGCAGTTTTGTTGTGCATGAAAAAAGTTACTAAGTCGAAGTGGTCAAACCCTAACAGCATAACTAGTTTGTTTTCGCAAGTTCTTAAGTCTTGCGAACTCAAAGCGTCCAGGACTTGGGGTTCTAGCTCGTCAGGGTTCGGCAAGTGCTCACTCAAGAAACTCCGCAGCCAGTTAGAGTCAATATCTGAGGGATCCAGAGTGAGTTGGGCTTCAGGTTCTTCAAGGTCTTCTTCTTCTTGGGGTTCTTCTTGGAACCCTACTGAGATTTCGTTTGCTGCTGGGGCTTCTTCCCAGTCGTAGTCGTTTAGTTGTTTAGACATCAGCAAGAGTTTACTGAAGTCGTCTTCAGAAAGAGGGCCTAAAATAGCTTCGGACTCTTGTTTTTTCTCTTGAATTTCAGTTGACTTAAGCACAGCAAGCAAGTTGTCCAGGGCGTCTGCAAGTATGTCAGGAGGAACGTCTCCTAAGTAAGGAGGAATGAAACTAAGCATGCTTGAGTAAATCTGTTTGGTTTCGGGAGTGCGTGGGTAATACAGCACTCCTGGGGGTCTTTGGCCGATAGGTTTGGCTCGGGGTTTGGTTCTAAGGGACTCAGGGGGTTTGGAGTAAGACACTCTGTCGCCCATGGAGTGCTGGATTCTGTTGCGCAGAGTTTCTGCTTCGCCTGTGACTTCACTTGGCAGGTCACTCATAATTACTTGCAAATGGAAGACTGTATTCTGAACTACAACAAACTAGGAATGGACCTCCTCAGCAAAGAAAACTACAATAACAGTATATTTTACCTAAACAAAGCCCTTGCGAAGATACCAAACTTGCCTTCAGACGACCAGAAAGCCAAACTTTTAACGATTACCTACAACAATATTGGGTGTTACTTCAAAAGAATTGGCAGCCACAAAAAAGCTTTGGAGTACCTTTACAAAGCTGCTGAGATGGGCAAGTACAGAGGCGTGGACCTCCCTAATGTTGTTAGTTCCCATCTTAACATTTGCTCAATACTTAGTGAAACTGGTGACCACGAAAAGGCCCTTAGACACTCTACTAAAGCTATCTTTATGCTGAGGGACGGCAGAAACGACTTCCAGCTTCTGAAAAGTTTAATTATTGCTTACTACAAGTGTGGAGTAGAGTACAGGTACTTAGAGCACCTCCAAGACGCAATGGACTGCTTTTTGAGAGGCTACAAGCTAGCTAACGAGCACCTGGACTACGGAAACAACTTAACTATTTCTTTGAAAAAAAGCTACGAAGAACTGCTAGGGAGTGCAGTATCGCACCAGTCCTTAGAACTCAGAAGAGTTTCTAGGGCATCTAACCCTTCCAGACAGGGTTTGCTCAGAATAAGTTCTTTCAAGAAACCCAGAAAAAACTCCCACTCAATAACCAAAAAAAACGAAATAAAAAACAGACACCGCTTTGCCCACGGAGACTTCAGGTCCAACCCCAACATCAGAACCAAACTCCCTTCAGCCAAAAAAAAGTCCTTCAAAAAAAGTGCTTCTCGCAAGTCCAGTTTAGGCACTCCTTACGCAAACACCAAAAACCGACCCAGGAACCTTCATAGCTTTTTGAACCAAAAAATCGCCCCCATCAAAAGACACAAAGCTTCAGCCGTTATCCAAAACTGGTGGCGCAACCTTAAAAACAAACCCATCAACTTGTCCAAAAAGCCTTCTAGTTCAGCCATTACTAGCACTGCTTCGCGCAAAAGCAGTGTAGTCTACCCCAAAAAACATAAACTTCTGCCTGTGCGCGATAAGTACGACCGCTCCAAACTAGTTAAACTCCAAAGTTTCTGTAGAATGCTGCCTCATTTCAGAAGGTTCAAAACCCTTAAGAACAGAGTAATTAGAATCCAAGCTTACTGGCGCATGTGGAGAATCCGGAACCTGTACTTGAAAATTTACAACGCAATTAGGTACATCCAGCTTTCTTACAAGTTGTATAAAAAACAGAAAACTCTGTCTAACTTTAAAATATTTACACCTTAAGCTTAGGCCTAACTAAAGCTAGTATAACAAAGAACTCAGCCAAGATACTCCAGTACATCACCAACATCATTCCTGCGTTGCTTCTGTCTCCTCCAGTCAAGTCGCACATGAACCCGTACATCAGTGGTGCAGGCAAGTACCCCAAAAGGTTTGTCATTATGGAATTAACACTGTTGGCTAGGGCTTTGTGTTGGGGCTCCACCACCCTTATAATCATTCCTATCAAGCAAGGCATCATTCCTGCTCCAAAAAACAACACTCCCCACAACAACCCCATAAACACTCCAAAACTAGACACTAAAGGAACTGGAATAGCTACTAAGCACCCTAACCCCCCCAGCACCGCACACACGTATCCTGCTTCAGAAGTTTCGTAGCCTCCAGCTTTGTGACTCAGGTAACCCCCTAAAAGCACTCCTAAAGTGGGTCCTGTAATTGTAGTGGCAGCATAGTAAGTGTACACTGCAGACTCTTCCATCAAAAGGACCTTGATTGAGTAGTCTGTGCCCCAAAACTGCAAACCTGTAACCACAAAGTAAATGCAAGCCTGACCTAGCATCAAGTACAAAAACTGCCTGTTGCTGAACAGCTCGTAAAGTTTCTCTAAAAACTCAGCTTTGTTCTGAACGTAATTAGAGTACTCGTCTAGGGACTGGTAGTCACTGTTGTCTTGGGAGTAAGAAATCTTTCTGCTCGGAAACGAAAACATCAAAACCACACAGGGCATGTACAAAAAGGCCTGAGTGTAAAAAGTAAATCTCCAGTTCCAGGTTTGAGTGATGAAGGCTGTGAGTGCGTACCCAGAAAGCACTCCCAAAGGCACAGTAGTTTGAAGCACAGTCATCCACAGTGTTTTCGAAACCTTTCCAAACAAGTCGATCCAAACAGGCACGTAAATTATCAAAAATACCTGGCAAATTCCTGTCAGAAGTCTGTTCAAATAAGTCAAGAGCAAAAGAGAATTACTTAGAGGGAACCCTGCAACCAAAACTCCGTTCAAAAAAGTACCAAAGCACAGAATCAGCTTAGCGTCCAACTTATGAAAAAGATAAGCAGAAAGAACCCCTCCTAAAGTGACTCCTATGAAAATGCTAGAGCCCAAAACACCCATTTGGAACTTCGAAAGGTTTAGGTCAGAAGCTATTTCGGAAGCTGCTGCTGGGATGCTTCCGTGGTCCATGTTCACCAAGGTGTTTACACAGAGAAATACTCCAAGTACAAGTCTTCTTTTCAACATTTAATGTATTATTTCATATTTAAAAGTTAGCCCACCCCGAATTGTTGAAATCCAGTAAGTCTGAGTCTTGTTGCTGCGACCCAGGCACACTCCAGATGCTAACAGGTTGCTTTTTCTTAGACACTCCTACGAACTCCCCGTGCAGGTTGCGCTGCATGCCTTCGCGGACTCTTCTCATCTCAGCTTGGATCTCCTCTTCAGTCAGGTCTCTGTCTTTGGAGGACTTTTTTTCTTGGGGTTTGTGCCTGTTAGTTTTGACTTGGAAGTCCTGGATGCTGTGGTAGTTGTTGACGGACTCAATGACTTGGCTCAGCAAAGGCCTTTCTGAAGGGTCAGGGTTCAGAATCCAAGCAACGAAGTTCTTGAACTTCTGGTTGAACCGAGAGTCGCTTGGAAAGGTGTAGTGGGCATTCACTATTGCAAGTGAAGACTGGTCCTGGAAAGGGTGTTTGAAGTAAGCCAGAGTGTAAGCTATGCACCCCAGCATCCAAACGTCCACTTTGGGTCCTATTGTGTGTCTTGTGTAGAGGTCAATCATCTCAGGAGGTCGGTACATAAGTGTGGTTTGGCGTTCAAAGGTTTCTTCGTGGAAAAGCAAGTCTTTCCGGGAAGCTGAAGCTAAGTCGAGGTGTTCGTTGCTGCAGCTGCCGAAGTCACAGAGTTTGAACTTTTTGTTTTCAACCAAAACGTTCTCAACTTTCAGGTCCCTGTGAACGTAACCTGCTTGGTGGACAACTTGGATTCCTTGGCAGATTTCTTTCAGACAAAACAAAACCTGTTCTAGGTTGAGTTGTCCTTCGTAGCGTTCAAGCAAGTTAATGAGAGTGCCTCCTTTGCAGAGTTCCATGAGTATTAACACCACCTGGATGTTGTTTTCAGTGACTGACGAAGCTCCGTAGAAGCGGACAATGTTGGGGTGCGAAGGAAGGGTTTGCATAACTTGGACTTCTCTCTGGGCAAAGCCAAGGCGTTCTTGGTTTTGGCAAAGTATTTTTTTGAGGGCGAATTCTTGACTGGTGGTAGTTTCTACTGCTCTGTACACGTAAGCGTAACCTCCTTCAGATATAAGTTCTTTTTGGTCCACTGAGAAGTCTCCTATTTGGTACCTAGGACTTCCGTAGGTTAGGTCTGCAAATGCCCGGAACATGTCCATTTTATTACTTTACCTGGCTTTTTCGTGGCCAGTTTCTTTTAAGTGTGTGAACATTTTGTTTCTGGTGTCGAAGTTCTGGCCGCAGATTCGGCACTTCCACTGGGACTCGGCAGCTTTTTTCTTTTCGCGTTTGAGTTTGGCTTTTCCGACTTTGGGTTCCTTAGTTTCTTCTTTCTTTTTCTTGGGTTTAGAAGGTTTGGGGGTCTCAGTTACTTCAGTGCTTAGTTGGGGTTCGTGGGTTTTTTTCTTGTTGAAGAAGTTGAGTACGTGGTCGTCCTCTATGTCTTCGAGTTCTTCGTCTGAACTGTGTTGTGTGGGGTGTTTGGGTTCTTTGGTTTCTTCAGGTACTTGTTTATTCTTTTTGGCTTTTTTGTTGTTTTTGGGAATTTGGGGTACTTCTTCAGGGAGTTGGACTTCTTTTAAGACTTCTTTTAGTTTCAGTTTGTGTTTTTTGGAGTTTTCGTGGTTTTTGAGTTGTTTTTCGTTGTTGAATACTTTTTTGCAGAGTTCGCATTCGAAGACTTGGTCGTCTTCGCTTTCTTCAGAGAGTTCTTCTTGTTCTTGGAGCATTTGTTCGTATTCTTTGGCGTACCTTTCAGCCTGTTCTTTTCTGAACTGTTCCATCAATGCTTTTTTCTTCTCAGCTTCTTCGAGTTTCCTGGCTTCTTCTTCTTGGGCTTTTCTGGCTTGTTCAGCTACTCTTTGTTCCTGGTAAGTTATCCACCTAGGGTCTCTTTTCTTCAGGTAGTCCACAAGTGCCTGCACCATGTCGCTGAATGCTTTTTTTTGCTTCGACCTTTCTTTTTTGTTCTCAGTTTCTATTATACGCCGCACTCGTCTGTTGGGCGCTTCGTTGGGGTTGTACACGTCAGCCCAGGCAAAACTCCGAGTACTCACGAAGTGACTCCAGTAGTTGTAGAAACTCTTCACTTCTTCTAAGTCGCTGTTCGAGTCCCCAAACCTTGGCCTGTTGACTACTTTGCTTTTGTCCTTCGCTTCGGAGTTCTCTTGCACACTGATCTTCTCAAACAACTCAGAATACACTCCAAAAAACCCTTCTGGGGAGTCACTCATCCCTTCTGGGTAAGCACTTGTTGAGAAGTAAGGCCACAGGTCAAGTCCTTCGCCCTTTTTGCCTGTGAGGATTTCTTCTTTGTGCGAGTCATACCAAGCCCTTTCTTGCGAGTCTGAAAGTACTGTGTAGGCTTCGTGCAGTGCTTTGAACATCTCGTGTGCTTCCTCTGCCCTGTCTGGGTTCTTGTCTGGGTGCCACACCAGCGCTTGCTTTCTGTAGGCTGACTTTATGTCATCGTTGGTGGCATCCTGGCCTACACCAAGTAGTTCGTAGTAGTCTGTTTTCGATACCATTTATTAGCAGTTGTAAGGAAGGACTCTAAAGGACTGATAATTTTAGAGTCTGGAAAGTACTGCTTTATTTCAACCAGAACGGAAAAGGATGAAATTGCCTCAAGACGCTTTTAAGTAATAGTAACTATATTCCCTTTTTCTACCTCACATTTATAATCCAAGGCTAGATCCAATCCTGAAAGGAACCAATCCGAGTCTTATCAAGTGGTGATAAGACCACCAGAGTTTGGTTAAAGTTAGTAGGATTGGGCCTTATCACTGGCCATCTTCAGAAGAATATTGACTGTCATCTAAAGCTCAAATCGAAGCTACTAGTTCCTGACTTAATTTGATTAGAGCTTTACGCACTCGCAGCGTGGACTACCTCAAACTAGACCTAAAAGACAGCCTGGAACAGCACAGAAGGACTGTGTGCGCTTTGGGATGTCTAAAAAATCTAGTGTACTTATCCTAGTGCTGCATCAGTGCTCCCGAGCAGTCTGTTTCTATTCGTTAGCAGTTTTAACGAAGGGCACTGTAGAACCTGCATTTCTTGGCCGTCATTATTCTTCTTCAGTCGCAACGAAGCATTCTTGGATGTTTACAACAGAATAAACAAAACAAAGCACAATTTAATGAAGTAACCTGAAAAATACACCATACAAACGGAAAAAACCTAAAACTCGGCTGAACAAACATCTAAATGCAAAATCAAAGCTTGGAAAGTTACCTTATTTTTCCGAGTTATTGAATTTTTTCACCTAAAAGGTGGTGAATAAATTCCCTATAAATATGGACTCAAGAGCCAGACTTGCTGAGTCCGTTACTAAAGCAGCTTGAGTTTTGTTTGAGTTTCCAAGCTTATTCCTAACTCTAGGCTTTCTTTAAAACATCTAATTTCCAAAGCAAGTCTTACTTATAAAAATATGGTTATGGGAATTCGATCATTGCTTGTGATTCTGATCCTTGGAGCAGTCATTCATTTGTGTAGAGGTGGAAATGCAGGTTGCCCAGAGGGTTGTGCTGACTGTAGAGGTAATGGTAATAGTCCT